>Ga0247831_1001814_pt1 | contig 37483 bp, 31 predicted proteins | sample LaCruzMarch2015__9_FD_192406 | JGI IMG/M metagenome (GOLD analysis project Ga0247831, IMG submission 192406) | Freshwater microbial communities from meromictic Lake La Cruz, Castile-La Mancha, Spain - LaCruzMarch2015_1m | ecosystem: Environmental > Aquatic > Freshwater > Lake | place: Spain...
GTCGAGTTGGCCCTAGACGTGGAGCGGGGACGGGGTGTGAGGGGGTCTGGGGGGAGAGAGGGGTGGAAAAATGACGATTTTGGAATGACGAATGACGAATGATGGCGCTGATCGGCGGTTTCTGTCCGATTTTAACCAGAGGGAGGCTGGCCCACGCGAGATTCATGGCGCAATTTCAACGCTGATAAGCATAGCTGTCCTGCCCGCTGTGCCAAGATTTTTTTTCGGCAGCGGGTTTTCGTGCGGCTGATGCTGGCCATTCCAACTCAGCCGAAGCTCATTCAATCGGCATCGAGGACGAGGATGCGGTCATCGCCGAGCGGGACTTCTCTGGGCCTCCAAGGGGACTCGTTGCTGTGCTGGGTGTCCAGCCACTGGAGGCCAGGCTCATCGTCATCGGCCGGAATCCATGCTTTGATGGCCTGCCAGGGCGGCTCGATGGCCTCGAAAGTCTCGATGTCGAAAGGGGGATCGGGTGGTGGCGGGATGTTGATGAGGCCCTCCCACATGCCCAGCAGCCGCAAAAAGAACTCGATTTTCTCGGGCTGGATGAGGGTTTCGACTTTCCTCATGGTTCCTTTGCAGCAGGGGCACTGGAGGGGATCGGCTCCCCAGGTGGCGAGGATGAGATCGCGCCAGAGGGGTTTCATCGCTTGGGCGCCCGCGGGTGGCGTCGGGATGAGGAGGGGCTCAGCCTCTGGGGGCGGTAGCGGTGGCTCCTTTTTGGCGGGCGATTCTTTTTTCTCCGGTGGCGGGATGATGGGCTGGGCAGGGGTTCGCGCCATACCCCGACATTTGTTGGAGTAAAGGCCGTAGTAGCGGATGGTGTGCTGGGATTTGGGCGGGATGTGCTCGATGACGGCGGCGAGGAAGTCGGTGGCGGGGAAGACTTCGAAGTTGCGCTTGGTGTGCCAACTGCGGCGGGAGCGGTAGATGACGGTGCGCGTGGCGGGGTTCCAATGGATTTTCTGGAGGGAGAAGGGCGCACGCAAGAGATACTCGGCGAGGCGTTGGCGGCCTTTGAGGTCGCGAGGGCCGACGGGGGCGTCATCGGCATGGACGTGGAAGCCGCTGTGTTTCCAGGAGAGGACGTCGGCGAGCTTCGCTTGGCTGATGAGTTTGGCGCTGTGGAGGGCGTGGAGGAAGCGGGCGCGGAAGAGGTCGGTCAGTGACATCAAATCCTCGGTGGGCATGCAGTGGAAGCGGCCTTCTTCATCGAAGAGACCGTCGGCGGTGAGGATGTGGAGGTGGGGATGGAAGACGAGGTAGTCGCCAAAGGTGTGGAGGGCGGCAGCGGCGGCGAGGCGGCCTTTGGGCAGATTCAGGCGGGTGCGGAAGTAATCGCGCAGGCAGTCGGTGGCGGTCTGGAAGAGGTGAGTGAGGAGTCGGCGGCGCTTGCGGAAGATGCCGCGCAGGACTTTGGGGATGGTGAAGACGAACTGGCGGTGGGGGACGGGGTGGCAGACGTGGGTGGAGATCCATTCGGCGGTCTGGCGGGTGCGGCGCTGGTGGCAGGCGGGGCAGATGTGGCGGGCTTTGCAGGTGAAGGCGAGGAGGCGCTCGTGGCCGCAGTCGGGGCAGTGGTAGCGGGCGAAGCCGGTGGTGAGGTCGCCACAACGGTAGTAGGCCTGGACGGCGGCGACGGATTCCGGGCGGAGGGGTCCCATGGCGGCGCGGTGATGGCGCTCGTAGCGGGCGAGGAAGTCATCCCAGGCGGTGTGGACGACCTGCCAGAGGGGGGAGGCGCGGGGGCGGCGGGGCTGGTAGATGGACGCCATAACTGTTCTTTAGAACAGTTATGGAGACGCAAGGTTTCAAGCGGTCGGTGCTACGGGACAATGCACAGGCTACACCCAGTTGGCACACTGGTTGCCAAGTGCTTGGGTAAAAAGCGTGGCCGCCAGACTCTGCTTCCCCCCACGTCATAAGGCGGTCACGCCGCTCAACGAGTTGACACGGATGCCTGCGGAACAAGCCGTTGCGCAACGAGAATCGCAGGCTCGATCTTTGTGTTTACGATCGAGTGCCGACGTCTGCAGATCCGTGCAAGGTAATATTTTAAGCGAATTGTTCGTGTCCTTGGGTAGGCTCCCCACCACGAAGGCTGGAACCACCTTGCGTTCGTTTACGACCTAGCGGCCATTTCGCTCTGGCACGACGGAAAGCTCATCTCCACCCGGCCTGATGTGCCCACCGCCTACCAGCGCACCCATGTGGCCAACGACATCGCCTTCCGCCAGCCGGACAGCCAGGGACTCCGCTTCACGGGAGAAATCGATGAGGTCGAAGTCATCGGGACAGCCCTCGGTCCCGACGACATAACCCAGCTCTTCCAAGGCATCCCCTGGATCGAAAAGGCGGCACTTCCCCGCTGACCCCGGATGCATCACCAGGACTTCCACTGCTCAAGTTTCCAAATGCACCGCCGCCACTTCCTCCGCTCCGCCGCAGGATCGCTCGCCTTTTCCAGCCTCGCGCCGGCACTGCATGCCAAAACCCCGGACACGGCCAGGCCCTTCCGCAGCCCGGATTTCCCTCGCTTTCGCGGACCATTCCCAATCCTCTCCACGCCCTACAAAACGGACGGAGCGGCCGATTTCGAGGTGCTGGCACGCTCCGCGAGGTTCATGGACTGGTGCGAGAGTCCCGGCATGATCTGGCCGCAATCAAATGACAGCATCGACCTGCTCACCCAGGACGAAAAGCTGGAGGGCATGGAGGTGCTCGCACGCACCTGCGGCAATCTAAAGACCACCGCGCTCTGCCTCGGCGTGCAGGGCCGGGACACCGATGAGATGCTCGTGTATGCGAAGCACGCCAGGGCGCTGAAATCTGTCGCCATCATCTCTCGCCCGCCGGACAACGGCAAAACCCAGGAGGACCTGCGGCAATACTGGCGCGCGCTGGCGGAGGTCGTCACTGACCGCCCGGTGATGATCCAGACCACCGCGCGCACGGGCGGCATCAGCCCATCGACCGCGCTGCTCATCGAACTGGCCGGGGAGTTTCCCAACTTCGGCTTCGTGAAGGAAGAAGCGAACCCGGTCATCCCCCGCACGCGAGAGTTGCTCGCCTCACCAGCCATACGCAGCGTCTTCAGCGCCCGCGGTGCCTATGGCTGGCTCTACGAATCCCGTCTCGGCACGGAGGGGCTCGTCACCGAACGCAGCGCCTGCGCCGATCTGCTTGCCAAAATCTGGCGACTCATGCGCAGCGGCTCTGATACCGCCTTGCTAAAAGACCTCTACGCGAAGCTGCTCCTCATGCTGGATCTGGAGCACACGCATCCTGGCAATCTGCGCGGCTACAGTCTGTATCTGCTGAAACTGCGGGGCGTCTTCGACACGCTGACCTCGCGTGAATACGGCCCCGGCGGCACCACGCCCGCCAAGCCGATCGTGAGCGAACTCAATCTCTCGCAGAACGAGATAGCCGAGATCAAATGGCGCTTCGAAGAACTCAAACCGCACATGAAGCACGGAAAATTCGCAGGCTGACCCAAATGAAAATCACCCTCACCTTCCTCGCCATCGTGCTGTTCGCACCGCTGGCTGCATTTCCTGCCGCATGAGGTCCCATCCCTCCGCGCCGGAAAACCACGACGCCCACGACTACGCCGAGCGCGTCCGCGAGCGGTTGCCTAGACGTTTATTCAAGCCAGAGTCCAGCCACCATTGACCATTAGCACCTCACTAGTGACGAAGCGGCGCTGAGCAACAGAAGAACAGGAACAGAGATTGGCGTTTTCATTCGGTTGGCTCCAGGGAAGCGAGGTTCACAACTTCACCGCCACGCTGGCTCCGCCTTGTCTGGCAGAGGCGTAGATGGCCTCGACGATGCGGATGTCGCGCAGGCCCATCGCGCCGTCGGCTTTGAAGGGCGACTTGCTGGTGATGGCCTTGGCGAACTCGTCGAGCAGCACGGCGAGCTGGAGCGTGTCTTCGGCGGGCACTTCCTTTTTGTTCACCACGAGGCGCTTCGGATTGGGTTTGTTGCCTCCGCTTTGTCCATAGACGCTGCCTTTGTCTCCGGGGAGGATTTCCACGCTGCCTTTCGGGCCGAGCGTGGTGCATTGATGGAAGCTGTTGCTATAGCTGGCGCGGCAGAGAGCCTGGAAGCCATCGTCGAACATCAGCTCAAAGCTCATCGTTTCCTCCACGCCTTCGGGGAAGAGGTCCTTGTGCCGCGTGGCCGGAAAGGCGCGGACGGACACGGGCACCTTGCCGGTGAGGTAACACGCGGCCTGCACGGGATACACGCCCGTGTCGAACATCGCTCCGCCGCCAGCCAGCTTCGGATCCAGCAGCCATTTCTTGATGGTGGCGGCTCTCACCGGGTCGGCGAGGCCGGCGGCATAGCCCCAGGAGAACTCATAGTTGCCGTTCGAGAGGTCGCCCACCGCGCCGCCGCGCAGCGCCTCGATGGCCTTCGCATGATGCGGCTCCCATTGCAGGCGGTAGTTCACACCGAGATAGACATTGGCAGCCTGCGCGGCTGCAATCATTGCCTCGCACTGCTCGGCGCTTGTCGCCATGGGCTTTTCGCACATGACATGCTTGCCCGCTTTGGCGGCCGCGATGCTGTGCTCCGCGTGCAGCGAGTTCGGCGTGACGACGTGCACGATGGCGATGTTTTTCGCCTCGGCCAGCTTTGCCATGTCGGCATAAGTGAAGATGTTTTTCTCCGGGAACCCGTATTGCGCCGCCCACTCGCGACCTTTGGCGGCATCACCCGTGATGGCTCCGGCGAAATAGACGTTCTTCGCACCTGGAAGCTCGGGCGCGATGGATTGCTTGGAAAAGCCGCCCAAGCCGCACAAAGCGACACCGAGCTTGCCTTCATTCGCGGTCTGCGCACGGACTAGGGAGTTGAGGCCGACGATGGCCGGTGCGGCGAAGGCGGCGGTTTTGAGGAAGGAACGACGGGGGGTGGCGGATGGAGTCATGGAGTCTGAGTGAGATGGGTTACTGAAGTTTGGTGACGTAGCAGGCGTCCCGCGTGGTGACGGCGAGGCGGCCTTCGGGGCCGAAGGCGATGCTGGTGGGCTTGCCGGGGGTTTTCAGGAGGCCGAGCGCTTTGCCATCCAAGGCGGTGATGCGGATGCCGTCCTTCGTGCAGACCCAGAGCTGGCCCTGCGGGGACAGGGCGAGGCCGTCGAGGCCTTTTTCGGTGAAGGAGGCGAAGACTTCGCGCGGCCCCAAAGTGCCGTCCGCGTTGACCGGGAAGCGGAAGACATTCGGCGTTCCGCTGTCGGAGATGAAGAGATGCTTATCGTCCGGCGAGAAGGCGATGCCGTTCGGCTTGTCGAAGCCCTCGGCGGCTTTCGTGAGCGTTTTGGTCTTCGGATCAAATCGGAACACGAACTGGCCGGTTAGCTCTTTTTTGTCTGAGGGGCGCTTGCTGAAGAGCCAGTCAGGATCGGTGAACCAAAGCGTGCCATCGGACTTTACGATGACGTCGTTGGGGCGGTTGAGCTTTCTGCCCTCATAGTCATTCGCGAGCACTTCCACACGCTCGCCTTGGGCATTCCAGCGAGTGAGCTGCCGTGTGGTCTGCTCCACGACGTAAAAGCCGCACGCGCCATCGGGACGGAAGCTGGTGGCCTCGGGCGAGTCCTTGCGCCAAGGCTTCAAGCCAGTCGCTGCGCTCCATTTGAAGGCGAAGCCGTCATGATGCGCGGCGTAGTGCAGCGTGTCGCCGACCCACTGTGCTCCTTCACAACCTGCGTAACCGCCACCGATGAGCTGCCAGTTGGCACCCTCTGCACAGAGATCAGGCAGATCGCATTCCACGAGCGGTTTGCCGCTTTGCTTCAGATGGAGGGTGAAGAAGTCATCGCAAGCAGTCACGCCCACATCGAAGGCTCTTTGTCCACCCAGAAAAGAGTGCGGAGCCTGTGGGATCAGGGTCAGGCTGGTGGCGATGCCCAGCGCCATGAGATCGCGACGTGTTTCCCTGGCATGGGTGCTTTCATGATCGCCATCACCCGCCATGAAAGCGAGTGGAGGATCGCCTTGATCAAGGTGATGGCGTGGCGAAGCCAGCGCATACACCGCAGGGATATCGAGGGCATTGCCACCGAGAAAGGGGCGGTAAAACGGGTCCTGCGGTTGACGTGACAGCACCCGGATGCGTTCACTTTGCAAGTCGCTTTGAGCACCCATCGCCATGTAGGCCTGCACCCTGCTGGACTGCTGTGCATGTCCACCGCTGCCTTCCAGCTCCTTCACGCCGCTGCTTGTGGATAGCAGAGCCGCAAGATGTCCGCCAGCCGAGAGACCCGTGACACCGATGGCGTCGCTGCGGATGCCCAATCGATCCGCATTGGCCCGCAGGAAGCGTATGGCTGCCTTGCAGTCCTCGATCGCTGCCGGAAATTTCGCTTCGCCGCTGAGCCGGTAGCTGATCGTTGCCGTGACGTAGCCTTTCGCTGCGAGGGCTTGGGCAAGCAGCGTCATGTTTCTGCGCTCCCCCTTGAACCAACCACCACCGTGAATGCAAACGATGGCGGGCAGAGGGGTGGCGATGTTCTTTGGACGATAAAGATCAAGCTCCATCTCTCTCTGACCATAGCGGGCGTAAACCAGCGCAGGATGTGTCTCGAGTCCGGCGATCAACTCAGGAGCGACCGCGGTCAGACCGGGATTGGTGACTTGAGCCCCGAGCAGTAATGGCAGAAGGAGAAAGGATAGGAGCAGCCTCATTTGGGATGGCCGTTTTCAAAGATGGACTGGATTTCCGCCGCGCTGAGCACTGCGGAGTAGATGGCGAACTCGTCGATCGCCCCGTTGAGATTGCGGATGGGAAACTGATGACCTTGTGTTGGCAGTCCCCAGTTGCCCAGTTCGCACGGTCCATAGGTGATCGGGCGTCCGGGCTGGTGCTGATTGAAAACTTCACGGCCGACTTCCGCTCCATCGAAGTATTGAATGACCTCGCCGGAGTGATTTGAGTAACTAACGGCGATGTGATGCCAGCGCCCCAGACTGTCGGCGCTGAAGACAGGTTTGGAGTAGTAAATCTGGTTCCAATCGCCGCCTCTGGAGACTCCCTCTGGACGATAGATGATGGAGAACATGAGGCTGCCGTCTTCATAGATCTGCCAGTGCGGTTCGCCGTTGTCGTAGCCATCGGTAAGCAGCAGCGAGTTGTATTTCTTGTCCACACTGTCCACCTTCACCCAGGCAGACAAGGTGAGCGCCGTGTAACTGCCGTCGAGATTCAGGCGAAGACGGTCGCCGGGGCGTTTGAACTCCAGCGCTTCCTTTTCGGGCCAGCGACCTTGCGTCCACTTTGCGCCGACGGCACCACCAGCGCGCAGCTTTTGCTGCGGAGCCGCGAAGTTGCTCACCAGCCTGTCCCAACGATCATCCGGCGCATGCTGGAAGGTGTAATAAGCAATGAGACGCGGGTCTTTGCTCGTTCCTTCCGACCACGCCTGCCATTGCTGAAAACGACGTTGCTCGCGCTGGCGGATCAGCCCTTGCAGTTCGCTGATGGGAAGGAAATCCTGTGGCGAAACACCCGCCGTGGTGGAGGCCAATGACATGCCCACTTTCAGACTCGCGGGCGCTTTATCCTTCGTATGCGCGATGACCTCGCCATCAAAGACATGCACCGCGCTGTCCTGCCCATGAACATTCAGCGCGAACTCGGTGCCGAGGTCTTCCAGCTTCACATCAGGCGCATGCATGAGGAAGCCCTTCGCGGCGGGTGGCACATGCACACGCACGCGCCCGCTCACACAACGCGCTTCCCAGGCCGAGATGATGTCGATCTGCGTGGCACCCTCGATCAAAACCGTGGCCCCGCTGAAGAACTCGATCTGCGCCAGGCCTTTGTTCAAGGTCAGCTTCCCCGGCGCGATGGTATCACCACTGCGCACCGCAGTTTCAGCAAAGACAGCATCCAACGTGTCACTGACCATCGCGACGCCATTGGAAATCGCCTCTTGATCCACCGCCGAGCGAGGCCGGACGATGAATGCCAGCAGGACAACCGCCGCCGCCGAAGCAACGAGTGCAGAGGTGCGCCAACGCACCGTCCGGCTGATGACCGATGGCTGCTTGAGCCTGCCGGTGTTCACCGCCGGTTGTTGCAGCAGACGCGCCTGTTGATCGGCGAGTTCCAGATAAAGGCGTCGCGCCTGCCAGTCATCGCGCAGCAGAGCTTCGAGTTGCGCGTGTTGCTCGGGCGTGATTTCGCCATCGAGCTTGGCATGGATGAGTGATTCGAGATTCATGAAAGTCCCTCCGATTGAAGCTGGCGTGTCACACACTCGTGCAGCCGCTGGCGCAGCAGTTCCAGATTCCGAAACAGGGTGCGACGGCTCATCGCGAACCGCTGCATCATCTCCTCCGCGCCCTGACGCATCGCGTATCGGCTCGTGACGAGCTCCTTATCCTGCGCCGTCAATTTGGCCAGACACCCATCCAAAAACTGAAGCCGCTGATCGAGTTCCGTCTCCATCCGCTCCCGGTCATGCGCCAGCAAATCCATCACATCCTCGCCAAACAATAGCGGCGACCGCGCCGCCTTCTCGCGGTGCTTCTGAACCTGCAAATAAGCAAACCGATAAGCCCACGGCAAAAACGGCCGCGCCGTATCATACGCATCGAACTTCCGATACAGCGCCAAACTGGTCTCTTGCAGAATGTCCCGCGCATCCGCCTCGCAAGCCACGAGACTGAAGATGTAACGAAACAACGGCTCCTGGTGCTGCGTCAGCAACAAGACAAGCTGTTCGGTGCGTGGGGCAGATTCAGAACTCATGAGCGCGGTTCACCTGTATTCCCGCGCATCTCGCTCTGAGTGCCAAAATTCTTTTCAGAAAGGGCTGTGAGGAAAGTGTCAATGATTAGACTTAGAGCCCACCGGGCCGCATAGGCTGCGCTTCATAAAGAATGACGCCACCGCGTTTCAGGATCTCTTTTTGCACCGTTGGCACATCCACGTTGCGGAGTTCTGTCTTTGCATCTGCTGCTGTTTTCGCCGCGATACCGCAGGCTTCCCCGAGCGCCATAAAGACGGGTTCCATGCGGATGGTTTGGTAGCCGACGTGGCTGGCGCTGCACGCCACGGGCACCAACAGGCCATCCACGCGTTTGGGCACGAGGATGCGGTACGGTAGCTGCAAGGGCTGGTGCTCGATGAAGATGTAGCCTTCGCGCACGCCGGGATGCGCGGGATCGTATTTATGGACGCCGTGGGAATCGAAGCCGAACTCGGCGACGGCGATGCCATCGGGCTTGCGGCGGGGCAGGCCAGTGGTGTTGTCGAGAGCGGCGTCGCGCTCGGTGAAGTTATACTCGCCCCAGATGCGCCGACCTTCGCGCACGTAGATGTGATGAGGACGGTGGCGGTTGTCGGTGAACTCGTCTTTCGGGAAGCCGAATAGCCGCGCCTCATCGCGGATGGCCTGCGGCACTTCGGGGTCATTTTGCAGGAACCACAGGTAACCTTCGGCGTGCGTCCAGTAGCGCTGGAAGATGCGGTCGCGCTCGGCGATATCGGCTTCGGGCCATTTCCAGTTTTCCTCGGCGAGATCGAAGGACTCGCTGGGCACGCCAGTGTCTCCTGCCGGATGCGCGTTGTTCAATTCAAACTTTCCATTCGGCATCGGGAAGACGTGCATGAGCTTGGTCAGCTTCATGACCTTGCCCGAGCGCATGTCGTCGAGCATCACGCGATAGTCGTCGCGGTTGAAAGCAGCGGGCTTTTCAATCGGCACGCTATTGGCCTTGTCCTTGGTGACGTGCATGCGGAAGCAGAAGGCTTGGATGCCAGCGTCCGCCTCGCCAGTGGAGCCGGGTTGTGGATTGGTGTCTTTGAAACGAAGATAAATCCTGCCCGCGTGAGCTTCGCCATACGTTTCGCGGCTCTCTCTGCCGACGCGATACGGCACGCCCGCCAGCGCCGCGAGATCGCCCTCGTAAGTAGCGTCCACGAACGTCTTCGCGCGGAACTCCGCTTTGGCTCCGGGCTTGGCCAAGTCTTCGGCGGTAATGCTGACGAGCTTCACCGTGGGGCCGAATTCCTTGGGCTGGGCACCATTCAACCGCTGGCCCCGCTCCGCCTCACGCTCGTTTCCATCGGCACCCACGACTCGCGCGGAGATGACGCGCTGCCTCTCGATCAATCGGATGTTTTTCTCCCCCGCGAGCATGTCGCGGAACACCTTCTCAGCGACCTTCGCCTCAAACATGTGCCCACCCTGGCAGACCTTCACCTGCTCGGAGTTCTCGCCGTAGGTTGTCACATAGTGCTCGCGCACCCGCTTCACAAACTCAGCGAACAAGCCACCGACCGCCGCCTTTTTATAGATGTCCGTATTTGTCAATCCAGCCGACACGACGCCGCCCACGTGACTCTTCTCTTCCAAAAGAATCACGCTCGCACCGGAGCGGGCCGCTGAGACGGCAGCAGCGACACCGCTGGGGGTGGCGGCCACGACGACGACATCGGCTTGCTGTGATTCTGCGCCAAATAGGACGCTGCCAATGGAGGCAAGGAGTGTGATAAGGAGGGTGGTTTTCATGAAATGAATGAGGCTCGGGGATTCGGTTGGATCACTGGTGTCATTAACTTGTCGGAGACGGCAAATGGGGCGCAGATGAAGACGCAAGTTGGGCTACCGCGTTGAGGCCGCGGAGGCCCTTGGCCAATAGGTTTCAAGGTTCTGAAGCCCCTCGTCACGATATTGCTGATTCGCCTCAGCGGTGCGTGTGAACATGAACGACTCCTCGGAAAAGGATTTCGTTTTTGCATCGGCCGCATCGCCATAATTCCACAACGACGAGAGCTGCATTCCAGAGGCCTTGATCGCCTTGACCTTGCGGACGAAATTCGCGTCGGTGTCCCCGTGGCATTCGCCCATATACAGCACCTTGTGGCTTTGCTTCGCGAGCTTCACATAGATCGCGAGCAGTTCTTCGATCTCGACGACTCGGTTGAACCTTTTCTGGGACATCCCGTCCTTGTCCTTATCGAGGGTAACATGCACGCTGATGACGTTGACCGTGCGCGGTGAAAAAATGTCCATGATGCCTCGGAGTTCCTCTTCGCTGTCATCCGTCCATGCTCGCTCCGTCCTCAGACGATACTGGCTGGCTCTGAAATCAGCGGTTCCATTGGAGATCACGCGGTAGGGATCGATGCTGCGAATGACTTTCTCGACCTCGACGAAGTAAGTTTCGACATCTTGGGAAGTGATTCGGTCAGCAGGCCCTCGCTGCGCAGGTGTTCCTTTGGAAGCCAAGACATAAGGGTAACCAAGAGGAGGCTCTCCCTGCTTATCCAGATCAGCCGCGAGATTGAATTCGTTGCCGATCTCCCAACCCCAGATGGCAGGTGAATCTTTATACCGGCTCACGACGTCGCGGACATACTTGCGGGCATACGCCATGGTCTTGCTGGCGGGGTTTCCGATCTGGTTGACACTTTCGCCCACCACATCGGAGACGCTGAATTTGGTCCAAAACAGGTCGGCGATGATCCCGATGTTGTTTTCCTCGCAAGTCTTCACGAACAAATCCATTTCACGGAAATACTGCTCCGGCTTGGTTTGATAGACTTTGAGTTCGTTGGGCCAAAATCCGCTAAACGGCACCCGGATGAAGGGAATTTTGCTCGCGGCGATCTTTTTGAGAGCAGGAGCGTAGGACGGATACTTCGCTTTACGGATGGTGCGGAGAAAGCCGTCATAATAGCAGAATCCCATGCCGTAAAACGGCTTTCCTGCCAGCGTCAACGTGCCGTCTGCCTCCACATGCAGTCCCCTCTGAGGCTGAGCGGCAGGCTCCGCGAAGGCTGTCGAGAAGGTGAAAAGAAAAGTGAGGAGTGTTTTCATGAGGTAGCGGTGAATGGTCAGTTCGAATGGCGCATGGTGCCAAAATTAACTTCCAGCCTATACTTCTCTACCCGCAGCGCGGCGACAAAGCCTATGGCAAATGCGACGCGGTCCCTGCAGCCGCTACCGCCGACCGTTCAGAATCATCTCATTCATCATCTGGCGCAGGGCCTCCATGTTGGGATCGGAAAAGCCAGTGTTCAGCAGCGCCACTTTTCGGCCTATTTTTGAGTGGTGACTGCTTTTGATGGCTGTGATGTTATGAATCCCCATCCGTCCGGTGAACCCTCGTGCGCAGCTGCGCATCAGACGGGCCATGGCTCACAGCAGGGTCGAGTAGTCGATCTCTAACGTAAGCGTCACCCGTAGCGCCATGGGATAGAAGTGGAATCAGGAATGTCGGAGATGATTGGCTCCGACGGTTATGGACAAGACATCTATTGTATTGAAGCGGGACAAGCTGGGGCGGGTGCGCACGCCGGTGGAGCGACGGGAGGCGCTGGTGGCGGAGTTCCGGCGCAGCGGCCTGAGCGGGATGAGGTTCACGGAACTTGTGGGAGTGCGCTACAACACGTTTTGGTCTTGGCTGCACGCCGGGGTCAGCGGGGCGAAGCGCGGGAGGCGCGTTTTGTCGAGGTGGTTGTCCGGAGACAGACCAAGGACAAAGGTTTGCCATCCGAGGCATTGCAGATTGCGTTGCCGGTTGGGGCGACGGTGTCGTTGGTGCATCGCGAGCAAGTGTATCAAAGCCACGCCGGGCGAAGCGACGGACGCATCACCCTGGCGTGCTGCTGGGCACACGCACGCCGCAAGTTTGATGAAGCCAAGGAGAGCCGCCCACAGTCCGCCGGCACCATCCTCAAACTCATCAGCCATGGCGCTCGGCAGGACGCGCACCTTTGACCGATCGTCGTCGATGATCGCTTCATAGACGACCACAGCTCCGCAAGGGGGTAGAGAGGCAAAGGCCTTTTGCAGCAGCATTTTTTCGCGGCCAGATCCAAGTCATGCAGGATGTGGCCAAAGAGCAGCACATCTGCCTGGGGCACGTCGTCGGTGAAGAAACTGCCGGGGGTAAACTTCACGCAGTCCGATAGATGCAGTGTTTGCATGTAGTCGTCAAAGATCGGCCCGACGACCGGAAGGTCATACTCGACACCGTTGAGATGCGGATGTGCGAGCGTGATCTGCGCCACAAGGTCGCCCTGAGCCGTGCCGATGTCGGCGCAGGTCTTGTAGTTAGCCCACGGGATCTTCTGCGAGATCGCGATGTTAGAACCACGACCCCACCCGTACTTACTCAGCGTTCCGACCTAGGTCTGGCAAGCTCTTCATACAAGTTTTCGCTCTATTCTTCTCCCTTGCACGCCTCATTCTGCGGCAGGCCGGTGCGAAGTGCCTTGGTTAAGTTTCCCCAGAAACCGTAGATTCGATGATTGTACATCTCCAGGATGCCGCCCACATATGAGGGCTTCGCTTTATCGAGGAAGAGACCGGTCTCAGGCGCACTGCAATACAGGCTGTTCTCGCGCTGGAGAAAACCCAGAGCGATGAGCGCGTCGAAGAAGTCACGACCACCACGCGGATCAACTTAATGACGCGCTTGCAGCGTTTCAAAGCTGGCTGGTTCCGTGACTAAGCCGGTGAAAACCTCGGTTCGATGGCACTGAGCAGGGTCTTAGAAGACCAGAAATCCACGCCGGTCTGCAAGATGTGATCAGGTGTGATGTTCATGTTGAGTGAGAGCGTAAACAGGTTCGCTATCCGCTAACCCGAACCGGCCAACCCGTGATGAAAAATCGCCGCATAGGCTCATGATCTGGCGAAAATCATACGAGCCCCTGCACAGCGTCTTTAGCGGGGCCAAAATCAGCAGATCGGACGCCGGCAGAAGAAACGAAGAAACTTACTCCCCTGGCAACTTTTCAGTCGGATACGTCTCCACCCACGGCAGGCCGTTAGCGTTAAGATCGGCCATGAAGGGATCGGGATTGAGCTGTTCCACATTCCACACGCCGGGCTGACGATATTCGGTGTTGGTGAGCAGTTGCTTCGCCGCGATCATGGCGGGCACACCCGTGGTGTAGCTGACGCCCTGGCTATTGGTCTCCTTGTAGCAGTCCTCGTGGTCCTTGATGTTGTAAACGTAGTAGCGCAGTAGCTTGCCATCTTTGCCGGTGCCTTCGATCCAGTTGCCGATGCAGGTCTTGCCCTTGGTGTCGGCACCCAGCGTTCCGGGTTCAGGGAGCAGGGTCTTGAGGAACTCGATCGGGATGATCTCCACGCCCTTATGCACCACGGGATCGATGCGCGTCATGCCAACGTTCACCAGCACTTCCATGTGCTTGATGTAGTTGTCGCCAAAGGTCATCCAGAAGCGCGCGCGGCGCATGGGGATGTGCTTGGTCAGCGACTCCAACTCTTCGTGATACAAGCAGTAGATGTTCTTCGGCCCGATGCCATCCGGGAAATCAAAGCTGCGCTTGATCTCCAAGGGTTTCGTCTCCACCCACGCGCCGTTTTCCCAGTAGCGACCGTTAGCGGTGACTTCGCGCAGGTTGATCTCGGGATTGAAATTGGTAGCAAAGGCCTTGCCATGGTCACCCGCGTTGCAGTCGATGATGTCAAGCGTGTCAATGCTGCTGAAGTGATGCTTCAGTGCATAGGCTGTGTAAACATTAGTAACACCCGGATCAAATCCGCAACCAAGGAGCGCGGTGAGGCCAGCAGCCTTGTACTTCTCTTGATAAGCCCATTGCCAGTGATATTCAAACTTGGCCACATCGCGCGGTTCGTAGTTGGCGGTGTCGATGTAGTGAACGCCTGCTTCCAAGCACGCATCCATGATCGTCAGATCTTGATACGGCAGCGCCACATTGATCACAACTTCCGGCTTGAAGCTGTTCAGCAGCTTCACGAGTTCTGGCACATTGTCTGCATCAACAGCTGCAGTTTGAATTGGTCGCTTCAGTTCCGCAGCGATGCTGTCACACTTTGATTTGGTGCGGCTGGCGAGCATAATCTCACCAAACACGTCAGGAAGCTGCGCGCACTTGTGAACGACCACGCGGCCAACGCCGCCCGCGCCAATAATGAGAACTCTGTGAGACATGATAAAGGATACTGGATTGTGGTAGCTGGCCCGAAATGAATTCAGCGCCAAGCGTTAGGATTCAAAATATGTGTAACCGCGCAGGCCGGCCTCATACGCATCCATGATCTCGCGACGCTCGGCGGGGGTGATACGTTTGGAGACGACGGCGCTCTCGGCCAGATGGCGGAACTGCGTAATCAGGACCTTCGGATCGTATTCGACATAGCTTAGCACTTCGCCCACGGTGTCACCTTCGGCTTCGCGGCGATACTTGAGCTGGCCCTTGGTGTCGAGGCTCACGCTGACCACGTTGGTATCGCCGAGCAGGTTGTGCAGATCGCCGAGCGTTTCCTGATACGCGCCGACGAGGAAGACGCCGAGCTGGTAGTCCTCGCCGTTCTCCACATCCACATCGTGCAGGGGCAGGCTGTTGTGCAATTCGCTGCCGTGGGCGAAGTGCGCGATCTTGCCGTCACTGTCGCAGGTGATGTCCGACAGCACGACCTGACGCGTGGGCTTCTCCTTGAGCCGATGGATCGGCATGACGGGGAAGATTTGGTCGATGGCCCACAAGTCGGGCAGGCTCTGGAAGACACTGAAGTTCGCGTAGTAGAAGTCGGTTAGCACGTGCTCCAGGCGACTCATTTGGCCGATGTCACCACCCACGCTGTCGATCTTCTTGCTGATCCAACTGAGGATGTCCCAGTAGACTTCCTCGCCCTGCGCACGCTCGCGCAAGCGCACCTTCCCATAGCTGAACTCGGACCGAAGCTTGTCGCGGTAATAAACGGTGTCGTTATAGATCTCCTGCAAGCGCTCGCGGGTCAGCTTGGCCGCGCCTGCGAGAGCCCCCTCGCGCAAGTCCGCGAGATTGCGCAGCAAGGGGGGAGCATCCTTCTCCACCACCACTTCGTTGGTCGCTTCAAAGCGGTTGATGTCTAGCACGTTGATCACTAGCACCGAGTAGTAGGCGACGATGGCGCGGCCCGACTCCGTGATCAGATCAGGGTGCGGCACCTGCGCTTCATCCGTGACCTCGGCAATGGCTTCGATCACGTCCGCGCAATACTCCTTGGTGCCGTAGTCACTGCTGCCTTCACTGCTGCCCTTCAACCCGTCATAGCTCACGGCCAAGCCGCCGCCCATGTCGAGAATGCCCATGCGTGCACCTTCTTGGACGAGTCCGACATACACACGCGCCGCTTCCGTAGCAGCACCGCGAATGGCGCGGATGTTGGGAATCTGCGAGCCTTGATGATAGTGCAACATGCGCAGGCAATCCAGCATGCCTTCCTCACGCAGATGATCGACCACGCGCATGACCTGGCTGATGTTCAGCCCAAACATGCTAGAGTCGCCACCGCTACCGGCCCAGTGGCCCGCGCTTTCGGTCGACAGGCGGAAGCGAACCCCGAGCGTCGGACGCACGCCCATCAGTTTGGCCCGCTTCAGGATCAAGCTCAGTTCGGTCGGCATCTCAAGCACCATGATGACCTGCAAGCCCATCTTCTGCGCATAGAGCGCAAGGTCGATGAACTCCTCGTCCTTGTAGCCATTGCACACGATGTAGGCCTCTGGATCGTGCATGTAGCCGAGCGCGGCGATCAGCTCCGGCTTGCTGCCCGCCTCCAGACCGTAGTGATACTTGCGGCCGTAGCGCGTGATCTCTTCGATGACTTCTTGCTGCTGATTGACCTTGATCGGATACACGCCGCGATAGACGCCCTGATACTTCGCCTCGCGTATAGCGGCAGCGAAGCCCTCGTTCAATTCATCAATGCGCCAGCGCAGCAGATCGCCGAAGCGAATGAGCACTGGCAGCTGAGTGCCGCGATCCTTCAACCCGCGAATGATCTGTGCGATGCTGACCGGCTTGGTCTTTTTGCCATCCTTCAAATTCACCACCACTTCACCCTTGGGCGAGATGTCGAAATACCCATGACCCCACTCGCGGATGCCATACAAATTGGCACTGTCTTCGATGTTCCAGGCAGGGGCTTTCACGGAGGGGCGTTTTTCCATTTCGATGTGTGTGAGATGAGCTGAAGGGAGGGTGGAGTATGCGGGTCTTTGCCAGAAAGAAAAGCGACGATTCAAGCGCTTGCGAGGTCACTCATCGGGCGAGCGCAAGCGCTGGTGGGCGACGTCAATACGTGGAGGAAGGCGTTAAGCCAATTCCACAAAAAAGCGCGGAGGCCATGACGGCCTCCGCGCGGTGTAAGGTAAGGATCCGTGAAGACGAACCGGCAGGGACTATTCCTCGGTCTTCTTCGCCTTCGAAGCACGGGGCTTCTTGGGCTTCACTTCGGTCACCACTTCGGCTTCCACAACCTCAGGAGCGGTGGGGGCCACTTCTTCGACAGCGGTGTCTTCAACCACTGGGGCACCCACCGCGACGGGAAGGTCCACCCACTCGATGAAGGCCATCGGAGCGGAGTCCGTGCGGCGTTGACCTAGCTTGGTGATGCGGGTGTAGCCACCTTTACGCTCCAGGCTAGCAGGGGCGATCTCAGCGATCAGCTTGTGCACGATCTTGTCGTTGTTGTGCAGCTTGCTGATGGCCTGACGACGATAGTGCAAGGCCAGCGGGGTGTCCTTGTTGATGTCTTCGCGGTTGGCGTTGGCCACCACGGCCTTCTTGCCCAGCGTGAGGATCTTCTCCGCGAAGGGGCGCACTGCCTTGGCCTTGGCCACGGTAGTGCGAATGCGGCGATGCTCGATCAGGCTGATGATGAGGTTCGCGATCAGCGATTTGCGATGCGCCGAGTCGCGCTGCAGTTTCTTGGTCTTAACTCCGTGTCTCATAAAATGGGTCCTTTCAATCCAGTGAATTAGTCGTCGTCGCCTTCGTCGTCTGCCATGCTGGCACCGATGAGCTTGGCGAAGTCTTCGGCGTTGGCATCGTCCTCGTCGTCCTTGAAGGTCGAGCTGCGGGCAAGCAGCGACACACCACCAGGGTTCGGATCGAGCAGAGCGGAGTCGAACTTCATGCCCAGAGACAGGCCCAGCTCGGCGAGCTTTTCCTTGATCTCGGTGAGCGACTTCTTGCCGAAGTTGCGGTAGCGCAGCATTTCGCTCTCCGACTTCATGGCCAGCTGGCCGACAGAAGTAATATTCGCATTGTTCAAGCAGTTCGCCGCACGGACGGACAACTCGATTTCGTTGACGCTCATGTTCAGCAGCTTGCGCAGCTCGCTGTTCTCTTCGGACTGGGCCTCTGGCGCAGCCTCGAACTCGATCTGGTTGTCGTCATAGTTGACGAACACGTCGAGGTGGTGACGAAGGATCGAAGACGCCTGAGTCAGCGCGTCCTGTGGGGCGATACGGCCATCGGTCCAGATGTCCATGATCAGCTTATCGTAATCGGTGTTCTGACCGACACGGGTAGCTTCCACGCCATACTTCACGCGGGTGACCGGCGAGAAGATGGAGTCGATCGGGATCACGCCAATCGGGGTGTCCGGGCGCTTGTTTTCTTCCCAGGTGGCGAAGCCGCGACCGACGCGCACTTCAAATTCAGCTTCAAATTTGGCCTTTCGGTCCAGCGTGCAGATGACCAGATCGCGATTGATCACGGAGTAGCGGTGATCGTCCTTGATGTCGCCAGCGGTGACGACGCCTTCCTTGTCCACCATGATCGAGAGCAACGCAGGCTCCTTGTTTTCGTGATGGCTGAACTTTACCTTCTTCAGGTTGAGCACGATCTGCGTCACATCTTCCAGCACGCCAGGAAGGGTGGAGAACTCATGCTCCGCACCGCGAATCTTCACGGAGGTAATAGCAGCACCTTCCAAGGAGGAAAGCAGCACGCGGCGGATGGAGTTGCCAATCGTGTGGCCATAGCCACGGTCGAAGGGTTCAGCGACGAACTGGGCGAAGGTATCAGTGGCCGTCGCTTCGATTTTCACGAGGCGATTCGGCATTTCGAAACGGGCTAGACGGACGGGCATGTTTGGTAGATAAAGGCGGGGTTACCTCCAGGGCGAGATCCCACAGTCGTCAAAGACGGTGCAGGCCTGGAGACCAACGGCGAATTGGCAGCTCGCAAGGGGCGGCGAGTAAACACCGCCCACTTTTTTTTGCAACTGGAAATCCAGTGTGGTTCGCTTGCTACGCAGGTCCTCACCTCACCCCGACCGCCCCTGCCATGGTTTTGCCTAATTGACCACCGCCTTGCAGCCAGTGGGACCCTTTGGTGTAGCGGGCAAGTTGTGGGTGCTGCTGGATCCACATGTCCCGGCAGCGAGTTCCACATTATCTGCCGCGATGAACAGAGATACGGCGCTTTAGATTCGAAGCTTCACCAGCACCAAAAAAAACAGCCCGGACCTTGCGGGCCGGGCTGTTTTGAAATACTGGCGACTGGCAACTAGGCCTGCGCTTGGGCACTCTTGATCTGGGCTTCCATGCGCAATTTCTCCTCGTGGGCTGACTTGATCTGGTCTTCAAGCGCAACACCGGTACGCTGCGTGTACCAGAGCACAAGGGGCGAGGCGATGAAGATGGACGAGTAGGTGCCGAGCAGCACGCCGATGACGATTGGCATGGCGAACTCGATCATCGCGGGATTGCCCATAAAGAGCAGCACGATCATTGGAGCCAAGGCGGTCGGACCCGTGAGCAAGGTACGGCTCAGGGTCATGCAGATGGCCTCGTTCATGAGGGTGCGCATGGCCCCGGAGCGACCGGAGTGAATGACTTCACGAATACGGTCAAACACGACGATGGTGTCATTGATCGAGTAGCCCGCAATGGTCAGCAAGGCTCCCACATGGATGATGCTCAACTCCTGGCCAAACAGCACACACAGGCCAGGGACCATGAGCACGTCATGGAACAGCGCGACGATGGCACCAATGGCGAAGGCGGCTTCAAACCGGAACAGCAAGTAAACGAAGATGGCTAGCAAGGCTGCGGCCAACGCAATCAAGGAGGTCTTGGCCATTTCACTGCCGATGACGGAACCCACGCGCTCAGTGCGGATACCTTTGATCAGGTCTTTGCCCCACTTGGCATTGATGGCTTGCTCGATAGTTGCACCGGCCTCAAACTCACCGCGAATGCCCCACACCTGACCGAACTGCGCGGTCTTTTCCTGAATGTAGAAGGAACCGATGCCCTTGCCGTTGGGCATTTTTTGTTCATTGAGCAGGGTGTGGATCTCGGGCTCGGAGAGCTTCTTGCCGTCATTCAGTTCCACGTGCACCAGGGCACCGCCACGGAAGTCAATGCCCAGGCTTTCTTTACCCTTGAAGGCCAGAGTGGCGAAGGAGATCGCGGTCACGACCAACGAAGCGATGATGAAGGTAGGGGCCTTGGAAAGAATGTCGAACACACCGTCTGGAATCAGCTTGCGGCTCGACACCTTGGTCAGCAAGCCCTTGTCCACGATCCACATGAACACCACGCGGGTAACGATCAGTGCACCGATCATCGAAGAGATGATACCGATGACCAGCGTGACCGCGAAACCCTTGACCAGGCCGCCGGAGATGGCGAACAAGATGGCAGCAGAGATCAGCGTGGTAATGTTGGAGTCCGCGATGGCGCTGAAGGCCTTGTCATACGCGGCGTTCAGGGCGCTGGCGAAGCTGCGGCCTGCTTCCATTTCCTCGCGCAGACGTTCATAAATCAGCACGTTCGCATCCACCGCCATACCGATGGTCAGCACCAAGCCTGCGATACCTGGCATGGTCAGCGTGAACTGGAAGAGCGACATCGCACCCGCCAAGATCGTCAAGTTCACTAACAAGCCGATGATGGCTACGATGCCAACCGCACGGTAGATGAAGAGCATGAAACAGGTCGTGATCAGCAGGCCGGCAATGCCGATCCACTTGCCCTGGTCGATGGACGATTGGCCGTAGGCGGCTGTCACCGTGCTTTCCGACAGGATGATCATCGGATTCTCCAGCGGGTTCTCCAGGGCGGATGCCAACGAACGAGCGGAGGTTTCGGTGAAGCTGCCGCTGATCTCGGCGCTGCCACCGTAGATGGCTTCATTGAGATTTGGGGCCGAGATGACTTCGCCATCCACCACCACCGCGAGGCGCTTGTTCACATTGGCTGCGGTGAGTTCGCCGAAGAGCTTGGCACCTTCGCCATCAAATTTCAGGATGATCATCCAGCCCTTGCTGCCGTCCAGCGTAGCGAAGGCCTGGGTCACCGACTTGCCGTCCATGTCCGCGCGATTCTTGACCAGCATGACCTCTTCACCGCCCTCGCCCTTGGGGTCCTTGACCTTCATTTTCACGTAGCCGACGACCACACCACCATTGGCTGTGCGGGCCAGTTCGGCGCTGTTCTGCGGATGCACTAGGCGGAATTCCAGCTTGGCCACCTGCTCAATCTTATTGCGCACGCCCGCGATTTCTTCCTGTGTCACGCCCGGCATCTGGATCAGCACCTTGTCTTCACCCTGCGGCTGCAAAAGCAGATCCTTCTCCGCGCCTGGGTTCAAGCGCTTCTCCAGGATGGCGATGGCTTGCTGGACCGATTCAGCAAGCACAGGCTTCTCCTTGCCCTCGCTGTCGGTGCCTTTCTGGAGCTGCACGACGAACTCGCTCCCGCCTTGAAGGTCGATGCCCAGCTTCATCCCGTCCAGCTTCATGCTCAAGATCGCGAACAGCGTCGCTCCCAAGATGAGCAGCGTGCCCACGAAGCGCTTGGTCGTCTGATACGTCGTGCCCACATAGAAGAGCAGCAGCATCAGAATGGCAGTGCCGGAAAGGAAGGTAGCAATCGGATTCATGGAAATGGCAGGGTCGGAGAGGAAAGGGCACGGAGTCTAGCGCCCCTTTGGCCTTTGCCAAGCGGGAAGGATGGGTCGGAATTTGAGATTCTCGATTCCTGATGGCTGATTTTTCCCGGCATCGACGAGCGGCTCTCACCTTTTCTCAAATCAGGAATCCCAAACGAATCACCCTCCCGCCTTGCGATACAAGGTATCCACGGCATTGCGCACGTATTGCTCGTCGGTGAGGCCGAACTCAGTTTCCTCGGGGAACTTGACCTTTTCACGGAACCGTGTGGCCATTTCGCCAAAGACCTTGATCGCAGCGTCGGTATCCAGCTCGTCCCGGCGAACCAGGGCGGCCAGGGCTAGCTGAGCTTCCTCAGGCGTCACCTTCTGGCGCAACCGAGCCTCCAGGTGCGCGTGCTGGCGGAAGCTGTTGTATTTGCCCCCCAGCACGGCTTCGACATCGGGCGGAATGACTTTCACCGTCCGCACAACCACCGTGCCCGCCGCCAGGTCGCCCAGGCGTTGGCAGCGCTTGCTGAACAATGCGAACCCGCCGCCCACGGCGTAGAAGACCGGGAACATGTCCACCACGCGCAGCAGATTGCGCACGATGACCTGTCCCGGCAGCAGTCGCAGCCCCCGCTCATCCATCACGCGGATACCAACGATGCGCTTGCCCAGCGTCTGGCCGCCGAACAGCAATTCGCAGATCGTGGAGTAGCCGAACGCGATGAGGAACATGATCAGGTAGCCAGCCCCACCCGCGAGGTCGGACGAAAGCACCGACAACAGATCGACGGCCACGAACAAGACCTGCTGGACCGCCTGGCACACCGCCGCATCCACCATCAAGGCCAGCGCACGGGTTACCGGACCGGCCAGCGGCAGGGCAAACGTCACCCCCTCCGGCGTGGCGATGTGGAGCACGGCAGTGTTGCTCGGCGCACTCATGCCCGCGCCTCCCCTTCCGCTTTCTTCCCACCGAAGGTATAGTACGCCACCAGCACGGCGAACTCCAGACTGCCGAACGCGATCTTCACCCAATAGGGCAGCACCGGCTCATGATACTGCGAGAAGAAGGCCTCGACGAATCCAGCCCAGATCAGCATTAAAGCGACACCACCGATCAAGGTCGCGAGGTCGGGTGTGATGTGCCTCATCCGTGTCCGCAAGCCCTCGCGCGTGCCCCACCCAATCAACGCCCGCGCCAGCACAAAACCCGCCTGCCCCGCGATCAAGATGGCCGGGATCTCGAACGACCCATGGGGCAGCAGCCAGCCGATGAGGAAAATGATCTGGCCATCCAGAATGTAATCCAGGCACACCGCGCCGAGGATCACGCCATTGTAGAACAAGGCAATCGCCGTGCCCACGCCATAGCTCAACCCCAGCGCTAGCGTCGTGATCGAGACCTTCGTGTTGTGCTGCATCAACATGCCGGAGAACGATGCCTTGCTCCGCTCCAGATGTTCGGCCGACGACTTCGCATGCTTCTCCTCCTGAGCCACGCGCTGCGAGGGTGTCTGCTTCGCCACATGTGGAAAAGGAGCCAGCGCCACCTCTCGCCCCTCGGGTGCCACGATGAGCAGCACGCCGCCGACAAACATACCCACAACTGTCGCCAGCAGTGACACACCGAAGGCCCGCACATGCCGTCGAAAAGTCTGCGGCAGCGTGTGCAGAAACCACTTCAACGGCGTGAACCGATGCGCCCGACGACCCGACGAATGAATCTCCGCATACCCCCGCCCCACCAGCGTCTCCAGATACGTGCGCAGTTCCGGTTCCGCGTTCGAGGCTCCGATGCGTGCTAGGTCCGAGCAGGCCCGCTGAAACAACGACAGCACCTTGCGGCTCGCCTTCAGGTCCGACAAGTCCAGCCGCTGCGCCTGAATCGCGTCCAGCGCCTTCTCCAGCTCCTGCCAGTGCGGGCGCTCGCGCTTGATGAAGTGTGCAAGGTCGAGGATCATAGCAACTGCCGCTTCTTCACTTTCAAATACTCCGACACCACCTCCGCGATCAGGCTTTCCTGGAGCGAGGACGTCAAATGCACGCCGCATTGTTTCAAGGTGCGCGTGGTGTCTTGCAGATCGCTCCACAGCAGATGACCGGCGAGCCGTGAGTAAAGATGGTCCACATGGCCGATGGCATCTTGCTTATGGAAGAGCGGCTGGAACTCGCGCGAGCCGAGCACATGCACCAGCACCACATGTTTACGTGCGGCTTGGCGCACACTCTCGGCAAAGCTCTCGCTCAACCATGGCTCGCCCAAATCGGTAAGCACGATGATCAGCGAGCGATGTCGCAGGCGATTGCCAATTTGAATGAACAGCTCTTGGAAATCCGGGCTGACCACACGCGGCTCCAGCGTGTAGAGCGCATCGCGGCAGGCATTGTAGTGCGCCCGACCGCTGCTCGCAGGCAAGGTCGTGTGCACCTGATCGCTGAAGGTCATGAGGCCAAAGCGATCCCCCTGCTGCTCCGCCGCCAGCGCAAGCACCAGCGCCGCCTGGATGAAGCGCTCGCACGGCGTCTTCGGTGCCATCGCATCGGGCTTGGTCGTGCTCTGCTCTAGCGGACGCGCACTGCGCCGCGAGATGTCGAGGATCACGTGCATCTCCTGCGTGCGCTCGATTTGATGCATCATCGTCACCGGGAAACGCCGCTTCGCCGTGCCCTTCCAGTAGATGTCGCCGTAGCTATCGCCCGGCAGATACTCACGCAATTGCTCGAACTCGCGTCCCTTGCCCAACTGCCGCACCTGATGCACACCCAGCGCACTCTTGCGCATAAACAGCGGAGCCAACAGATGCCGCTCGCGACTGAGGTCAGGATACACACGCACCTCACACTTCACCCACAGCGCTCGGCGTATGTCCCACATCCCCAGCTTGGATCGCGTCTCGACATACGCTTGCTCGATCACATGCGAACCACGCTCCAAGGCCGTGATCTCCCACTTCGCCAACGCGCCCTTTCCATCCTCAGGCAACTCCACTAACACATCCGGCGCTTCCGCCTCCAACTGACGATCCAACGGCAAACCTATCCGCAAGCCTGTGCATTGAGCCGCCGCATCACTCACGCGTGCTTCCAGAACAAAATGCTTTCCCTTCGATGTGCGCACGAGGTCGGGCAGCCGCACGCTCACCATTGATAACTTCTTCAACGACAGCACCGCGTCCAAGATGGCCGCCGCCAAAGCCACACCACCAAGCAGAAGCAGCAACTCCAACGGAGCCCCCATCATACCCAGCACCAGCCACACTGGCACAACAGCCAGAGCAGTGACCCAAAGAAGTCTGGTGGACGGGACGAACATGACGGCGGGCTTAAATCAAGCGGTCGTAGTCTTTGTGCGGGCCAATCCAAATCCACAAGAAACCGGTTGGAATAGAGACCGCAAGAGCGCGGTGATCGCGGCCCACGCGAGCAGACCACACTTTGCCCACCTTCTTGAACTGAAGCGATGGATGTCGTGGATCACGCTTTATGAGTTGAAAATTTTTATCTGCCAGCGCCTGCACTTCGACAGGCAGCGCACCGTAGCACCCCCAGAAGTCGGGAGCTGCCTTGTGCTCAGAGAGTGGTGGCACGTCCGGCATGATAGTCGGCCATTGCTCTCTCAATCAAAGAATCCAGCCTTCCACCGTCGCTATCCTCTTCGATCTGCTTATCCCAATTCTTCATGTCACGTTCCACGATCCAGTCACGCACTTCGCGAAACTGTTCAGCAGGCAGTGCGTCGATAGCTCGCTCAATATCCCGGACACTCATGGCGATAAAATAGGGTTGAGGACTGGCAAATCAACGAGGAACCGGCACCGCTTCCAAGACACGTCCGACCAGTTCGCCCACGGTCAGGCCTTCGATTTCAAACTCCGGCCTCAAGACCAAGCGATGTCCCAACACCGGCTCAGCGAGCGCGCGCACATCATCGGGCGACACGAAGTCTCGCTGCTCCAGCACGGCACGGGCGCGGCTAGCCAGCACCAAGGCAATCGTAGCACGCGGCCCAGCCCCGACGAGCACCGCTTCGTTTTCGCGTGTGGCGCGCACGAGATCCACGGCATAACTGACAAGTTCATCGCGAACGGTGATCTGCTCCAGCGCGGCCTGCATTGCGGCGATCTTCTCAGCGGTGAGCACTTGTTTCACCACCCCCGAGTCGAGCACGCGCTCCGGTGCCTCCTTGCCCAGCAACCGGCTGGCGAGCATTACCTCTTCATCGCGCGACGGATAGGTCACAGAGAGCTTGAACATGAAGCGATCCTTCTGCGCCTCGGGCAGCGGATACGTGCCTTCATACTCGACCGGGTTCTGCGTGGCGAAGACAGTGAAGCCATCGGGCAGCATGTGCGTGGTGGTGTCGATCGACACGCGCCGCTCTTGCATCGCCTGCAACAGAGCGGATTGCGTCTTGGCCGGCGCGCGATTGATTTCATCCGCGAGCAGGAAACCACAGAAGACTGGACCCTTAACCAGCTTAAACTCGTTGTCCTTCAGATTGAAAACACTCGTGCCCGTGATGTCCGCCGGCATCAGGTCCGGCGTGAACTGCACGCGGCCGAAGTCCGCGCCTAGCACCTGCGCCAGCGTGCGAACCAAGAGTGTTTTCGCCGTGCCAGGCACACCTTCAAACAGCACATGGTTGCGCGTGAAAATGGCGATCAGCGCATGATCGATCACCGACTGCTGGCCAATGATGACTTTGCCGATTTCCGCACGCGCGTCGGCCAGAGTTTGCTTGAGATCGTCGAGGGTGGTCATGGTAAAGGGTGGGATTCAGTATTCAAAATCAGCGCCGAGGATGCAGTGCATCTCGAATGGCTTGGTAGGTAGAGGCGGCCTGTTTGGCGGCGACAGGTTCGGCCACGAGAGCTTGTGCCTTGGCACGACGATCCGCAGGAACCGCGCCGCTACTCGCCCGCGTGGACAACCAGGTGTCGAAGCAACGCTTGAGCAAACCCTTGGTCGGAATGCCCCGGCGGAGCAAGCCCTCGAAGCCGGAGGCCGAACTCTGTCCAGCGACGGCCTGAGCACGCCACAAGCCCAGGTCTTCGTTAGGGTTCGAGGGCACGAGGCTGATCGCGTTCCGCCAGATGAACAAGGCGAAGAGCAGGATGCAGCCGAGGAACAGTCCGTGCATCCGATAGCGCCGCGCAAGAGTCATGATGCCGTCCGTATCGCCGATGAACGAGCCGAGATGTGTCTCCTCGAAGATGACGCGTTTGGCATCGCCCACCAGCCAAGTCAGAAAGCGTGGCGTCGGGTGTTTCCACAGCGCTTCGTTGCTCAGGAAATAGCGGTCGGTGCACACGACCACGGTGCCCATGCCAAGCTTGCGCTCTGCGATCATGATGCGATCGCCCTTCGTGGCCAGCACCTTCCAGGGTGTTGGCGGGAGCTCAACCTTCGCCTCAGTGGTTTTAGTGTCTGGTTCAGCATTGCTAATACCTGACAGCAATTTCCAGCCCGCGCGCCAGAGCTGCGCTTGATCATCGTCCAGATAGACATTGCTCATCCACAGCGGCACCTGCTCGCTTTTCAGCGGCAGTTCGGACTTGAGCGTTAAGGCCGACCCCTCACCGCTGTAGAAGAACTCTTTGGCTTTCGCGCTGATCTTCAGCACCTCGGCAAAGGACAGCTCGCGAGTCTTGCGGAACTCGTCCTCGTCCTCGTCCTTCGGCTTGGCTTTGCTTTTGGCATCCTTCTTGGGCTTTGGCTCAGCTTTCTTGGGCTCTTCTTGGGGCGTGGGTTTTGGCGCTTTCTCGTCATCGCCATTGAATTCCTTCGCCTTCTCTTCCTCCGCATCGCGATACGCGCGGTCCACCATGTCCATACTGACGGCGGGATTCAGCGCGATCACCACACGTCCCCCATCGGCCGCAAAGCGCCCCACCGCTTCAGCATCATAAGCCAGATAGGAATTGAACTGGCGTGTGTCCAGGCCGCTCAGGATCAACGTCGAACCGGGGGCACCTTGGAGCTTGTCCAGGCTTTGGAAATGCCGCTCCACCGTCACGCCCTTCAAACGACCCAGCGCTTCATACAAGGCACGCGTGCCCTGGGGATCGACACGATTCGTCGAGTATTCTGGGTAGCTCTCGCCCGAGCTAAAGCGCAACCGCATGACCCCGCCCAAGGCAACGACCGTGAGCACGGCGATGCCAACGAGCATAAACCACGCACCCGAGCTGGAAGGTTTAGCGCGCGCTGACATCGGTGGTGATGCGTTGATGATTGTCGCTGAACTGGTCGAGCACATCCCGTGTCACCTCGTGCAGGCCATACCAGGCACGGTCGAAGATGCGCACGCTGTCGCCAAAAGTCTGCCGCAGCGTATTGCGATCCCGCGCTCTCAGACCCAGCTCACGCACATAGTCGCCGTTCGACTTGCTCTTCACGATGCCGAGCAAGCGTCGCTCACCCAGATGCGCTAGCGTGGCCAGGAACAGCGCTCGCATGGCCAGGCGGAAGTCGCCTCCATCGATCTTTTCCTGCGCCAGTTTAAGCCATTCATTCTCCGGAAGCAGGCTAGCCACGACGTTCTCGTTCTCCAAATTGATCTCAGGTAGCGCTGCCGCGCCTTGCACCGGCTTGGGCGGTGCCTTCAGCCATTGACGAACGATCAGCACGGCAAGCACCAAGCCAAGGATGACCAGCAAGACCTTCAGCGCCATCTGGCTGAAGTCAGCCCAGGGCGTCGAGTTCATATCGCCCTTCATGCCTTTCGTTGGGTCACCGAGCCAACCTTTGAAAATGTCCTTCATCCACCTCTCAAAGGCGTCGCTCGCACTCTGACCCATCTCCTTGGTCCATTGGATAATGCCAGCCATGAAGTCCGCCAGCCAGCCCTTGGCTTCTGCAGGTCGATCACCGCGCGGCAAACGCCACTGATACTCATCCTGCTTCAGCACCTCGCGAATGCTTTGGTCCAGCGCTGTGCTATCCAGGTTGTCTAGAGCAACTTGTTCGGCAGTCGCCTTGACGGGCGCCTGGGCAACGATCGTCGATGGCGACAAGGCAAACCCCACGGCGAGCAGCAGCATGGCCACAGTCTGCGGGGCCGTCGCGCGGAAGGCCACCAGCAAGTCATCTCCATTCTTGCGCGATAGCCCGTAGAAGCACCGCAGCGTGTAGATCGCCTTCACCAGCGGACCGCCCAGCAGATACGCCGCCAGCACCGTCGTGGCAACGATGGACGAGCTGAACAGCGACCAGATGTTCCGCGTGATCGCATTTTCTTCGCCCGTGAATGAATTCATCAACATGCTGACCTGCATGATCCCTAGCCAGCCATTCATCCACAGCATGACCCCGAAGACGAGCAGCACAATCATGAGGCCGTGATTTAGGCCTTGTCGATCATGCGTCTGCCGCAGCGCTGTGCTGAATAGATCGCGCGTGCGCCCCCCCTGACGGAAGTGATCCACCGCAAGCACCGTCACATTGTGGTAAAAGGCATACGCCCAGCCAAAGGGCAGCAATGAGACCAAAGCGAGCGGCAGCACCCAAGCCGTGGTCGAATGAATGAGCGCCTGAGAGCTGATCAAGCGCAGCCGACCGCGCCAGGGCAATGGAGCCGCGACCTCATCGCCACGCAGATGACGCATCAGATGGTCGCAAAAAAAGCAGTGGGCGACCTTCATCCAGCCATAGGCGATGGCCAGCATTAGAGCCGCCCCCGGCAGTCGGTCCCAGGCATCAGCCGCGCGGCTCATATCGGTCCAAAAATGCAGCGCCGCGCAGGCCAAGGGGGCCGTGCCCCCGAACCACCAAACCCACGCACGCAGATCCACACGGCGCAGCAATTCTGTCGCCTGCTCCACGATGTGCAGCAGCGAGTGATCGGAGCGCTGGCGTTTATTTCTCATGGCAACACCTTCTCCCACACCGTGCCTTCATGAAAACCGGCGGGCAACTCCAACAGCACGCGACCAAAGAAATACGAGGTCAGCCACAGCCCGATCAAACCGAGCACCAGCTGCACCGTCACCGACAGCACGAACCAGTCGCGCTTCGTCTTCTCCTTCGGGGCCGTGGATTCGCGGAAGCACGCGGCGCACATCATGCGCCGCTCCACTGGTGTGACGCACTCGCGACAATAGGAGCGTCCACAGCTGACGCACTTCGCCGCCGCCTCGCGTCCTGGATGGTGGAAGCAGGTGGCCTTAGAAACGACGGAGCGTGCAGCCGTGCTCATGGGACGTCAGGCGGTGTGGGAGCCAGGGGCGGAGGCGTGGCCGCAGAGACCTTGGTGCCCGGTGGATTCAATGCCGCAGGTAAGCCGAGGAAACCACACACCACGGCTAGCCCGCCATTCAGCATCCACAGCCAGCCAATCCAACCCATGTCGGCCAGCGTCGCGCTGGACATCCAGGTCCATGCATTGAAGCTGGCCCCCATGCTTGCATTGAAGGCCGCCCCAGGTTGCAGGGATGTGGTGGAGCTTTTGATGCTCGCCATGATCAGCAGTGCATAGCCGGTGACGAAGGAGAGCAGCACGTTCGCCGCGGCACCCCCGAGGGAAATTTTCAAGGAGCTTGGCAGTTGGTAGCGGAGGTTCCGCGCCAGTGCCGTCACCCCCAGGAGGCTGGATATGATGCCCACCAAGCCCGTCACAAAAAAGTAAACAAAGTGGTCGATGAACGGATCGGCCATCGACATGAACCCGCCCACCACCAGCAGCACCATCGCGATGGTCACCATGCGCGAGCCCGGAAAGGCTGGCTTTGGCGCTCCCACGAGACTAGCAGCCGCTGCCACATTCCCCTGCGCCGCAGCAAGCGCCTCGGCACTCGGGGCCTGACCGCCTTGATGCTGCAGGCAGAGCTGCGTCAGCCGCGCCACCACCGGCATAGCTGCCCGCACACGCTTCAATGGTTTCAGCCGAAGCACTTGCACCGCCGTCTGGATTTTGCACAGGCACGTCGGACCGCGCGCGAGATGCACGATGAGGAGGATCAGCACCAATCCCGTCAAACCACCGAAAATGCCCGTAGCGACAGGTGTCTCAAGGTTTGCCAGCAGACCCCACAGCAGTGGCAACAGCAGCAGAACAAGCCAAACGCTTGACCACAAGTAGCTCCGCGTGCGCCCATAGCTGATGCATTGCACCTTGGCGTAATCGATCCGCTTGTAGGTCTCCTTGAAGGTCAGCAAGAAGCCACTGCGCTGGATGTAGAGCAGGTGATCTGGCCCTTCCCACAGCGAATGGCCCAACAGTTTTTGATAGTCAGTGAGGCCTTTTTTCATGACGCAGTGCCGTTCGTGAACCAACCAAACCAGAGGCCACAGACCAACAAGACAGCCGCCGTGATTTGTGACAGCCCCAGCAGCAAGCCCACAATCAAGCGCAAGCGGCTACGTGGCACCAGACTGCGGGGCGAGTTCCAATGCCAGAAGCCCAGGAACACCGACGCGGGAGCCGTGATAAATGCCGCCCAGTAAAGCACCAATGTGAACGGCACCAGCGCCGTCGCCAGTGTGATGTTGTCCCACAGCAGACGCGAGCCCTGAAAGCCCACGTCCTTGCCCTTTTCCCGCAGGTGCTCCAGGCATTTCAGGCACACCGACTTGCTGCCCCATTGCGCTGCCCACACATCCGAAATCAGCACGCCACAGTGGCTGCACTCATGCGTCGCCTTGCGATTGGGGCTGTAAAAGCAAGCCGCCTCCCCTTCACTTGGCGGCTCGATCAGCGGCGGCGGCTTGGGCCTGCCGTCGACCAGCAGCGCAGGCAGGGCAATCACGGCACTGGGCTTGTGGCAGCCCGCGCAGACGACTTCGCTACCAACCGCCATTTGGGCGGCCGGTAGCACATGATTGCAAAACACGCAGCGAGCGACAGCCATGTCGGGAGCCTCAGCGGTCAGCGGGTGGTGATGACTCGCGTGGAGCAGATGTGATCATGCAGCGCGCGCTTCTCAGAATCGAAGCCAGCGATGATGTAGCCGATGGCGCAGGTGAACTGATTGACCAGTTCAGCGAAACCACGCCCCCAGGACTTGCCGGTGCTCAGCTTGCTGCCGTCGTCATTCACGACCTTCAAGCCCAGCGCCATCTTGCCCCACGTGGCTCCATACTTGGCCACCATGATCGCCGGATAGGCGATCTGGAACCCAAAGGCGAACAGGTAGTAGGCGATCATGAGGATAACGAAGCCCGTAGGCGGTGGCGTGTTTGGGTCCTGGCTGGGCTCGATCGGCACCCCGGCCGCGTAAAGCCCGACACCGAGCAGGCCCATCAGGATGAGGACGAAAAAGATCAGCACCAAATTGTCGATAAACTTCGCCACGAAGCGGATCCAAAAGCCTGCGTAATTCAGTGCCCCTGGCAGTGCTGGCGACACCCCCTCACGCATCTGCTGCACGACCAAGTCCTTTTGCGCCTCGGGCACGGCGAAGCCACCAATCTGCGGGGCAGCAGGTGAAGCCGTGGCCAAAGCTGCGGGTAGCGCCGTGGAGAGTGGCTGCCAGTCCCCCATGCCGTCGCGCCAGATGAGCGAGCCCGCGCTCAGCGTGCCTTGGCTAGCCAGTTGGAGGATTTCGTGTTCAGAGACGGGGCCGAGTTGCTGGCCGTTCAGCGCATAATACCAGTTCATAAGGAGGGGTGCAGGATTTGGTTGTCAGGAAAAGCCTCTCAACGCTCGCTGAAAGGCCGCGTCTTGAGAAGCAAAAAGTGTGCGATTCGACAAGCACTTCACCGTTCGCATCAGGCAGCATCACCTCACGCCCCGCGCAGCCATTTCATGAGCTGCTCCGCACCGCAGGTGATGGAGGTCAGCGACCGCTGCACCTGAATCATCCAACGCAGGTCTGAGCCGGGCGCTGTCTGATCAACCAGCTTGTCACAGGCCGTCAGCGCCGCATGAAACAAGGGCAGCGATTGCTCCAAGTCCGTCAGCAGGAACTGCCACTGCGAACTCTTCAGCGTGGCGAAGTGCTTCAGCGCATGGCTCAGGTGCGCTGCTAGATCGCCTGCGGTGCTGAGCAACCGCAGCACCGCTGGACGCGATTGCAGCTCGCCCGGACTCGCCAGTAGCATCTCGAACCGGCGCAACTCCAGCGCTAGCTCCGCACTTGCCTGGTTGATCAGGGCCAGCGAGCCGTCGTAGGGGGAGGTTGCGTCTTGATACGCATCGGGATGATTTTCCATCAGGTTCGCCATGCGACCGCGAGACTGCGGTTGCTCGTCTTTGAAGACATCCTCCGCCATCGTGCCCAGGTCCGTTTCGCGCTGACCGCCGAGCAGGAACTGTTTCCGCCGCGCGCGGTTCTGGCGAATCTGTGCTTTCTCTGCCTGCGGCGACAGTCTCCAGCGTGGTGCCGACACCGTTAAATGCAGGTGCCAGCTCTGAATCAGCACGCGCTGCTGGTCACGGTTATACCACTCCAGCATCAGCATGTTTTTCAGCCCCTCAGGCTCTGTGAATGGCCCTGCCTGACGCCGACTGCGCGGCCCCTTCAGCACGCGATGTGAGGCTGTCATCTGCCCCACATAGCCGAGCTGATGGTCCTCCAGCAGCGCCAGTTGATCCGGGTGCGCCTCGGGGATCGGGTTCTGCAATTCAATCCGACAGCCAGCGATATCGCTCAGGAAATTCCCTGTAAGCTCAATGCGCAAGGGCCGATCCTGCCCCGCCAGGTCTAGCATCCCCGTCACCAGCCCCGGCACTTCGTTCGAGAGGTAACCGCTGATGATTGAGGAATCGAGGCAGAGAAGCATGAGGATGGAATTGTGGAAAATGTAAGGGCCGGTTCCAAACCGCGCAAGGGGGCTGCGGAGGATTTAAGGCACAGCGGCGGCATGGCCCTGGTTTCCTGCCCAAGGCTCCGCTACAAATAAGGTGTGCAGCGACCTCGCCATGCTCAACCAAACGCCAACGCAAAAACCCGTTCGCAGCCCGCCCAGAGCGCTCTACACTCCCTCTCCCCATGCCTGCGCTGCCCCTTTCGATTTCCATCATCTCCAAGAACGAGGAGGCGAATTTGCGTCGCTGTCTGGCCAGCGCGGCGGACTTGGCGGCGGAGATTGTCGTGGTGGATTCAGGATCGACGGACAAGACCTGCGACATTGCGCGCGAGTTCGGGGCGCGGGTGCAGCACCAGGACTGGCTGGGGCATCGCGATCAAAAGAACGTGGCGCTGGGCCTTTGCACGCAGCCTTGGGTGCTGGCGCTGGATTGCGATGAAGAGGTGACGCCGGAACTGCGCGCAAGCATCCTGCGCTTCTTCGAGAGCGGCGACTGCGAGGGCTACGACGGGGCGTGGATGAGCCGCCTCACCTTCTTCCTTGGCACTTGGATTCGCCATGGCGACTGGTATCCCGACCGGAAGCTGCGCGTCTTCAAGCGCGAGAAATCCACGTGGGGCGGTAGCCCGGAGCATGACAAGATCGTGCTCGATGGCCCAACGATGCAGCTCAGCGGCGACCTTCGGCACTACTCCTTCAAAGACATCAGCCACTACCTGCAAAAGCACGTGCACTACAGCGATGTCTTTCTGCAACGCGAGCGCGACGCGGGAAAGCGCTTCTCCCTTTTCAAAGTCATCGCACGCCCAGCGTGGCGCTTCTTCCGCGCCTACATCCTGCGCCTCGGCTTTCTGGATGGCTTCCCTGGTCTGTGGATAGCGGGAGCCACGGCGTTCTTTGCCTTCGTGCGTTACAGCCGGACTTATGAGGAGGGGAAGGAAAGTTGATGGTTGATAGTCTGAAGGTGCCCGCGCTAGGGTTAGTTTTCTCATGCTACCAACTATCAACTCCAGACCATCCACTCCCCGCCCCCGCATGAGGATCGGCCTCTTTTATCATCAGTTCATCCGCGCAGGCGGGCTGGAGAATTACCTGATCGAGTTCGCCTCGCGTCTGGAGGCCGCCGGGCATGAGTTGCACATCGTCACTAGCCGCCTAGCACCCGATGTCGGCCAAAAGCTCAAGGCGCAGTGGCACATGATTCTGCGCCCGCAATTCCCAATGCTGCGCATGTGGCACTTCAACCACGCAGCGCGTCTCAAACTCAAGGACCTGGGCACGGAGGTGAATCTCGGCTTTGGCCGCACCACAGCGCAGGACTTTCACCGCGCCGGTGGTGGCTGCCATGCTTTGTATTCCAAGCTACTGCCCTGGTGGAAGCGCTACACGGCGAAGAACCTGCTAGAGCTGGCGCTGGAGAGAAAACTCTACAACGGCGGCCGCACAAAGCACTTCGTCATGAACAGCGCGCGTGTCGCTGCGCAAATTCAGGGCTTGTATCCCGGAGCGCGTGACAAATGCAGCGTCATCTACACCGCCGTCGATACTGACATTTTCAAGCCCTCGGCACATCGCGAGAATCATCGGCAAATCATTCTGCGAAGCCTCAGCACCGACATGAACAAGCCGGTGGCCTTGTTCGTATCGCTGAGCCATCGACGCAAAGGCCTGGATACCCTGCTGCAAGCCTGGACCAAGATCGATGCCACGCTCTGGATCGCTGGGCGCGAGCTAGACGGCCACTACCTGGGCATGATCGAGAAGCTCGGCCTCAAGCCGAAAGTGCGCGCGATTCCCCCGACCAATAACCTAACAGATCTGTATCAGGCGGCGGATTGGTTCGTGCATCCCACGCTCTACGACGCCTGTGCGAACACGGTGCTGCAAAGCATGGCCAGCGGCCTGCCTGGTCTGATCAGCGTGCAGGACGGCGCGGTGGATCATATCCGCGATGGTGAGAATGGCTTCATGCTCTACCACCCGACCGATATGGAGGAACTGCGCGAGCGCATCACGCAAGCCTTCACCATTCCTGAAGCCCAGCGGCAAACGATGGGCACCAAAGCGCGAGAAGCGATGCTTCCGCTGACGTGGGAGGCCCATGTGGCAGATTGGATGAAGTTGATCAAGGCAGGCTTTGGAAAATAGAGGCCCGCTCCATGGACACAGGCGCAAGGGCCGAAAGAGCTTGGCCACAACGGACGAAATTTCGTATCGTCCCCCTCATCCATGCTGCGCCGCTCGCTCATCCTATGCCTGTTCACCACGTCGCTGCAAGCGGCAGCACCCGACTACTCGCGCGATATTCTGCCGATCCTGTCGGAGAACTGCTTCTACTGCCACGGACAGGACCCCAAGGGGCGGAAATCTGACCTGCGCCTGGATGTGGAAGCCGATGCCAAGCGCAGCCACGACGGCGTGATCGCCATCGTGCCCGGCAACAGCGCCAAGAGCGCCATCGTCGAACGCATGATCAGCCACGATCCCGAGGAGCTGATGCCGCCGCCGAAGAGCAATCGGAAGGTCACGTCAGCGCAAATTGAACTGATCAAGCAATGGATCGACGCCGGGGCGAAATGGGGCGAGCACTGGGCGTTCACGCGCATCCAGAAACCCTCGGTTCCCGCTGCCCTTCCAACGACGAATCCGATTGATGCCTTTGTCCGCGCGAAGCTCGTCGAGAAGGGCCTGAAGCCCGCAGCCACAGCCGCCCCACGCACACTCGTTCGCCGGTTGTATCTCGATTTGATCGGCCTACCGCCCACGCCGGAAGATGTCGATGATTTCCTGGTCAGCTATCACCAGCATCCAGAGTCCAGCATCCAACAGCTCGCCGACAAGCTCCTCGCCAATCCGCGACACGGCGAACGCTGGGTGTGGGAGTGGCTGGACGCCTCGCGCTATGCGGACACCAATGGCTACCAGGGTGACAACGACCGCACCGCCTGGCCGTGGCGGGATTGGGTTATCAAGTCGATCAATGACAACCTGCCCTATAATCAGTTCACGGTCTGGCAGATCGCGGGCGACTTACTGCCGAGTGCGACCAAGGATCAAAAGCTCGCCACCGCCTTCCTGCGCAACCATATGATCAATGGCGAGGGCGGGCGCATTCCTGAAGAGAACCGCATCGAGTATCTATTCGACCAAGCCGAGACCGTGGGCACCACGTGGCTGGGGCTGACCATGCAGTGCTGCCGCTGCCACGATCACAAGTATGACCCGCTGAAGCAGACCGATTACTACTCGCTCATGGCCTACTTCAACAACATCCCCGTGGATGGCCAGGGCCGTGGCGGCAAGACGCCGCCGGTGCTGGACATGTCGACCCCAGCGGAGGAACAGCGACTGAAGCAGGCGCAGGAAAGGCTACAAAAGGTGGGCGAGGAAGTGGATGCATTTGAACTGAAGAAATGGCCGCGCCCTGCCGACAAAAAACTGATCGACACCGAGGCCGCCAAGCTGCCCGGCAATCTCTCCGCAACGCTCGCAAAGGTGGAACCCGCCAAACGCAGTGTGGATGGCACCTTGGAGGCGATTGGCTATTTCAAGGGCAAGGATGAGGCCTATGTGAAGGTGCTGCAAAAGCTGACCAATGCGATCCGCGCCCGCAACAACGCCAATGACGGCATCACCAAAGTCATGGTCATGGAGGAGCGCAAAGAAGCACCGCGCGACACCTTCGTGTTGAATGTCGGAGCCTATGATTCACCACTGCAAAAAGTCAGCATGGCCACGCCTGAAAAGCTGCCGAAGCTGCAAGGCGCTGCCGCCAATCGTCTCGGCCTTGCGCAGTGGATCGTCGCACGGGAGAACCCACTGACCGCACGTGTCACGGTGAATCGTTATTGGCAGAGTTTGTTCGGCATGGGCCTGGTCAAAACCGCCGAGGACTTCGGCTTCCAAAGCGAGCGCCCAGTGCATCTTGATTTGCTCAACTGGCTCGCTGCCGACTTCATCGACAGCGGCTGGGATGTGAAGCGGCTGATCAAGCAGATCGTGACCAGCGAGACCTATCAGCAGGACAGCCGAGTGCGAGGCT
>Ga0247831_1001816_pt1 | contig 37437 bp, 36 predicted proteins | sample LaCruzMarch2015__9_FD_192406 | JGI IMG/M metagenome (GOLD analysis project Ga0247831, IMG submission 192406) | Freshwater microbial communities from meromictic Lake La Cruz, Castile-La Mancha, Spain - LaCruzMarch2015_1m | ecosystem: Environmental > Aquatic > Freshwater > Lake | place: Spain...
GAGGTCGGGGGGGGCGGCGGTGCGGGGGGGTGGGACGATGGCGGCGGATGTGGTGACGGAGTTTCCCTTTGCGGTGACGGACGAGCCGGATGTGGGCATCGTGCTGTCGGATGGCTGCCGGCTGTCGGCGCGGGTGTGGCGGGCGGTGGGGGCGGGGCCGGTGCCTGCCGTTCTGGAATACATCCCCTACCGCAAGCGCGACGGGACGCTGCCGCGCGACGAGATGATGCATCCTTACGTGGCCGGGCACGGCTATGCCTGCGTGCGGGTCGACATGCGCGGGAATGGCGACAGCGACGGGCTGATGGAGGACGAATACACCCCGCAGGAACTGAGCGATGCCTGCGAGGTGATCGCCTGGCTCGCGGCGCAGCCGTGGTGCAGCGGGGCGGTGGGGATGATGGGCAAGTCCTGGGGCGGGTTCAATTGCCTGCAGACCGCCTTCCTGCAGCCGCCTGCGCTGAAGGCGGTGATTGCGGTCTGTGCCACGGCGGACCGGTTTGCGGGGGATATCCATTTCAAGGGCGGCTGTCTGCTGGGTGAGAATTTCGGCTGGGGGGCGGTGATGCTGTCTTATTCCAGCCGCCCGCCGGACCCGATGTTGCGGACGGACTGGCGCGAGGTGTGGCTCGCGCGGCTGCAGGCGGAGCCGTGGCTGGCGCCCCGCTGGGCGGCGCTGCAGGAGCGGGGGGCCTATTGGGAACATGGATCGGTCTGCGAGGACTATGCGCGGCTGCAGGTGCCGGTGCTGATCTGGGGCGGCTGGGCGGACGGTTACATGAACACGGTCGCCGAGTTGGTGGAGCATGCGGGGGCGAAGGGGATCGTCGGGCCCTGGGTGCATCAGTATCCGCACACCGCCGTTCCGGGGCCGCAGGTGGGGTTTCTCGACGAGGCGGTTCGGTGGTGGGACCGCTGGTTGAAGGGGGTTCCGAATGGGGTCGAAGATGACCCGGCGTATCGGGTGTTCATGATGGACTCCGCACCGCCCGATGCGAGCGCGCCGGTGCGGGCGGGGCATTGGGTGGCGGAGGCGGAGTGGCCTTCGGCACGGGTGTCGCGGCGCGTGCTGGGGCTGGGGATTGCTGCATCGAGGCCGGGGGGTTTCACACCCCCCGGACCCCCCGTGGGATATTTGTCAACGGATGATGGGGGCGTGTTCGGTTTGCGTATCGCCACGCCGGAGCATCTGGGGATGGCCACAGGCGAGTTTTTCCCGATGGGGCTGAACGCCGAGATGCCGGGGGACCAGCGGTTTGACGACGGGGTGTCGCTGTGTTTCGACGGCGATGTATTGGACGCGCCGCTGGACCTGTTGGGCGCGGCGCGGGTTTCGTTGACCTTGGCATCAGACAAGCCGCTGGGGTTCGTGGTGGCGCGGCTGTGCGATGTCGGCCCGGACGGGGCTTCGGTGCGGATGGCGCATGGGATGCTGAACCTGTGTCATCGCGGCGGGTCGGCAGAGCCGGTCGCGATGGTTCCGGGGCAGGCGGTGACGGTGGCGTTCGATCTGGATCAGATGGCCTGCCGCGTGGCGGCGGGGCATCGGGTCAGGCTGGCGCTGTCGAACAGCTATTGGCCGTTCGTCTGGCCTTCACCGCAGGCGGGGGTTCTGAGCGTGACGGCGGGCAGCCTTGATCTGCCGGTGCATCAGGGATCGGCGACGGAATGGGCGCCGCCGCCCGCGCGCCACGCCAGGCCCTGGGCGCACCGGGTGGTGCGGGCGGGGGCGGCGGCGCGGCGGGTCGAGACGGACCTTTTGTCGGGGATCACCGCGCTGGTGGTCGAGGAGGACGGAGGCGATGTCGAGAATCTGGACCACGGGTTGGTCACGGGCGAGACAGTGCGCGAACGCTGGGAAATTCATCCCGATGACCCGCTGTCGGCCAAGGCGACCCATGTCTGGGAGCAACGGCTGTCGCGCGGGGACTGGGCCGTGCGCACAACCGCTTGGGCCGAGATGACTGCGACCGCCACGCATCTGGTGATGTCGGCGCGGCTGACCGCCCGGGAAGGCGACCGCGTGGTGTTCGAGCGGGCGTGGAACGACACCGTCGCGCGGCGGTTTGTGTGACATATGTTGCGCGACCGGGGCAAAAATCGTTGCTCGAAAGGCGAGACGCGGGTTACTGATTCAGCAATCAAGAAAAACGGCTTCGGCAAATCAGGGAGACGGAAATGAACGACCAGATCAACTATCTCGCCATGCAGGTGGCGCGTGGGCGGATGTCGCGCCGCGAATTCATCGGGCGCGCTTCGGCCCTGGGGATGTCGGCGGCTCTGGCGGGGTCGGTGTTCGCCACGGCGGCCCGGGCGCAGACCCCGGTGAAGGGTGGCACGCTGCGCGCGGGCATGCAGGGCGGCGAGAGCACCAACACGCTGGACCCGGCGCTGGCCGCGTCGGAAGTGCCGTTCATGGTCAACATGACCTGGGGCGAGATGCTGGTGGATGTCGCACCGGACAACACGATCGATTACCGCATCGCCGAGGAGATCAGCTCGAACGCCGATGCGACAGAGTGGAAGTTCAAGATCCGCGCCGGGGTGGAGTTTCACAACGGCCAGACCCTGACCGCCGAGGATGTGATCGCGACGCTGAAGCGGCACACGGATGAGAAATCGCAGTCCGGCGCGCTCGGCATCGTGCAGGGCATTTCCGAGATGACGGCGGAAGGCGACATGGTCACGCTGAAGCTGGCGTCGGGCAATGCCGACCTGCCCTTCCTGATGGCGGATTATCACCTGGTCATCCAGCCGGGTGGCGGCGTCGACAATCCGGCGGCAGGCATCGGGGCGGGGGCCTACAAGGTGGTCGCCAACGAGCCGGGCGTGCGGCATGTCTTTGAACGCCACGCGAATTACTGGGATGCGGGCCGCGGCGCCCATGCCGATTCGGTGGAAGTTCTGGTGATCAACGACAACACCGCGCGCACGGCGGCGTTGCAGTCGGGCCAGATCCACATGATGAACCGGGTCGATCCGAAGATCGTCGATCTGCTGACCGGGGTTCCCGGCGTGTCGATCCAGCGCGCGGCGGGGCGTGGGCATTACGTCTTCATCATGCATGTCGACAAGGCCCCGTTCGACAACAAGGACCTGCGCATGGCGCTGAAGCTGGCGATCAACCGGCAGGAAATGGTCGAGAAGATCCTGGGCGGCTTTGGCAGCATCGGCAACGATTTCCCGATCAACGCGGCCTATCCCTATTTCGACGAGACCATCCCGCAGCGCGAATACGACGCAGCGGCGGCGGCAGAGCACTACAAGGCGTCGGGCCATGACGGCAGCCCGATCATCCTGCGCACCGCTGCGGGCGCGTTCCCCGGAGCGGTCGAGGCGGCGCAACTGTTTCAGCAGTCGGCGCAGGCGGCCGGCATTCCGCTGGAGGTCAAGCTGGAGCCCGATGACGGCTACTGGTCGGATGTCTGGAACGTGCAGCCGTTCTGCGCCAGCTATTGGGGCGGCCGCCCGGTTCAGGACCAGATGTATTCGACGGCCTATCTTTCGACCGCCGACTGGAACGACACCAAGTTCAAGAACGCCGAATTCGACGAGATCCTGATCAAGGCGCGGGCCGAACTGGACCCGGTCAAGCGCAAGGAAGAATACTCGCGTCTGGCCAATATCCTGCGCGACGAGGGCGGTCTGATCCTGCCGATGTTCAACGATTTCGTCGAGGCGCGGCGCGAAGAGGTCGGCGGCTGGATCGTCGATCCGAACGGCGAGCTGATGAACGGCAAGGCCCTGATCAAGTGCTGGGTCAACGCTTGAGGATGGCGGTGTAAGGCGCGCGCGTGCCTCCTGTTCTTGTTCTGGTGACCCAGCGCATCGCGCTGGGTCTGCTGCTGTTGCTGGCGGTGTCGGTGGTGATCTTTGCCGGCACCGAGGCGCTGCCGGGGGATGTGGCGCAGGCGATCCTCGGGCAGTCGGCGACGCCCGAGGCGCTGGCCAACCTGCGTGAAAGCCTCGGTCTGAACCAGTCGCCGGTGACGCGGTATTTTCAGTGGATCGGCGGCGTTCTGACCGGCGATCTGGGCGTGGCGCTGACCAACGGGCAGGACATCGGGCAGGCGATTGCGCAGCGGATGGGGAACACGATTTTCCTGGCCGCCTGCGCCGCCGCAATCTCGGTGCCGCTGGCGATCCTGTTGGGGCTGGTGGCGGCCCGCTATGCCGGGCGCTGGCCGGACAAGGTGATTTCCGGGATCACGCTGTCCACCATCAGCCTGCCGGAGTTCGTGGCGGGCTATTTCGTGATCTATCTGCTGACGCAGGTCTTCCCGATTTTCCAACCGGTGGCGATGATCTTTCCCGGCATGACGTTCTGGGCCAAGCTGCATGCCGTGGCGCTGCCGGTGATCGTGCTGGTGCTGGTGGTGCTGGCGCACATGATGCGGATGACCCGGGCGGCGATCCTGAACGTGATGCAGTCGGCCTATATCGAGACGGCCGAGTTGAAGGGGCTGGGGCCGATGGCGGTCATCTGGCGGCATGCGCTGCCCAACGCGATTGCGCCCATCGTCTCGGTCGTGGTGATCAACCTCGCCTATCTGGTGGTGGGCGTCGTCGTGGTCGAGGTGGTGTTCAGCTATAACGCCCTTGGCAAGTATCTGGTCGATCATGTGGCCAAGCGCGATCTTCCGGTGGTGCAGGCGGTGGGGATGATCTTTGCCGCCGTCTATATCGGGCTGAACATCCTGGCCGATGTGGTGTCGATCGTCGCCAATCCGCGCTTGAGGCACCCGAAATGAAGATGCCGCTGTCCGCCCTGCTGGGCCTGATCTTCACGGGCGCGTTCTTTCTGGCCGCGATCTTTGCCGATGTGCTGGCCCCCTATCCGCTGGACGCGGCGGTGGGCAAGGTGTGGGAGGCACCCTCGGCCACCTACTGGCTGGGCACCGATACGATCGGCCGCGATATCCTGAGCCGCCTGATCTACGGCGGGCAGATCACGATTTTCGTCGCCACGGCGTCGTCGCTGCTGGCGTTCTCGCTGGGGTCGATCCTGGGCTTTACCGCGGCCACCCAGGGCGGGCTGGTGGATCAGGTGCTCTCAAGGCTGGTTGACCTGATGATGGCGATCCCGTCGCTGATCATCGCGCTGGTGGTGCTGGTGGTGCTGCCGCGCAGTCTGATCACGCTGATCCTGCTGATGGGGCTCTTGGATGCGACGCGGGTGTTCCGGCTGAGCCGCGCGGTGGCGATGGACATCGCGGTGATGGATTATGTCGAGGCGGCACGGCTGCGGGGCGAACGGCAGTCTTGGATCATCTTTCGCGAGATCCTGCCAAACGCCCTGTCGCCCTTGGTCGCGGAGCTGGGGTTGCGGTTCATCTTTGCGGTGCTGTTCATCTCCACGTTGAGCTTCCTCGGTCTGGGCATCCAGCCGCCCCTGGCCGACTGGGGCGGGATGGTGCAGGAAAACAAGGACGGGCTGATCTATGGCAAATCGGCGGCGCTGATGCCGGCGCTGGCGATTGCGGTTCTGGCGATCTCCGTCAATCTGGTGGCGGACTGGGTGCTGTCGCGCACGACCAGCCTGAAAGGCGGCCGCGGTGGATAAGCCTTTGCTGGACATCCGAAATCTGAAGATCGAGGCAACCGCCTATCCGCCCGGCGAGCCGCCGCGCCATGTGGTCCTGGTGGAGGATGTTTCCGTCAGCGTTCAGAAGGGCCGGGTTCTGGGGCTGATCGGCGAATCCGGGGCGGGGAAATCGACCATCGGGCTGGCCGCGATGGGTTATGGTCGCGGCGGGGTGCGGCTGACCGGGGGCGAGATCCTGCTGAACGGGCGGGACATTCGCGGGGCGGATGTGGGGGTGCTGCGGTCTTTGAGGGGGCGCGAGGTCACCTATGTGGCGCAGTCGGCGGCGGCGGCGTTCAACCCGGCAAAGCGGCTGATGGAGCAGGTGATCGAGACGACGCTGCTGCATGGCGTGATGGGGCGGGCGGAAGCGGAAGCCCGCGCGGTCGAATTGTTCCGCAAGCTGGGCCTGCCGAACCCCGAAACCTTCGGGGCGCGCTTCCCGCATCAGGTGTCGGGCGGGCAGTTGCAGCGGGCGATGACCGCGATGGCGCTGTGCCCGAAACCCGAACTGGTGGTGTTCGATGAACCCACGACCGCGCTCGATGTGACGACGCAGATCGACGTGCTGGCGGCGATCAAGGAGGCGATCCACGATACCGGGGTCGCCGCGCTCTACATCACCCACGATCTGGCCGTGGTGGCGCAGGTTGCCGATGACATTCTGGTGCTGCGGGGCGGCAAAAGGGTCGAATACGGCACCACCGATCAGATCATCAATTCCCCGCAAGAGGCCTATACCCGCGCGCTCGTCTCGGTCCGCTCGATCAATCACGTCGAAAAACCGCTCGCCCCGTCGATCCTGTCAGTGGCGGGGGTGACGGCGCGCTACAAGGGCACCACCTTCGACGTGCTGAAGAACGTCACCGTCGATCTGGCCCCGGGGCAGACGCTGGCGGTGGTGGGCGAAAGCGGGTCAGGCAAATCGACGCTGGCGCGGGTGATCACCGGGCTGCTGCCCGCGACCCAAGGCCGGATCACCTTCAACGGGCGGGTGCTGTCGCCCGACCTTGCCAGCCGCAGCAAGGACGACCTGCGCGAATTGCAGATGATCTACCAGATGGCCGACACCGCAATGAACCCGCGCCAGACCGTGGGGACGATCATCGGGCGGCCCCTGGAGTTCTATTTCGGGCTGAAGGGCGAGGCGCGACGGCAGCGGGTGCAGGACCTGCTCGATCAGATCGAGATGGGCAAGGGATATATCGACCGCTATCCGGCGGAATTGTCTGGCGGGCAGAAACAGCGGGTCTGCATCGCCCGCGCGCTGGCCGCCAAGCCCCGGCTGATCATCTGCGACGAGGTCACCAGCGCGCTGGACCCGCTGGTGGCCGACGGCATTCTGAAGCTGCTGCTGAACCTGCAGGCCCAGGAAGGCGTGGCCTATCTGTTCATCACCCACGACCTTGCCACGGTCCGCGCCATCGCCGACCGGATCGCGGTGATGTTTCGCGGGGCTGTCGTGCGCTATGGGTCGAAAACCGAGGTGCTGACCCCGCCGTTCGACGACTATACCGACCTGCTGCTGTCATCGGTGCCGGAGATGCGGCTGGGGTGGCTGGAGGGCGTCTTGCAGACGCGCAAGATGGAGAGTGCAGGGAACTGACCCTTTCCAACGTGCCCAACGATCCCCGCCCAACGATCCCCGCCCGACTATCCCCGCCGGAGGCTCCTGGCCGTCCGGTTGACCGGGGGCTCGCCCCCGGACCCCCAGGATATTTGGGCCAGTTGGAAGTCAGGACGCGTAATCGGAGCCTTCTGCATCCAGCAAGGCCTTCAATTCCGACAGATGCGCGTCGGCGAAGCCGGGGTAGGCTTCCCATTCCCGCGCGGTCTTTTCGGCGATATCCTCGGGCAGCGCGCGCAGCGGGCGGCCGGTTTGCAGAGCGCGGATGTAGGTTTCGGCGGCGCGTTCGAAATAGGTCAGGCGGTTGAAGGTTTCGGCGACCGATCTGCCGAGGATCAGGACGCCGTGGTTGCCCATGATCATCGTGGTGATCTTCGGATCGGACAGCAGGGTGGCGCAGCGCGTTGCCTCGTCTTCGAACGCCATGCCGCCGTATTGGTCGTCGACCACATGGCGGTTGTGGAACATCGCGGTGTTCTGGTCGATCGCCGGAAGGCGGCTGTCGGCAAGGCTGGCCAGCACGGTGGCGTGCATCGAATGGACGTGCATGACGCAGCGGGCATGCGGGTGGGCGCGGTGGATCGCGCCGTGCAGGCCCCAGGCGGTGGGGTCGGGGGCGTCGGGGCGGGACATGGTGGCGGGGTCGTTCGCGTCGATCTCCAACAGGTCGGAGGCCTTGACGCGGGCGAAATGGCGGCCCTGCGGGTTCATCAGGAACCGCGTGCCGTCGTCATTCACGGCGAGCGAGAAGTGGTTGGCCACTGCCTCGTGCAGGTTGAGTTTCACCGTCCAGCGGAAGGCGGCGGCGAGGTCGATGCGGTGGGCGAGATGGGTCAGGTTGGGGTGCGCGTTCATGGCGTGTCTCCATAGGGCCAGTCCCCGGCGGCAAGGGCCGAGAGGGCGGCGGTGATTCGGGCGAAACTGGCGGCGGCGCGCGGCACCGAGTGGCGGGCGCGCAGATACCCGTGGACGAGGCCCGGCTCCAGCACCCGGTGCGCGGGAACACGGGCTGCGGTCAGGCGGGCGCAGTAGTGCAGGGCGTCGTCGGCGAGCGGGTCGCATTCGGCGCTGAAGGCGACGGTCGGGGGCAGGCCGGCGAGATCGGCGGCCAGCAGCGGCGAGGCGGTGGGATCGTCCGGGGCGTTCTGCCGGATGCCTTCATAAAACAGCACGTCGTCGCGGGTCAGCAGGGGGGCTGCAGCATGGGTCAGGTAGCTGCCGGTGTTCGGATCGCCGCCAAGGCCGGGATAGATCAGCACCTGCCCCCGCACGGCCTGTCCGCGCAGGGCGAGCGCCGCCGCCGCCGCCAGATTGCCGCCCGCCGAATCACCCGCCAGCACCACCGGGCCGTCTGCCAGCAGCGCGCGGGTCACCGCCAGGGTATCATCATAGGCGGCGGGATGGGGATGTTCGGGCGACAGGCGATAGTCGACGCTGACCACGCGCAGCCCGGTCGCGGCGCAGATCTCGGCACAGACATCGTCGTGGCTGTCGAGGCCGCCGACCACGAAGCCGCCGCCGTGCAGATAGACCACTGTCGGCCAAACCCCTGAATAGGCGCGACAAGCGACCCCGGCAATCGGAATGTCCCGCACGGTCACCCCTGCCGGAATCCCGTGGTGAAAGACGGCGCACATCGCGTCATAGACCCGCCGCTGTTCGGCGATCGGGGCGCTGGCGGTGTCGTCGGGATAGCACGCGGCAGTCCGCGCGATGAAGGCCTGGGTGGGGGTGTCGATCAGGGATTGGTAATCTGTTTGCGTCATTTTGATCTCGGGCCCCGCGCCGGATCACTGTGCCAAGGCGGGGCTGCCGCCGCAACGACCATATCGACGCCGGAATCCGGGGGCAAAAATGCCGGATTTGCCTCGCATTTTTGACACTCCGGATCGGTAGAGCAGAAATCAAGGACGGACCAAGGGGGTTCAGATGCAACAGATACGGTCATTCGAACCGGAAGACGCCGCGATCGTCGGATGGGGGATTCGCGTCATGCTGGTCACGCAGGACGGGACGGACGGGCCGGTGGCGCGGCGGCTGGCAGGGCTGGGCGGGCAGGTCGAATGCCAGACCGAGTTGGTCAGCGCCCTGTCGAAACTGATCGAGGACCCCGATGGCTATGGCCTGTGCGCGGTGGAATGCGATGGGTCCGGCGGGCTGGATTCGGCGCGCGAGGCCTGCCGGATGCTGGGAAAAGATGCGTCACGCGTGCCGGTGATCCTGATCGCCCGCGACTGCCCGACCCAGGTTTTCCCGGCGGATCGGCATCTGCCGATCGTGTTGCGCGCGCCGGTGTCGGCGGTGTCGCTGCGCGTCGGCTTTGAACACGCGCTGCGCGACCGGCTGGGCGTCGCGATGATCTGAAGCCTGCCCGGGGCAGGGGGCGCGCATCGGCACGCCCCCGGGGTCGTTTCAGAGTGGCCGACCCGGCAGGATCCGATCAGGACAGCGACAGGTTGGTCGCCGATTCGCGTCCGTCACGACCGGACTCGATATCGAAGGTGACCGGCTGGCCATCCTTCAGCGACCGCAGGCCGGCGCGCTCCAGCGCGGTGATGTGAACGAACACGTCCTTCTTGCCGCCTTCGGGGGCGATGAAGCCGTAACCTTTGGTTTCATTGAACCATTTCACGGTGCCCTTGGCCATCGTGAACTCTCCTGTCTTGTCTGCCGCCCGCGGAAGTGCGGCGGCCCGGCCCCGTCAGCTGAGAATCGAATGCTGCGGCCGAAAACTGCAGACAGTGGTCGATAGAGATAACGTCGCGAGGGTTTGTATGCGACAAAAGGACCGGAAAATCAAGATCATTGCCGGGTCAGACGGTTTTCGCCCGATCCGCGTCGCGCGCTGCGGGGGGCGGGACCAGCAGGGGCAGAACCGCCATGATCATCGCGGAAAAGCCGCCCGACATCCACAGGCAGAACGCCTGATACAGGCTGACATCCGCAAAGCACAGGGCGGCGATCGCCGACAGAAACCCGAGACCGCTGCAGACCACCATCATACACACCGCCATTCTGACCCCCCGTTGTTTTCGGGGATCAGGCTGTCCACCCACTGCGGCGGATCTGTGGCAGAATCGGGAAAAGCCGGTGGCGGATGTTACATCCGGCGCGCCAGCAGGAAGCCGACCAGAAAGGCCGCCGAGGTGCCAAGGTCGGCTGTCGGCGGCACGGGCGCGGGGATCGGCGGCGCGACAGGACCGGCAGTGTTGCCGCGCGTCGAGCGCCAGCGGGCCAATGCAAGCGCCGCAAGGCCCAGGGCCACCGCCAGCAGGGCCGAGGCCCCGGCGGGACCGGCCCAAATCCGCAGCAGTGCATGTGCCGCCGACAGGCCGAAGCCTGCCGCCAGCACAGCACATCCCGCGATTGCGGCCAGCAGGCCCGCATCCCACAGCCCGGCGCGAACCCGCGCCGTGCCGAAGGCGGCCATCTGGCGCAAAACGCCGGGCCGCAAGATCAGCGCCGGGTCAGCGCGCCGATCAACACGCCCATTCCGGCGGCGATCATCAGCGCGACATAGGGGTTCGAAGACACGGCGGCTTCGATCTGTGCATCGGCGTCATGGCCTTTGCGGGTCACATAGCGCGTGGCCTCGGTCATGCCTTCGTTGACGTCGCGCATCAGCGACTGGCCCTGCCGGGTTCCGGCCTGACCCACCGAGGTGGCCAGTTTCGACATGTCGTCGCGCAGTGCCGCAAGTTGCGCCACGACGGCATTGTAGTCTGCAGTCATGGTCGTCGAAGGATCTTGTGCCATGGTCGGCCTCCTGGTCTGAGATGGCGCGCCGGACGGATTTCCGATCCGGCAACGCCGTTGCATTCACAGGATCAACGTCCGGTGCCGCAGTTGGTTCCCAATTCCTTTCAGGGACTTTTCGGGGCGGGGCGGCGGAATGATTCCCGAGGCAAACCTCGATCAGGATTGCCGGGCGCGCGCCCTGCTATTCCGGACTCTGGTGGTCGGAGGATCGGCAGCCGGTGCGTAGCGAGTGTGACCGGCCCTGGTGCCATGGGGGGATCCCTGTCCTGCGGTGTCAGGGTCGGTCGGTTTGCGGCACAGCCGTCAACGCAGCAGGGGGCCGTCATGGTCAAGGTAGGCACGGTCGAAATCCGCCAGCGCCACCAGACCTTCGAAATCATCGAAGGTGACCTTGCCCTTCTGGAAGGTCAGCAGGCCCGCCTCGCGCAACTCGCGCAGCACCCGGTTGATGTGGACCGCCGACAGGCCCAGGGCATCGGCCAGCAGGTATTGCGACAACGGGCATTTGTAGCCCAGCCGGTCGCCCATCCCCACCAGGCGCAGCCGCGCCCCGAGTTCCAGCAGGAAATGCGCCGTCCGTTCGGCGGCATTGCGCCGCCCGAGGTTGACCAGATGTTCGACCACCATCGCCTCGTCCCGGCTGGCCGCCCACATCACCGCCGTCGCCAGCCGGGGCGTTTCGGTAAAGGCCGTCAGCAGATCGACCGCCAGCACCTCGGACGCCTCGACGGGGGTGATCGGTTCCGCGTTGTGGTCGGCGGTGCGGAACAGCACCGACCGCAGCCCCAGAAAATCGCCCGGGATCTGGAAATCGACGATCTGCCGCGATCCGCCCGGCAACAGCTTGTAGGAACAGACCCAGCCCGACGCGATGACATAGGCCGCCTGATCCTTTTGCCCCTGATAGAGCATGTCGCGCCCGACCGGAAACTTGCGCCGCCGTTTGAACACATCGGACATCGTTCCCAGATCCGCGTCGGACAGGGCAACGAAGGCCGCCAGTTTGCGGGCAAACGGGCTGTCCTGTATCTGCATGCCGCACCTTTCCTGGCCCAACGACGGCAACCAAGCTTAATCCACCCGCGCGGTTAAATCGGTTTGCGACGTGCCGGATGCTGCTTCAGATCAGCCCCCGCGCGAAGTTTCCTGCCAGACTGCGCGGGTTGGGTCCGTTCCCGCGCGATCATACTCCGTTTCCCGAAAAGAAGAACCAGAATGAAGATTGTCCCCGATGTCGCCGGAACCGCCGCCCTGTCGATCTGCGAGGCCCTGCTGCTTGCGCTGAACGACCGCAACATCCTGCCGGAACGCGAAATCATCGGGATCCTCCAGGATGCCGCCGCCGCGCATGACAATGCCCCGGTCAACAAGGACCGGCCCGGCCTGCACGAAGCGGTGGCCGCGATGATCAACGCAATCATCGCCGGAGGAAATTCGGTGCGGCGCCTGTAAAGGTCGCGCAGCGGGTGGCGTGCTGGTGGGTGATGACGGACTCGAACCGCCGACCATCTCGGTGTAAACGAGACGCTCTACCAACTGAGCTAATCACCCGATGCGGCGCGTTTAGCCATCGCGGCGGGGTTGCGCAAGCGGTCAGATCACCTCGTCTTCGTCGGGGATGTCCTGTTCGGTGCCCGCATCGCCGTCGTCCTGCGGCAGGTCGGCCAGATGGAACAGCGCGTCGCCTTCGTTGACCAGCGGCAGATGCGCCCGGCCCAGCAAGATGCCGGGGCGGGGTGCCAGCAGTTCGATCTCGGTTTCGCCGAACGGGTCGGAAATCGTGGCCAGCACCTGCCCCGCCGTCACCCGGTCGCCCACATCGGCCAGCAGGGTCATCAGCCCCGCCCCCGGCGCGCGCAACCAGTCGCTTTTCTGGCAATGCAGGGTGGCGCTGCGGGCGGGCGGCGCGGCGCTGGCGGGCAGCATCCCCACCGCCACCATCACCCGCAGGATGCCGGCGATCGCCACCTTCACCGCCGCATCCTCGACCCGCAGGCCTTCGCCGCCCTCGAACAGCAGCACGGTCACTCCGGCCTGCTTGGCCGTCGCGCGCAACGATCCGTCGCGCATCTTTGACGTCAGCGTGACCGGGGCGGCAAAGGCCTGGGCCAGCCGCAGCGCCTCGGGCTGGCCGGGGGAGACCCGGATTTGCGGCAGGTTGGTGCGGTGGATCGCCGCCGAATGCAGGTCGATGCCATAGGTCGCGCGGGCCAGCACCTCGGTGCGGAAGGTATAGGCCAGACGCGAGGCGAGCGACCCCGCCGCCGAGCCCGGAAAGCTGCGGTTCAGGTCGCGGCGGTCCGGCAGATAGCGCGAATGGCTGAGAAACCCGAAGGCGTTGACGATCGGCACCGCCAGCAAGGTGCCCGAAATCCGGTTCAGCGCGGCATGGCGCAGCAGGCGGCGCACGATTTCGACTCCGATCACCTCGTCGCCGTGGATCGCCGCCGACACGAACATCACCGGACCCGGCCGCGTGCCATGCACCACATGCAGCGACAGCGCGACCGGCGTGTGATCGGGCATGTTGGTCATCGGCAGAGCCACCGTCGCCCGGCGTCCGGGCGGAATGCTGCGCCCGGCAATCTGGTAGTTTTCCCGTTTTGCCACGCCTGCCCCCTGTTCTGGGGGGCAGGTCTACACCAGTTTCGCGGTGATCGGGAGAAAATTACTGCGGCTGCTTGGCGAACCGCAGATAGGGCAGCTTGATGTCCAGCGCGCCGTATTTCTCCTCGGCCTGCGCGTCGGTCAGGGACAGGCCTACGATCACATCCTGCCCCGGCACCCAGTTGGCGGGCGTGGCCAGCGGCACGCCGTCGGTCGCCTGAACCGCATCCAGCGCCCGCAGGATTTCCGCGAAATTCCGCCCCACCGACATCGGATAGGCCATGGTCAGGCGCACCTTCTTGTCCGGCCCGACGATGAACACCGTGCGCACGCTGGCGGTATGGGCGGGCACCCGGCCGTCGGGCAGATAGGCGTCGGCCGGCAGCATGTCATAGGCCTTGGCGACGGCCAGGCTGGTGTCGTCGATGATCGGGAAATTCGCCGGATCGCCCGCGAAGGCCTCGATGTCGGCCTTCCATTTGAAATGCTCTTCCACCGAATCGACCGATACGCCGATCACCTTGGTGTTGCGCTTGGCAAACTCGCCCGCCAGTTGCGCCACGGCCCCGAACTCTGTGGTGCAGACCGGGGTGAAGTCCTTGGGGTGGCTGAAGATGATCGCATAGCTGTCGCCGATCCAGTCGTGGAAATGGATCGGCCCGGCGGTGCTGTCGGCGGTGAAATCGGGGGCGAAATCGTTGATGCGGACGGACATGGGAGGCTCCTTCAGATGGTTCGTGCCGGGTATAGGCGATGGTCCTGCGGCTTGCACCGATATAAATCAGCGCAGGTCCCGGCGGGCCGGTCTTCGGCGGCGACATGCCGTGTCGGAACGGCGCTTGAACCCCGGGCGCGGCGGTGTCACGCTTGATCCAACCAAAGCGGAGGCTTCCATGCTGATCAAACGCGACTTCTACATCAACGGCCAGTGGGTCGCCCCGGTGACCCCGCGCGACTGCGAAGTGATCGACCCGTCCACCGAAGACGCCTGCGCGGTGATCAGCCTCGGCGATCAGGCCGATACCGATGCCGCCGTGGCCGCAGCCAAGGCTGCCTTCCCGGCCTGGGCCGCGACGCCTCCGGCCGATCGGCGCGCCGTGGTGGTGCGCATCCTCGAGCAGTACGAGGCGCGCAAGGAAGACCTGGCGCGGGCGATGGCGATGGAGATGGGCGCGCCGATCGATTTTTCGCGTGCTGAACAGGCGCCCTGCCTGCCCTGGCACCTGACCAATTTCCTGACCGCCTTCGACGCCATCGAATGGGTGAAACTGCTCGGCCCGCAGGCCCCCGCGACCCGCATCGCGCTGGAGCCGATCGGGGTGGTCGGGCTGATCACGCCGTGGAACTGGCCGATGAACCAGATCGCGCTGAAGGTCATTCCGGCGCTGCTGGCGGGCTGCACCTGCATCCTGAAGCCGTCCGAGGAATCGCCGCTGAACGCGATGATCTTTGCCGAATTCTGCCATGATGCCGGGGTGCCTGCGGGCGTGTTCAACCTGATGAACGGCGATGGGGCCGGGGTCGGCTCGCAACTGTCGGTGCATCCGGATGTCGAGATGATCTCCTTCACCGGATCGACCCGGGCGGGGCGCGCGATTTCCAGGGCGGCGGCGGACACGCTGAAACGGGTGACGCTGGAACTGGGCGGCAAGGGGGCCAACTTGATTTTCGCCGATGCCGATGACCGCGCGGTGGAACGCGGCGTGCGGCACATGATGGCCAACTCCGGCCAGTCGTGCAACGCGCCCAGCCGGATGCTGGTGGAGCGGGCCGCCTATGACCGCGCCGTGGCGATCGCGGCAGAGGTGGCGAGCGGCATCAAGGTCGGCTCGGCGCATGACGCAGGCCCCCATATCGGCCCGGTGGTGAACAAGCGGCAGTGGGAGCAGATTCAGGGATACATCGAAAAGGGCATCAGTGAGGGCGCCCGGCTGGTGGCGGGCGGGCCGGGGCTGCCCGAAGGCTTCAACCGGGGCTTTTATGTGAACCCCACGGTGTTCGCCGATGTTGTCCCGGGCATGACCATCGAGCGTGAGGAAATCTTCGGCCCCGTGCTGTCGATCATCCCGTTCGATACCGAAGCGGAGGCGGTGCAGATCGCCAACAACACCCCCTATGGGTTGACCAACTATGTCCAGTCGCAGGACGGGGCGCGGCGCAACCGGCTGGCGCGTCAGTTGCGGTCGGGCATGGTCGAGATGAACGGCAAGTCGCGCGGGGCCGGTGCCCCGTTCGGCGGGGTGAAAGCCAGCGGTCGGGCGCGCGAAGGCGGGCATTGGGGGATCGAGGAATTCCTCGAGGTCAAGGCGATCTCGGGCTGGGACGGCACGCGGGATATCGCGGCGGAGTAGCCTCCGACAGGCCGGTCGGCCGCAAACATCCCCCTTCCCCGGGGAAGGGGGGGCTCTGACGAAAACGGACCGCAAAACGTCGCCTTCCCGCGCGGCGATCCGGGGTGCCGCGACTTAGGCTGGCACGGACCCGGAGGCTCGCATGACCCACCATCCTCGTCTGATGTCGCCGCTGACGCTGCGCGGCCACACCCTGCGCAATCGCATCGTGTTCGGGGCGCACACCGCCAACATGGCCGATGCGGGCCTTCCGGGGCCGCGCTTTGCGGCCTATCTGCTGGAGCGTGCCCTCGGCGGGGCTGCGATGATCGTGGCCGAACCGATGCCGGTGCATCGGACGGGCGTTCTGACGCGCGGCAACTTCCTGCACGGCACGGACGCGGTCATTCCACATTTCCAGCGGGTCACGGCCCCGGTCAAGGCGGCAGGCGCGGTGATCCTGCAACAGCTTTACCATATCGGTGCGCATGGCGATGCCGATCTGTCCTTCGCGCCGCACTGGTCGCCGTCGGGTGGGCCGAGTTACCACGACAGCGACGGATCGCACGCGATGACCGGCGCGGAAGTCGAGGAGCTGCTGGCGGCGCATGTGGCGGCGGCGGTGCGCTGCAAGGCGGGCGGGTTTCAGGGGGTCGAGGTCTGGGCGGCCTACCACTCGCTGCTCGATCAGTTCTGGACGCCCTGGTCGAACCGGCGCACCGACCAGTGGGGCGGGTCGCTGGAAAACCGCACCCGGTTCAGCCGGACGATCATCGAGCGCATCCGCGCCGAATGCGGCCCCGACTTCATCATCGGGCTGGCGATCAGCTATTCCCCGACCTTTTCCGGCACCACGCTGTCGGCAGAGGAATTGTGCGAGATCGTCGCGTTGCACGACGCCACGGGGGATGTGGATTACGTGACGGTCGGCTATGGCAGCTATCTGGAATTCGAGGGGATCATCCCGCCCTTCACCCATGCCGAAAAGCTGACGACGCCGCTGACCGTGCAATTGAAGGCGGTGGTCAGGCATGCCGTGATCACGTCGGAGGCCGGGGTGCGCACGCCAGAGAATGCCGAAACCATCCTGTCGGCGGGCGAGGCGGATCTGGTCAGCATCGTGCGCGGCCAGATCGCCGACCCGCATCTGGCGCGCAAGGCGACCGAAGGGCGGGCGACAGACATCCGCGGCTGCATCTCGTGCAACCAGATGTGCTGGGGCCGCCGCAGCCGCGACTACTGGATTTCCTGTTTGATCAACCCCTCGGTGGGCCGCGAGTGGGAATGGGGCGGCGACCGGTTCGTGGCATCCGAAAGCCCGCGCAAGGTTCTGGTGGTCGGTGCCGGTCCTGCGGGGCTGGAGGCGGCCCGCGTGGCGGCAGAGCGCGGGCATCGGGTTGAAATCGTCGAGGCGTCCTCGGTGATCGGCGGGCAGTTCCGCCTTGCCGGGATGCAGCCCCGGCGGGGGCAGATCCTCGACCTTTTGGGCTGGTATGAACGGCAATTCCCCCGACTTGGCGTTACCCTGCACCTGAACAGCTACTTCGACGAGGCGGACATCGCGGCGCATCCCGCCGAGGTGGTGATTGTCGCCACCGGCTCCCTGCCCGATGAAAAAGGCTTTCAACGCTGGATGCCGCAGGAACCTGCCCTGCCGGGGATCGAGGCCGGCAAGGTCTGGTCGCCCGAAGCGGTGCTGCGGCGCGAGGCGAGGCTGGGCGATGCGGTGGTGGTCTATGACGAGGGCGGCACCTGGCGCGGGGTTGGCACCGCCTGGGCGCTGGCGGAACAGGGCAAACAGGTGACGATCGTCACGCCGGACCCCTTTGTGGGAAAGGAGATCACCCGGACCGCCGCCGATGGTCCGGTGCGGCGCAGGCTGGCGCAACTGGGGGTGCGGTTTCGCGCCGAACACTGCATCGCGCGGTGGCACGGCAACGGGGCGACACTGCGAAACCTGTTGACCGGAGCCGAGGAAACCCTGCCCGCTGCAGACTTGGTGATGGCCACCACCAACCGCGCCTTCGATCCGTTTCCCGAAGGCTTCGCGGGAAAGTCCACCCACCGCATCGGCGATTGCACCGCGCCGCGTCTGGCGGCCTATGCCTTTCACGAAGGGCGCAAGGTGGCGCTGACGCTCTAGGCGGCCTTGTCGAAGCTTGCGGCCTGGCTCAGCCGCCACGCGTCGTGAAAAATCGGCGGCAGCTTGCTGTCCGTCAACAGTTGCCCCGGCTTCAGCCGCGCATAGGCTTCGGCATAGGAGACCACCCGTTCCGCCCCGACCCGACGCAGGAAGTGGTGCGGACTGATGTCGGAGGCGCGGGTCAGGCCCGCCGCCGCGATCAGCTCGCCCAGGGCATGCACGGTGTTCTTGTGAAAGTTGTAGACCCGCTCGGCCTTGTCGGGCACCACGATGGCGCGTTGACGCGCCGGATCGGCCGAGGTCACGCCGGTGGGGCAATGGCCGGTGTGGCAGGCCTGCGCCTGGATGCAGCCGACCGCGAACATGAAGCCGCGCGCGGCATTGCACCAGTCGGCCCCGAGCGCCATCACCCGCGCCATGTCGAAGGCGGTGGTGATCTTGCCGGATGCGCCGATCTTGATCCGGTCGCGCAGGCCGACCCCGATCAGCGCGTTGTGCACGAAGTTCAGCCCCTCGCGCAGCGGCATGCCGATGTGATCCATGAATTCAAGGGGGGCCGCCCCGGTGCCGCCCTCCTTGCCGTCGACCACGATGAAATCGGGGGTGATGCCGGTGTCGAGCATCGCCTTGCAGATCGCCATGAACTCCCACGGATGACCGATGCACAGCTTGAACCCGGCGGGTTTTCCGCCGGACAACTCGCGCATCTGCGCCACGAATTCCAGAAGGCCGACCGGGGTCGAAAACGAGGCGTGGGCTGCCGGCGACACGCAATCCTGCCCCATCGGCACGCCCCGGATCGCGGCAATCTCGGGCGTGATCTTGGCCGCCGGCAGCACGCCGCCATGCCCCGGCTTGGCCCCCTGGCTGAGCTTCAGCTCGACCATCTTGATCTGCGGATCGCGGGCGGCGGCGGCGAATTTTGCCGGGTCGAAGTTGCCCGCCGCATCCCGGCAGCCGAAATAGCCCGAGCCGATTTCCCACACCAGATCGCCGCCGTGGGTGCGGTGATAGGGCGACACGCCGCCTTCGCCGGTGTCGTGGAAAAAGCCGCCCCGCTGCGCGCCCTTGTTCAGCGCCAGCACCGCATTGGACGACAAGGCCCCATAGCTCATCGCGGAAATGTTCAGCAGGCTGGCCGAATAGGGCTGGGTGCAGGGACCGCTGCCCCCGATCAGAACCCGCATCGTGTCATCCTGCGGCACCGGTTTGGGGGCCAGCGAGTGGTGCAGCCATTCATACTGGTCAGCGTAAACGTCGTATTGGGTGCCGAAGGGCCGCTTGTCCAGCGCCTGCTTGGCCCGCTGATACACGATCGCCCGTTTGTCGCGCGGAAACGGGGTGCCGTCCTTGTCCGCCTCGAAGAAATACTGCCGCATCTCGGGCCGGATGGTTTCCAAAAGGAACCGCAGATGCGCGGCGACGGGATAATTGCGCAGGATGGCATGTCTGGTCTGCGTCAGGTCATGCAGCGCCAGCGCCAGAACCCCGGCGCAGACCACGAACAACGCAAGCAGCCCCCAGGCCCAGTCCGGACGCAACCCCGCAAGCATCAGCGCCAGTGCCGCGATCACCGCAGGCCAGGTCAGAAAGGCATAGCGCGCCTCGAGCGCCAGGTGCAGCAGCCGCATCGGAAATCTCCTCATCCCTCAGCGCAGTGATAGGCCGCCAAATGTCTCAGTTATGCGACACTGCCAGTCAAACCATCAAGACAAGGTTAACGCCGGATCGGTCAGAACGGGCAAGCGGATTGAAAGGTGACGCGCGTCTTTGTGACCGGGTGGTGCAGCGACAGGGTTTCGGCATGCAGCATCAGGCGGGGATGGTTGCCCGCCGCAGGGGAATAGATCGGGTCGCCCAGGATCGGGTGGCCGATGGCCAGCATGTGGACCCGCAACTGGTGGCTGCGCCCGGTGAGGGGGGTCAGCCGCACCCGCGTTTCCGTATCGCTGCGGGTCAGAACCTGCCAATCGGTCTGTGCCGGGCGGCCCTGCGGGTCGACCTGCTGGCGCGGGCGGTTGGGCCAATCGGCGGCCAGCGGCAGGTCGATGTGGCCATGATCCTGCGCGATCACCCCGGCCACGCGCGCCACATAGGTTTTCCGGGCCCGCCGCTGTTCGAATTCCTGCCCCAGAAAGCCTTGCGCGGCCTTGCTGCGGGCAAAGATGATCACGCCGGACGTGTCGCAGTCCAGCCGGTGCACCAGCAGCGATTCGGGGTGCGCGGCGCGCAACCGGGTTTGCAGGCAATCGCTGCGGCCATCGGTTTTGCCCGGCACCGACAGCAGGCCCGACGGTTTGTCCATCACCAGAACCGCTTCGTCGCGATGCACATAGACCAGCGGCCCGGCGGGCGGATCATAGTCGAAGTCGATCATCCGATCTGGTGGCCGGCGGCGCGCAACGCCTGCGCCAGCGCGCGGATATGGGCAGGGCCGACCTCGCAGCAGCCGCCCACGATGGTGGCGCCCTGTGCGATCCATCCCATTGCCAAATCGACGTATTTCTCGGGGGAAAGGTCGTGGCGGTGGGTCAGTTCCCGGACCGTCGGCGCGTCCTTCAGGAAGTTGCCCGAGATGTGGGTGAACCCGTTGGCATAGGCCCCGAACGGCAGGCCAAGGGTTTTCAGCCCGTTCAACGCGTCCGCCATCACCTCGGGGACCGAACAGTTGGCCAGCACGGCGGCCACCGGATGGGCTTCGATCACGCGGGCCAGATCGGTGACCGGCTCGCCCGACCGCAGCAGGCTGCCGTCCCGGTCGTCCACCGTCACCGCCAGCCAGACCGGCCGTCCCGCCGCCTGCGCACCCTGCACCGCCCCCATCGCCATCTCGACCGAGGCCATCGTCTCACATAGGATCAGATCGACATGCGGGGCCATCAGGGCGGCAATTTCGGCGTATTTCGGCGCGGCTTCCGAGACGGGTTGCGTCAGATCCGGGCGATAGCTGGCAACCAGCGGCCCCAGCGACCCCGCAATCCGGGTAATGGGCCAGGCCGCCTGCGCCTCGTGCGCCTCGGCCAGGGCGCGCAGATGCAGGGCGTGGAACATCGGGTCCAGACCGACCCGCTGCAGCCGGTCATGGTGGATGGCATAGGTGTTGGTGGTGGCGATGGTCGCGCCGGCGGCGAAGTAGTCGGCATGGATGTCGCGCACCAGGCCGGGATGGTCGATCATCACGCGCGTCGCCCACAGCGGTGTGGGTTCATCGCCAGACCGCGCCACCAGTTCCTGCCCCATGCCGCCGTCCAGAAGGGTGATCGTGGCCATCAGATCGCCTCTTTGAAAACGGTTTGCAGCAGCGGCACCAGAAACGCCTCGTCTTCGGCGGTGAACGCGGCGGGGGTGTTGCTGTCAAGGTCGAGAACCCCCAGCAGCCGCCCCGCGCCGTTCCACACCGGCAGCACCAGTTCCGACCTTGTGGTGGAAGAACAGGCGATGTGGTCGGCAAACGCCTCGACATCCGGCACGTTCAGCACTTGGCCGGTGCGCGCCGACGCCCCGCAGACCCCGCGCGAAAACGGGATGACAAGACAGCCGTGGCCTCCCTGATAGGGCCCGATCTTCAGCAGGTCGGGGGCTACAACGCGGTAGAACCCGGTCCAGTCGGCTAGAGGGTGGGCGTGGTGCAGCTCGCACACCACGGTGGCCATCAGGGCCACCGTATCCGTCTCGCCATGGGTCAGGGCGAGGATGCTTTTCTCCAGTGCCTGAAAATCCATTTCAATACCCAAGGGCGCATCCGTCCTTGCGCGGATCTGACGCCCCGATCAGAACGCCGCTGTCGTCGATCAGTATCGCCTGCGCGCCCCCGAGCGCGGTCTGCGGGATCGAAACCTTGTGCCCCATCGCCGCCAAGGCCGCACGCACCCCGTCGGAATAGCCGCGTTCCACCTCCATCGGCCCCAGGGCACCGAAGCTGCGCGGCGCGTCGATCGCGGTCTGCGCATCCATGCCGAAATCGACCATGTTCGAGATCAGCCGCGCATGACCGTTCGGCTGATAAGCCCCGCCCATCACGCCAAAGGGCATCGTCACCCGGCCGCCCTGCCGGATCATGCCGGGGATGATGGTGTGCATCGGGCGCTTGCCGCCGGCCGCCTCGTTCGGATGCCCCGCCTGCAGGGTGAACCCGGCCCCGCGGTTCTGGAAGTTGATGCCGAACTTCGCCGACGCGAGGCCGGCGCCAAACCCGTGATAGATCGAATAGATCAGCGACACCGCCATGCCGTCGCGGTCCACCACGGTGATCAGGATGGTGTCCTTGTGCACCGCCTCGGAGACCGCCGCCGGGTCGGCCATCGCGCGCGCGGGGTCGATCAGCGCGGCGAGTTTCACCGCCGTCTGCATCGACAGCATGTGATCCAGCCGCGGGCTGTGGTCGGCGATGAAGCGGTTGCGGGCATCGTAGGCCAGCTTGGCCGCTTCGGCCTCGACATGGATGCGCATCGCCCCCAACGGGTCCATCGCGGCCAGATCGAACTGCGACAGGATGTTCAGCAGCAGGATCGCGGTCGCGCCCTGACCGTTCGGCGGATGCTCGATCAACTCGATCCCGCGATAGGCCCCGCTGATCGGGGTGGTGTAATCGCAGGCTACGGCGGCGAAATCGGCAACGGTGTGGCTGCCGCCGAGGGCATTGAGGCTGGCGACCATATCCTCGGCCACTTCACCGGCATAGAACCCGTCGCGGCCTTCGGCGGCGATCCGGCGCAGCACCTCGGCCTGCCCCGGCGCGCGGAAAATCTGGCCGGGGGTCGGCACGGCCCCGTCGATCAGATAGAACTTGCGCGCATCGCCCGACAGGGTGGCCGCATCGTCGGCCCAGTCGAAGGCCACGCGCGGGGCAACCGGCACCCCGTCCTCGGCATAGCGGATCGCGGGGGCCAGCAGCCGGTCCAGGCCGAGGCGGCCATGCTCCGCCGACACCCGGCAGAACGCATCGACCGCGCCCGGCAGCGTCACGGCGGGGGCTGCATACAGCGGCATCGCGGTATGGCCTGCCGCGCGCAGGGCATCGGCCGACAGCCCGGCCGGGGCGTGGCCCGATCCGTTGACGGCGATGACCGTCTCGCCGCCCGCCGGCTTGATCAGGAAAAAGCAGTCGCCACCGAGCCCGGTCATCTGCGGCTCGCAAATCCCCAGCAGGACCGCCCCGGCGATCGCCGCGTCAACGGCGTTGCCGCCGGCCTTCAGGATGTCGATGGCGGTCGACGCCGCCAGCGGGTGCGACGTGGCGCACATCCCGTTGCTGGCATAGGTGGCCGAGCGGCCGGGCAGTTGAAAATCGCGCATGTCTGTCTCCCCAATCCGGGCGACCCTACGGGCTGGCGCGGGGATTTCCAAGCGGGGTGACGGGCCTCGGCGCCACGAACTGCGTGGGGGCTGTCATCCGCAGCGCCGAGGGAAGCTTTGTGAAGCTACCGCGCCGGTATGCCGACCCGAGGCGGCGAAAGCGCGAGGAAATCCCGGCATTTTGGCGACCATTTCCTCAACTTGGCCGCATCTGCCGGGACCGAACCGGTCATTCCGCCTCCATCCAGAACGTCAGCCGGTTGCCATCCGACCGCCTGCGATAGGTCATGCCTTGCGTCAGCGTTCGAATCAGGAACCAGCCGAACCCGCCTTCGGGCAGGTCGGTGTCGGGTTGCAGCGGCGTCAGCGCGCCAACCGGCAGTCGCCCGGCCGGCATCGACACCCCGGTGTCGGCCACCTCGAAGCTGAGGATCGGATGCTCGTAGTCCAGGGTGACTTCGATCTGCCCGCCTTGCCCGGCGTAGGCATGTTCGACGACGTTGTTCAGAACTTCCGCCAGCACGATCTCCGTCGTGCCGCGAAAATCGTCCGACAGATCGCACATCGGCGTCGTGGTCAGCAGCCGACGCAGGCCCGCGCGCACCGCCCGGGGATCCGCGTCGAGCAGGATGCGCAGGCGGGCGGGCGGCGGTGGGGGATGCATCCGCCAGGCCCTGCGGCGGTCAGCCCGCATGTTGCACATCATGCGGCACCTGATCATGGATGGTGAAGACCTGCTCCATCCGGGTCAGGCGAAACACTTTCTGCACCGTGGGGCTCAACCCCGACAACTCCAGTTTCCGCAGCGGCCCCAAGGCCTTGAGCACGGCGACGACGGCCCCCAGACCGCTGCTGTCCAGAAACGTCACCTGCGACAGGTCCAGCACGACACGGTCGCTGACGGTCTGGGTCACCTCGCGCATCCGGTCCTTGAACTGGATGGCGCTGGCTGCGTCGATCCGGTCCTCCAGCACCGCGATGACCAGAATGGACCCCTGCAGATCGGCTGACAGATTCATGAGCGATACCCCTTGTCCGGTGCTGGCAAGGGCAGGCTAGGCCGCAGGTCTTACCATTCGGTAAGCGCCGCCGCTCAATTCATCTGAAACTGCAGCGGATAGCGGCCATCGGTGAAATCGCCGAACAGATCGGGCAGATCGGGATGGCTGACCGGCTCGCCGGTCTCGTCCGGAACCAGGTTCTGCTCGGACACATAAGCCACGTAATAGCTTTGGTCATTTTCGGCCAGCAGGTGGTAGAACGGCTGGTTCTTCGACGGGCGGCTGTCCTCGGGGATGTTTTCGTACCATTCTTCGGTGTTGGAAAACATCGCGTCCACGTCGAACACCACCCCCCGGAAGGGATGCTTGCGATGGCGCAGAACCTGCCCGATGTGGTATTTCGCCGCAGTTCTCAACATGGTGACTCGCCCCCAGTCGTTGATAATCCCGCAGACGGGCGTTTGTCCACCGCCTGCAGCGCGGATGCGCGGAAACAATCTGTGGTCCGCCCCCCCACAGTCCGGTTCTGCCCCTCGCGGCTTTCTGATCGGGCGGGCGCGGGTTGCCCATTTCCTCTGATGCGGTTTTGGCCTAAGGTCTTGGCAAAACAAGACGTGCGAGGGGCAAATGAGCAGACTTCTCCGTGCGCAGGTGTTGCTGCTGTTCCTCGCGTCCTGCGGGGGCGGCAACTTTTCGGCACCGCGCGATCTGGACAACGCCTGTGCCATCGTGGCGCAAAGGCCGGAATACCTCAAGGCGATGCGGGCGACCGAGCGGAAATGGGGCATCCCCGTGCCGGTGCAGATGGCGGCGATCCATCAGGAGTCGAAGTTCATCGGCAATGCGCGCACGCCGCACAAGTTTGCCCTGGGCGTGATTCCGATGGGGCGGCAGTCGTCGGCCTATGGCTACAGCCAGGCGCTGGACGGCACCTGGGAGGAGTATCAGGAGGAACAGCGTCGCAGGTCGGCGCGCCGCGACCGCATCACGGATGCGACGGACTTCATGGGCTGGTACATGAACGCCAGCGCCGAACGGCTGGGGATATCGCGCAGCGATGCGACCAGCCAGTATCTGGCCTATCACGAGGGGCGCACCGGCTATGCCAACCAGAGCTATCTCGCCAAACCCTGGCTGGTCGAGGTCGCCGCCGAAGTGGGGGCGCGCGCCGCGCTCTATGCCGTGCAGCTTGACGGGTGCCGCCGCTAGTTGCTGCGCCGTTCCGCCTCGGAGTCGATGCTGAACAGCGATGGCGGATAATCGCCCCCGGTCTGCAACTCGCCAAGGATCACCGTGGTCTGCTGCCCCAGATCGTCGGTGATCACCCACTGGCGCAGGGTGACCGGGTCGGCGGTGAACACCAGATCGATCGTGCCATACTCGGGGTTCTCGGGGTCCTGCGCCTTGACGCGGGTCGAGGTGCCATCCTCGACATGCCCCACCACCATCTCCGCCCGGCCAAGATCGACGTCGCGGGCCAGGATCAGGTTCAGCGGCGTGCGTTTCAGCGGATATTGTTCCGGCGGCTGGTTCGATTTGGCGTCGAAGATCGCGACGCTGCCGGAACTGGCAAGGACGAGGCTGCGATCGGGGGGGGCATATTCGAACCGCACACGGCCCGGGCGTTTGATGTACAGCTTGCCGGTGGCGATGCTGCCGTCGGCGTTGATCTGAGTGAAATCGGTTTCCGCCGTGGTCAGGCCGTTGAGATAGCTGGACAATTCCCCGAGCGGGATCTTGTCGGCCTGAGCCGGACCGAGGAAGGCGACAAGGGCGAGCGGGGCCAGAAGGGCGCGGAACGATTTCATTTTTTCAATATAGTCGAGCGGCCGCGCCGCCGCATCCCCCGGCCGGATCACATGGCGGGGAGGTGCCGATGCGGGATCGCGGGGGGATGCGGCGGGGCTCACTGCGGAACCGGCTGAGGGGCCGTCCGGGAAAAGGTCGATCGGTTCGGATGCGCACAAGCCGGAGGGGGTCGGGCAAGGGGCGGTGGGTCAGAGGCGGAATTGTCGTGAGACAAATCTGCCAAGCTGAGGGGAGGGTTGTTTGGCCAACCTGTCAGCGTTTGACCGACTGGAAGGTGAACTGGCATTGGTAGCCATCGGCGATCGGACTTCCGTCAGGCGTCAGGATGCCAACCAAGATCTGGGGCTCCGATCCGTGCACGATCCCGAACCGCACATCACAAAGGGGAACGGACGGTTCCCCTTTGGGTGGCACCACGTTGACCGAGAAGGCAACAACGTCCTCGCCAACTGCACCCCTGATCTCGGCATACCGAACATGCCGACCACCCGATTGCACATCAAAGGCGGTGGAGCCCGCATAAGAGTGGACCTCTTGAGCAACGGGATAGTCGTCTGGCGGGATTCCCATGCAAATCTCCGTTTTGAACCCTGTTTCGATCAAGCAGAAGGGGTAAGCTTAGTCAAAGCAGCCATCAAGAATTGATCGGGTCGGTGGCGGAATACTTTCACCAGGTTCAAGGGCAAAAGCCGGCCTCACCGCTCCTCCACCAAAATCTCGCGCTTGCCCACATGGTTCGCGGGCGTTACCACGCCGTGCTCCTCCATCTGTTCCACCAGCTTGGCCGCCTTGTTGTACCCGATCCCCAGTTTCCGCTGGATGTAGCTCGTGGAACACTTCCGGTCCTTTGCCACGATCGCCACCGCCTGATCATACAAGCTGTCGTCCAGACCGTCGGCCCCGATCCCCAGCACCGCGTCGATGTCCGCCTCGCGCTCGTCCTCCGGGCCGAGGGTCACGCCCGACATATAGACGGGCGGGCCGTAGGATTTCAGGTGGTTGACGATCTCCTCAACCTCCTCATCGCTGACGAAGGGCCCGTGGATGCGATTCACCTTGCCGCCCCCGGCCATATAGAGCATGTCGCCCATCCCCAGCAGTTGCTCGGCGCCCTGTTCGCCGAGGATGGTCCGCGAATCGATCTTGGACGTGACCTGAAACGAAATCCGGGTCGGGAAGTTGGCCTTGATCGTGCCGGTGATCACGTCGACCGACGGGCGCTGCGTGGCCATGATCAGGTGGATGCCGCTCGCGCGGGCCATCTGCGCCAGACGCTGGATGCAAGCCTCGATCTCCTTGCCCGCGACCATCATCAGGTCGGCCATCTCGTCCACCACCACCACGATGTAGGGGATGGTGACGGGCAGGTATTCGTCCGTCTCGAACACGGGTTCCCCCGTATCATCGTCGAACCCGGTCTGGATGGTGCGGCGGAACATCTCATTCTTGGCCAGCGCCTCGCGCACCCGGCCGTTGTAGCCTTCGATGTTGCGCACCCCGAGTTTTGACATCTTGCGATAGCGGTCCTCCATCTCGGAAACCACCCATTTCAGCGCGACAACCGCCTTTTTCGGGTCGGTGACCACAGGCGACAAAAGATGCGGGATGCCGTCGTAGACCGAAAGCTCCAGCATCTTGGGGTCGATCATGATCAGCCGACACTCCTCGGGGCTGAGTTTGTACAGCAGCGACAGGATCATCGTGTTGATAGCGACCGATTTGCCCGACCCGGTGGTGCCCGCAATCAGAAGGTGCGGCATCTTTGCCAGATTGGCGATGATCGGCTCGCCCCCGATGTCCTTGCCCAAGGCCAGCGGCAGCCGCATCGTCGTATCGCCGAAATCGCGGGCGGACAGGATTTCCCGCAGTACGACCTTTTCGCGCGTGGCATTCGGCAACTCGATCCCGATCACGGTGCGGCCCGGAACGGTCGAGACGCGGGCGGAAAGCGCCGACATGCTGCGGGCGATGTCGTCGGCCAGGCCGATCACCCGCGACGCTTTCAGGCCCGGCGCGGGTTCGAGTTCATACATGGTGACGACCGGGCCGGGGCGCACGCTGGTGATCTCGCCCTTGACGCCATAATCGTCCAGCACCGACTCCAGCATCCGGGCGTTTTCCTCGAGCGCGTCGTGCGACAGGCTGAAGCGTTGCACGGTCGAGGGCGCAGCGAGCAGGTTCAGTGGCGGAAGGTCATAGCCGGGGGTCGAAGAGTCGAACGGCAGGGCGGGTTGCTGTTCGGCCTGCGCCTGTTTCGACGGGGCGGCGGGTTTTTTCGCAGCCGGTTGCACCACCGCCGGTCGGCGGGGTTCGGGGGCGCGGGGGTCAGGCAGGCGCAAGGGCGGCAGATCGGCCTGCCAGTCGGCGGCGATGGCGGGGTCGTCGCCGTCCTCCTCGGACCAGTCCGGCACCAGGGGCGCGGCCGGCGGCGGCGCGGTGACGACGGGCGGCAGGCTGCGCGCCGGGACCGGTCGGATATCGGCGATCAGCGGCACCGGCCCGCGCGGCACCTGCGGGGCCCGCACGACGGGCGGCTCGCGGCGGGCGGCGATGGCAGCCTGCAGCGGGGGCAGGGCAACGGGGGCCGCGCTGCGGGCGTTGATCACATCGGTGATCCGGGCGCGGATCCGGTCGGGCGGCGGCATGCTTGCCGGACCCGAGGCATCGGACAGCGCGGTTTCCACCAGTTCGGGCTCGCTGCGGCGCAGCATCTGCGGCATCCGGGCCAGAAGCCCGCTGCGCTCGCGCGGCGGCGCGTATTGCGGTGCCTCGGCCAGCGGTTCGGGATAGCGCGGGGTGCCGGTCTGCCGGGTCGCGGGTTTCACGGTGCCGGGTTTCAGCGCCTCCGGGCGGCCAAAGCCGGGCCCGCCGGTCGCGCCCGGGTCGGCCGGGGTGCGGCGACGCTCGGCCAACGCGCGGGCAGCGCGAACGGCGCCGCCCCGGGCAAGGGTCAGCGCCGCATCGTAGCTCAGGATCAGCCCGTGGATCAGGAACCGGCCCAACCCGCGCAGCTCGGCCAGATCGAACCCGGTGACGAACAGCATCATCCCCAGCAGGGCCACCGCCGACAGCACCGACAGCAGTTTCAACCCCATCGCGGCCCCGAACGGCACCACCCCCAGGGCGGCCCCCAGCACGGTGTCGCCGAACAACCCGCCCAGACCGAAGGAATGCGGCCAACCCGCCCCCGGAACCAGGGTCGCGGCATGAACCGACCCCAGGGCGATCGTGACCACCGCGAACACCATCCGCCCCAGCGCGCGATCGGCCCCCCGGTGCAGCACGAACCGCACCCCCCAGGCCAACAGCACCAGCGGAATCCCCCAGGCCCCCAGCCCGCCGATGATGATCAGGGTCGAGGCCGCCGCCGCCCCGAACCGCCCCAGCGCATTGGCGGCAGGCTCTTCGGTGGCGACCATCCAGCCCGGATCCTCGGGCGAATAGGTGAAAAGCATCGCGAGGAACATCGCGGCCAGCGCCAGAAACCCAAGCCCCAGAACCTCGCGCCCCCGGCGTTCCAGCATGGCCGCCGTGCCCTGATCGAGAAGCGGATCGCGTTGCCGAACCTGATAAGATGCCATGAACCCCGTCCCCTACCCGTAAAGGCAGTCGCGAAGCTGGATCAGCCCGCGCTGCGTTTCTTCCCTTGGGGCCACGAGGGCGACCCTGATATACCCGGCTCCGGGGTTTTCCCCGGCCACCTCGCGCGACAGATAGGCCCCCGGCAGGACCCGCACCCCGGTGTCGCGCCACAGCTTCAGCGTGGCCGCTTCGCCGTCCGGCACCGGCAGCCACAGAAAGAACCCGCCTTCGGGCACCGCAAACCCCTGCAGCCCGGCAAAGATCGCTGCGGCGTCGTCGAATTTCTGCTGATACAGCGCACGCGAGGCGTCGACATGCGCCTCGTCGTGCCAGCAGGCAGTCGAAACGGCCTGGATCGGCAGCGGCAGGGGCGCCCCGGCAAAGCTGCGCAACTGGCGCAGGCGGGCCATCGACTGCGGGCCGGTGGCGACGAACCCCGACCGCAGGCCGGGCAGGTTCGACCGTTTGGACAGCGAATGGAACACCGCGACCCGCTCGGGGTCGGTGCCGGTCTGTGCCGCAACGGCCAGCGCGCCGGGGGGCGGGGCATGCCGCCAGATCTCGGCATAGCATTCGTCGGCGAAGATGCGGAAATCGTGTTTCTCGGCCAGGGCCATCAGGTCGGCGAGATAGTCAACGCTGGCAACCGCCCCCTGCGGATTGGCCGGGGAGCACAGATAGGCGATGGCAGTGCGGTTCAGGATCTCGGCAGGCAGGCCCGCGTAGTCCGGCAAATGGCCGGTTGCCGCCGTTGCCGGCACATAGACCGGCTCGGCCCCCATCGCCAAAGCGGCCACGGCATAGACCTGATAGAACGGGTTGGGCATCAGCACGACCGGTCGCGCCCCGTGCTGTTCCTCGGGGCACAGCGCCACGGCGGCGTTGAACAGGCCCTCGCGGGTGCCGTTCAGGGGCAGGATGCGGTTTTCGGCGACCTCCACGCCATAGCGCCGCGCGATCCAGCCGCTGATCGCGGCCAGCAGGTCGGGCGTGCCGTCGTTGGGCGGGTAGACGGCAAAGCCGCCCAGGTTGGCCTGCAGGATCGGCCCGACGAAATCCGGCATCGGGTGGCGCGGCTCGCCGATGGTCATCGCAATCGGTGGGCCGCCCGGCGCATGCGCCTCCAGCAGCGCCCGCAAACGCGGAAACGCATACTCCGGCAGGGTTGAAAACCGCTGTGGGAATGCCATCAATGCCTCATGCCTCGGGATCATGCCGCCCCGTATGATGCGATGATAGCGGGGCAGGGTCGTCGCGTCCAGAAAAACCCCGTGGTGCGATGGGCTTGCGGGGCGACCCTGTGGCTTTTGCGCAGAGAGCTTATGGCGACGGGCCCCGGCAGGTCGCATGGCAGGGCGCGCCCTTCCCCTTGCGGGGAGGGAGGGGGTTGGGGCGCTTGCCTGGGGCCCGGCGGGCGGCCCCCATCCCCGAACCCTCCCCGCAAGGGAGAGGGGAGGGGTTTGCTGTCAGGCCATCGCGCGTTCGGCGGCCGCACCGAGGCGCAGCAGGCGTTCTTCCGTGTTCGGGGCGGACATCAGGCTGATCCCGCAGGACGGTTGGGCGGTGGGAAGCGTCAGCGCGCACAGGCCCATCAGGTTGCCGATCCGGGCGTTGCGCAACGCCAGCAGGTTTTCCGTGACGTAATAGGCCGCATCGGTCATCAGCCGCTCGGCCTCGGGCGGCAGGATCGGCGAGGTCGGCAGGATCACCGCGTCAAAACCTGCGGTGCGGGCGGCCCAATCCACGCGGATCGCCTCCAGCCTGCGCCAGGCGGCGATGTAATCGGTGGCCTTGACCGCCCCCCCCGACCGGAAACGGTCGAGGATGCGGGGAAACATCTTGTCGGGGGCCGCCTCGATGGTCGGGCCCCAGATCGCATAGGCCTCGGTGGAAAACAGGATGCCGGACAGTGCCATCGCCTCGGTCAGGGCGGGGAAGGCCAGCGCCTCGACGCGGGCCCCGGCCCGGGTCAGGCGGCTGACCGCATCGGCAAATCCCCCGGCCGGGCGCGGCCGCAGGTCGTCCATCGCGACGGTTTCGATCAGCAGCAGGCGCGCCCCGGACAGGCTGGCACCGCGCAGGTCGGCGGGTTTGCGACCTTCGAGTGCGGCCAGCAGCAGGGCGCAATCCTCGACGCTGCGGGCCAGCGGACCGACGGTATCGAACCTCTCGCACAGCGGCACCACGCCTTGCAGCGACAATCGGCCATGCGTGGTTTTCAGGCCCACAAGATCGTTCCACGCGGCGGGAATGCGCACCGATCCGCCGGTGTCCGACCCGATGGCGGCGGGGGCAAGGCCCTGCGCCACCGAGATCGCAGCCCCCGACGACGATCCGCCCGCCACCGCCCCGGGATCATTGATGCAGGGCGGGGTGGCGGTGACCGGGTTCAACCCCAGCCCGGAGAACGCCAGTTCCGACATGTGGGTCTTGCCCAGGCACACCAGCCCCTGCCCGGTGGCCGCGCGCAGCACCTTGGCATCCGCCACCGGGACCCGGTTGCGCAGCAGGGCGGATCCCGCCTCGGTCGCGATGTCGGCGGTGTCGAACAGGTCTTTCCAACTGATCGGCACGCCATCGAGCGGCCCGCGCCGCAGGCCGAGCTTGGCGCGCGCCGCAGCCCCCATCGCCTCGCCCCGCGCGCGGGATTCGGTGGTGCGCGCATAGATCCGCGGCGACAGCGGGTGGGCGGCGATGGCGTCGAGGAAGAATTCGGCCAGCTCGACCGGATTGATCCGGCCCGCGCCGATCTCGCGCCCCAGGTCGGCGGCGGTGTGGTTGGCCCAGGATTTGCGCATGCCATGTCCCCTTTGGCCGCAGGGTAGCGGCAGAGCGGCGCATGGACAATCCCGCTGCGCAGGCCATAGTCGGCCTCATGGAACAGGACAGTGACATCGTGATCGTGGGCGGCGGGCTGAACGGCCCGGCTTTGGCCTTGGCTTTGGCCCAAGGCGGCTTGCGGGTGACCGTGGTCGATGCGCGGCCTGCCCCCGATCGGGGTGAGGTGGGGTTCGACGGGCGGTCCTACGCGCTGGCACTGGGGTCCAAGCGGTTGCTGGCGGCGCTTGGGGTGTGGCCCGCGCTGGCGGCGGTGGCGCAGCCGATCCTGCAGATCAAGGCGAGCGACGGATTGGCGGGGCAGGGGGCGTCACCGCTGTTCCTCGCCTTCGACCATGCCGAGATCGAGGAAGGCCCGATGGGATTCATGGTCGAGGATCGCCATCTTTACGCGGCGTTTCTTGCGGCGATGCGGGCCTGCGCCGGGATCACCCTGATGTCGGGCGAGACGGTCGCGGCGCAGCGCGTCGGGCCGCAGGGGGTGGTGGTCACGCTGGCCTCGGGGGCGCAGGTTTCGGGCCGGGTTCTGATCGGGTCGGACGGGCGCGGGTCGGGCACCGCCGAGCGCGCGGGCATCCCCCGGGTGGGCCGCGATTATGGCCAGACGGCGCTGGTCTGCGCCGTAAATCACGACCGCGACCATCGCGGCATCGCGCATCAGTTCTTCATGCCCGGCGGGCCGCTTGCCATTCTGCCGCTCGCGGGAGGGCATCGGTCGTCGATCGTGTGGAGCGAGGAGGCGGGGCTGGCGGCGGACATTCAGGCCCTGGGGGATGAGGATTATCTCTCGGCGCTGCGGCCCCGGTTCGGCGATTTTCTGGGCGAGATTTCGCTGGCCGGGCCGCGCTATGCCTATCCTTTGTCGCTGTCGCTTGCGACCCGGTTCGTGGCGGCCCGGCTGGCGTTGGTCGGTGATGCGGCGCATGGGGTGCATCCGATCGCGGGGCAGGGGCTGAACCTCGGCCTGCGCGATGTGGGGGCACTGGCCCAAGTGCTGATCGAAGCGCAGCGGCGCGGCGAGGATATCGGGGCGGCGGATGTGCTGGAGCGGTATCAGCGCTGGCGGCGGTTCGACGTGACGGCCATGGCGGTGGGGACCGATCTGGTGAACCGGCTGTTTTCGAACGACAATCCGGTGCTGCGGTTCGGCCGCGATCTAGGCATGGGCCTGATCTCGCGCAGCCCCGCCTTGCGGCGCGGGTTCATCCGGCAGGCGGCGGGGTTGATGGGGGATGTGCCAAAGCTGCTGGCCGGCGTTCCGATCTGACCCGTTCCGGCCCTAGCCGAATCCGCGCACCAGCGTGCGCCCGGAATGGCCGATCAGCGGCTTCGCCTCGTAGGGGGCCAGGATCCGGCGCGGCGGCGGGGTCAGCCGGTCCGCCCCATCCGACATCAGCACGCAACCGTCGGCGGTGAACAGCGCCGGGCAGCCAAGGTCCAGCGCAACCGATTGCGTCACCGCGCGGCGGTGTTCGGCCAGCGCCTTGCGCCCGTCGATCAGCGCGCCCGCCGGGATCAACACCTCGTCCTCGCCGAAGTGATACTCCACCAGTGTGCCCGACAGCATCACCGGCTGATCCGCCGAGACCAGAAGGTCGCGCTCAGCCCCATAAAACGGCGCGCGCAGCAGCACGGGCGCAAAGAAGCCCGCACTCGGCAATTCGCGCTGCGTGACGCGCAAAAGCGGCAGCGGGCCCTCGTCCAGCGTCAGGATCAGATCGCCGGGGCGCAACAAACCCGCCGCGACCGGCCCGTTCGGCGTGTCGACCAGCGTGCGCAACCCGATCCAGGGCGCGCGGTCGGGCAGAACGGCCCCGGTGGTCGCACCGAACCACAGCACCGCCGGATGCCGCTGGATCATCCCGCGCCCGGCACACAGCCCCTGCAGGTCGTCCAGCCGCATCGGCAGCGGGTCCTGCCCGAAGGCGCGCAGGGGGCGCGCGTCCCCTGACAGGTCCAGTTGCAGGGTCCAGTGCCGGGCAGGCGCATCAAAGCTCAGGCTCAGCCGCGCCACTCCGGCCGCCAGTGGCAACGGGCCGGGCAGCACGTGGCGGCGCACCGCCTGACCCTGCCGGTGCAAGACGATCAACCCGGCCTCGGGGTCCAGAAACACCGACAGCGTGCGCGGCCAGACCTCGTCGGTCTGCTGGTTCAGCAGCACGCAGCCGTCGCCGATCGGCAGCGCCATCTCCATCACGAACATCCCGCGGTCGATCAGCGCGCCGGGTTCCGCCAGATGCGGGGCGCGGCGGTCAGACAGGGCGATCCAGTCGGTCATCGCCGCACCGCGCCAGTCTGCATCGCGCCAATCTGTACGGGGCCGGTCTGGACGGGGCCGGTCTGGACGGGGCCGGTCTGGACGGGGCCGGTCTGCACAGGAAACGAACGCATGCCTGCCTCGCCTGGCCGGAGCCGCCCGACGCGATCCGGGCCGCCTCTGGGGTTTCCGGGCGCATCGGCCCGCTGGTCTGTCCCGCCTCGGAACGTGGATGTGCTTGCAGACTAAGGCCAAAGCCGTCGGCTGTCATGTGATTTTCGTCGGGCGCACCGCCCGGTGCCGGGCCGCTGCGGATCGCGGGCGTTGCGGGGCCGGGCGGCGCGGGCTATCCCTGTTGCGCAATGCCAAAGGACCGACCCATGCCGCTCATCGCCACCGACCCCGCCGACCTGACCGCCCGCCTGATCCGCTGCCCTTCGGTCACGCCGGTCGAGGGCGGCGCACTGGCGCTGCTGCAGGCCGTGCTGGAACCGGCGGGGTTCACCTGCACCCGCGTCGATCGTGGCGGGGTGGGCAACCTTTTTGCCCGCTGGGGTGTGGCGGGGGCGAACAAGGCCTTCGGCTTCAACGGTCATACCGACGTGGTCCCGGTCGGGGATGCGGCGGCGTGGACGCAAGATCCGTTCGGCGCGGCGGTGGTGGACGGCTGGATGTATGGCCGCGGGGCCACCGACATGAAATCCGCCGTCGCGGCCTTTGCGGCGGCAGCGGTGGATTTCGTGACCCGGACCCCGCCGGATGGGTCGGTCATTCTGGCGATCACCGGGGATGAAGAGGGCGATGCGCAGGATGGCACGGTGGCGCTGCTCGACTGGATGGCGGAACACGGCGAGCGGATGACGCATTGTCTGGTGGGCGAGCCGACCTGCCCCGACAGGCTGGGTCAGATGATGAAGATCGGCCGACGCGGGTCGATGACCGCGTTCTTCACCGCCGCGGGCGTGCAGGGCCATTCGGCCTATCCGCACCGCGCGAAAAACCCGATGTCGGCGCTGGTGCGCCTGCTGGCGCGGCTGGAGGCCGAGCCGCTGGATCAGGGCACAGCGCATTTCGATGCCTCGACTTTGGCCATCACCACCATCGACTGCGGCAATCCGGCGAACAACGTGATCCCGGCCCAAGGGAGGGCGACGGTCAACATCCGGTTCAACGACGCCCATTCCGGGGCCAGCCTTTCGGACTGGCTGCAGGGCCATGCGGCGGCGGTGCAGGTGGAAACCGGCGTGCAGATCGGGGTGCGGCTGCAGATTTCCGGCGAAAGCTTCCTGACCCCGCCGGGGGAGTTTTCGGCGCTGGTGGCCCGTGCGGTGCAGCATGAGACCGGGCTGGTGCCCGAGATGTCCACCAGCGGTGGCACGTCGGACGCGCGGTTCATCAAGGATCACTGCCCGGTGGTGGAATTCGGGCTGGTGGGCCGCACCATGCATCAGGTCGATGAACGGGTCGAGGTGGCGCAGATCCATGCGCTCAAGGCGATTTATACCCGGGTGCTGCAGGACTATTTCGCATGACGCTGACCATTGGACTGACCCAAGACATCACGGCCTGCCGCGCCTTGCGCCGGGTGGTGTTCATCGAGGAACAGCGGGTGCCAGAGGCGGACGAGATCGATGATCTCGACGAGGAGGCGCTGCACCTGCTGGCGGTGCGGGATGGCCGGGCGGTCGGGTCGGCGCGGCTGCTGGTTCAGGGCGAGGTGGTGAAGGTCGGTCGGGTCTGCGTGCTGGCGGATCAGCGCGGGCAGGGGCTGGGGGCGGCGCTGATGCAGGCGGCGGTGGCACAGGCGCGGGCGATGCCGGGGGTGGTGAAGGTGAAACTCGGCGCGCAGACCCATGCGGTGGGGTTTTACGAACGGCTGGGCTTCGTGGCGGTCGGGCCGGAGTTCGACGATGCGGGGATCGCGCACAGGGATATGGTGCTGGTGCTGTGATCTGTTTCGGACCGATCAGGGGACGCACTGCGTCCCCTGGTCCGTTGGCCCAAAGGCCGGAGGCCGTCGGGGCAAGGGGCTCTCCGCAATTCTCACGCCCGGTAATCAGGCCGCGCCTGCCTGGGCGGGCGCTTTTCGCGCCTGCCGAGGGGCAGGCAAGCGCGGCCTGATTTGATTGAAATCAAATCCGGCGAAAGACAGTTGGTTTTGAGTCCCGTCCAGCCCCCCCTCAGGCAAACACCCCCTGACAGAACCACCCGCCCGAAATCTCGGCCCCGTGGGCATAGAACAGCCACAACCGCGCGCCCTCTGCCGTTTCGATGCGCCAGTAATCCCGCGCGCCCGACCGCCAGTCGGGGTTGTCCAGCCACCATTCCGGCAGGATGCGTTCCGGCCCCACCGCCACCCGCACCGCCAGATCGCGCCTGCGCCAGCGGAACCGTTCGGGCGGCAGGGGGTCGTCGGGGGCGCTGACCGGTTCGGGGCGGAACAGCGTCAGCGGGCGCGGGGTGGCGGGGGCAGGCCAGGGCGCGGGGTGCGGGGCCGAAAACGCTGCCGACAGCGCGACCACCGCCTTTTCGGGGATATGGCTTTGCGCCGGATGCAGCCGTGTCACCGCCTCGACCCCCAGCCGCGCCCCCAGCTTGCCGATCA
>Ga0247831_1001817_pt1 | contig 37422 bp, 39 predicted proteins | sample LaCruzMarch2015__9_FD_192406 | JGI IMG/M metagenome (GOLD analysis project Ga0247831, IMG submission 192406) | Freshwater microbial communities from meromictic Lake La Cruz, Castile-La Mancha, Spain - LaCruzMarch2015_1m | ecosystem: Environmental > Aquatic > Freshwater > Lake | place: Spain...
TTAAGGTGCATTTATTGCTCAAAGACCTGACCAAGCCTTCGGTGGATGTTTATTTAAAAATCCGTTTGTCGGGTGTTGGGATAGATATTCGTACCGTAGATGGCTTTATTCCAAGTCAGACCTTGACACTAATTCCTGGGCAAGCCGTCATGCTGACCGCCAGCGATTTAGCCGAGTATTTCAATATCTCGAATATTGTCGTAGATTTCAGTTCCATCAGGGTCTTCGGCACGAGACCCTGATGGCATTGGTCTAAGCAAATAAGAAGAATCTAAGAACACCAAGAATAAAAATATGGCCGTAAAAGTAAGACAAGACCAACGAGCAACAATCTACTTTGTGACATTTACTTGCCATAAATGGCTACCGCTTTTTGAAGAAACAAAGTTGTATGACAATATCTATAATTGGTTCAATCTTTTGAATGAGAAGAATATAAAAACAGTAGGTTATGTACTAATGCCCAATCATTTACATTGTATGCTTTATTTACCCAAAGAAGCCCCCGAATTATATAAAATCATCAGTAATGCTAAGCGTTTTATGGCTTATGAAATTGTCAAAAGATTAGAGCAAGCAGGTAAAACAGAATTATTATCAAAACTCGAAGAGGGCGTAAAAGTCAAAGAAGGCAAAAAGGGGAAATTGCACCAAGTTTTTAAAGAAAGCTATGATGCCAAAGAGTGCTTTAATCAAAATTTTATCGTTCAAAAATTAGATTATATGCACAAAAATCCAGTTAGTGGAAGATGGAATTTAGCGAGTGATTATTTACTATATCCCCACTCTTCGGCAAGATTTTATGATTTGAATGAAGTGAATGAACTCGCAGTTTTAACCCATTATCAAGATGTCTGAGTTTGATAGCCCAATGCCATCAGTGTCCCTTACAGGAGACACTGATGGAACTGAAAGATGTCTGAGTTTGATAGCCCAATGCCATCAGTGTCCCTTACAGGAGACACTGATGGAACTGAAATCGAAGAAACAGTACAATAAAGTGTCAAATTTTAGCAAAGATAGCTACAAAACGACGCAATCAATGGTACTTTTTAATAAAACAATGGTCAATAATAATAAGTTACATTTTAGGCAAAATTGTTTTCATTTGTACCGAACCGCATTTGTTATTCAGTAAAGCCGAATTACTTTCATTGGCTTTATCGCTCACCCAATTTTGGGCAGAATTTAAGCAATAATAATAGTATAAAGTGGTTTTGTTGGGTTTAAACGAAGCCATCATTAAATAAAAACTCTTTGAAAAATCACCAAAGTGGTCAACCTGATGGTTATAAAAGGGTTTTCCTTCAATGATATGGTCGCCATCGAAAGCGAGTTTTTCATTGATTTTATCAAAGAAATCTTTTTGAGATGGAGTAAGTTTAGTTTTGTCTATTTTCTGCAAAACTGCTAAGAAACTTTCAGTTTCTTTTGCCACTAAATCTGTGTTTTTCTTCACTAAAGCATTTTTGATTTTCAAATAAGCCGCCAAACTTTGTTGCAAAGTTGCTTTCGTTTGTGGGCTTACAGCTTTCAAATCTACCACTTCAGCAAAAATATCTTTCTTCGCTGGTTTAGATTCCGAAAAGCCAATGCTTTCTGAAAAACGATTGTCATTCAAAAAAACATCATCATCTAAAGTTTTCAAGAATGTAATAATTTTTTGTTTCTCATCGGTGGTTAAGGCAATTCCTAAAGTTCCTTCTTGGTTTAAAATTGGGTCAAGCGTTGGGCTGTTTTCAACGCCCGATGCGTAATGGTCAAGCACTTCTTCGAGCGTAGTGAAGCGACCATCGTGCATATAAGGAGCAGTTGAAGTCAAGTTTCTTAGACTTGGCACTTTAAATTTGAATTTATCTTCATCGGTTTGGGTCACTTCAAAACGCCCAGTATCGTCATTTCGGGCAAGTTTTAAACCATTATTTCTTAGTTTAAAATCAGTAAACAATTGCCCCGAATGACAAGAGCTACACTTTTCTTTGAAAATTTCCATGCCTTGAATTTCGGCGGTACTCAACTCAACGCCTTCGTATCGCATATATTTATCGTACCTCGAATTGGCCGAAACCATCGTGAGCATAAATTGAGAAAGAGCTTTCAGAAAACGCTCAGTATTGATTTCGTCAGTACCGAAGGCTTTCTCGAAAAGTTGCGGATAATTGCTCGAATACCGCAATTTTTCAAGCACATTTGCCAAAGATTCGTCCATTTCAACTGGGTTGGTGATGGGAGAAACGGCAAATAAATCTAAATCATGCACGCCACCGTCCCAACCAAAGCTATTTCCCCAAGCCAAATTGGCCAAAGGCATCGAATTTCGTTTGGTAAAATGGTCGCCCACACCGTGGCTCAGTGCGTGACCGTGCTGAGTAAAGCCAGCAGATTGCTGATGGCAACTTCCACAACTGATGCTGTTATCTTTCGATAATGCCGCATCATAAAACAAGGTTTTACCTAATTCGATGCCCTCTTTGGTTAAAGGATTTTTTGAGAAATCGTAGGTTGGTTTTGGAAAATTACTCGGAATCGTAAACAAAGCAGGTTCATCCGCTTGCCTGAACGATACTGATATGATAAAAATTAAAGCTGATGCAAAGAGTAATTTTACTTTATTTTCCATAATAAACCATTCATTATCAATTCATTCCCAGAGCAACTTTTGTATTCGGTTGAGCTGTCAATTCTTTTTTGAATCCAGCAAACGAAAACATAGTTTTATAGTTTTCGGTAATTTTTGCCGAGTAAGGCCCACCCATTACCACTGGATTTTTCGCCATGCTGACATTAGTTTCGCCATTCATTATTTTTGAAACATCGGTTTTGATTCCTATCACAGCATTACCTTTAGATTTTATTTTAAGGGCTTTTTCTCCAAAATTTATATCGGCAATTCTGATATTATTTAATGTTTTCTTATCGCCAATTCCACCAAAAAGCCCGATATGGTACATAAAAACAGGGTCTTTACGGTCAATTTGCGGCGAAGTTCCCTCTATTTTTACAAAAATATAGCCCGAATTCCAAGCCCAATACATATCTTTTCCATCGCCACCCACATCTAAACAGCCTTTACGCTGACTAACATCCGATGCACTACGCACGCTATCAATGCCAATCACAAATTTTACACCTGTGTATATTCCTTTTGGAATATTATTGAGCGTAATTGTTTTGGTTTCTGGTTTGTTTTCACGAATCAAAAAATACGATTCATCTTGCGGAAGTATGTATTCTGAGCCATCTTTTCTAACCAAACGGAGGTTACTCACATAATACTGCAACAAAGTAATTGAAAACTGCTCGCCAGTGGCATTTGTATAGTTTTTGTCTTTGAGAGCAACTGGTTCGTTGCCAACAAAATTTTCAAACTGTAAGCTCACTGAGCCTTGTGCATTTACCAACGAAACGCTGCATATTAAGAGCAAAAAGAGGAGTTTTTTCATTGTTTTTTGACTATTTAAATTTGAATTAATATTTTGAGAAAAGTAAGTTTACTTTTTTCTTATTTTACAATTAAGCCATTATTGGGTTTCCAATACTCGTATTCCATAGCTTTGGCTACTGCTTGAGCATATTCAACACTTCTTACTTTTGATACAAAATGCAATGCACCATCAATACCTGCCGAGATACCAGCAGTTGTAATTACTTTTCCATTATCTACAAAGCGAACATTAGAAACCACTTTGGTTTTTGGCAGTGCATTTTGTAAACTTGGAATTTGAGAATGATAGGTTGTGGCTGTAAGATTATCTAAAAGACCTGCCTTACCTGCGATAAATGCACCCGTACATACCGTAAAAACATATTCAGTTTTAGGTTTTCTTGATTGAATCCATTCGATAACATTAGCATCTTCCATGGGTCTTACATGTCCACCACCAAAAAATGCCATCACGTTTGAAGGTGGTGCATCGTTGATGCTATAATCAGGCGTAAATGAAAGTGTTCTCTGAGTAACAAGATTTTCTTTCTTCTTTGAAACAGTAAATACATGAAAACCTGCAATTTGAAATACTTCCAAAGGTCCTGCGAAGTCTAAGATTTCAACATTATCTTGTAGGTATAAAGCTACTGTAATCTTCTGGAGAGAATCTTTTATATTTAGGTCTTCAAGGTCCATGGCACAATGTGGACAGGTTCCAGGTTCATCAAATATCATGTGGTCGCAAGTGGGGTTTCCACAAGGAGGACAAACATATATTTTTTTACCACCTAACTTATTATTTGATTGAGCAAAGCCACCAATACTGAGAATTATATAAACCAAAACTAAAAGGTTTTTCATTGCTGTATTATTTAGATTTATCAAATATTTTTCTTGTCGTTCACAACAAAAAATGTTTTAGAGCGAAAACGTCAGATTTCCCCAATAACTTTGGTAATTAGCATCAGGATTGTTTTTTACTTCAACCATGTGAACTGTGCTAATCATCCAATAACCTACTTTATCTAATTTCATTTTTAGCATACCATCAGTATCAGTTTTTAGTTTTTGATGGGTGGTTTTTTCGGTATCGGTTTTGTGCCAAGCCACAATCATTTTATTGGCCAATGGCTTATTTTTGAACAAAACTTTCACAATCATTTCATCACCCATTTGCATTTGATATGGATTCTTTTGGGGAATAATCTCCAATGCCATTTGTGTATTTTTCTTGTAGGTTTCATCAAATTTATCTCCGACTTGAATCAAAGTTTTGGCACAACGACGATACAATTCTTTCGATGGTTTGTTGAGTTCACCCTTTTGTTTGCGTAGCTCATAAATATTTTCGATGCCATCATCAATCAAATAATCATTGAATTTATCGGCATCTAAAGCAATAAATGAGTTTTTCGATTCCATTGAAAGTAGATGCGTTCCTTCGGTATCGAAATTGAGAGGGATTGGCAAAGAATCTCTTTTAAGGGCAAGTGACGTTAAATCTTTTTGTATATTATTCGTGTGATGAACAAGTTTTAGCAATCTTTTCTTACGATTTGTCCAAATATCACCCATAAAATCTTCTCCAACAAAAAGCTGTAGATTAAAGGTTTCTTTCAGATTTAATCTAAACTTACTTGGCATTAGCCAAAATTCGTGAGCCAGTAAACTGGTAGCAACAAAGAGCAATAAAACCGACAAATACTTTTTCATCTTGAATAATTTGGTTTAAGAATTTAATGATGGCATTTTTCCATAACCTCATGAAAACGGTCATGTAATGCAAATATCGCTTTTTTTAATTCTTCTTCCGATTTCTTTTTCTTGACCATTTTAGCTAAAGCCGCCGATTCTTTTTCAAGCAATTCGATGCTTTCTTTCACACCTGCTTTTTGGTACTTTGCTGGAATCGCTGCTTTTTTCAAAACCTCTGCTTTTGAAGCTAATTCCGAAGCATTGGCATAAACAGGTTTTAAATCGCCTTCTTCGGCAGGATGGAAAGTTTTCGCCATAACTGTATGATAATCATCGAGTTCTGGCCAGCGACCTTCATCAACTTTTTTGTTTCTTGCTTGTTCATTCCTTTTTTTCTGGTCTTCCTCAAAAAGGTCTTTTAAGCCAGCATCGTACATTTCTAACATCATATCGGCTACTATTTTGTCGGTTTTGGCTACTGAACCAGCATCATAAGGTGGTTTTGGGTCATATTCCAAATCCAACATTACACCTTTGGTATATTTCTCACCCATGAGTTCGTTCATTATGCCTAAAGCCATGTCAATGCCAGCCGAAACACCTGCCGAAGTCCAATATTTACCATCACGCACATAGCGTTCAGGCTTGTAAGAAGCTCCGTACATTTTCATGATTTCATCGGCACGATACCAATTACACGATACATTTTTGCCATCTAATAGCCCTGTCGCACCCAAAATCCAGCCACCTGTACAAACACTTGCTGTGTAAACGGAGGTTTTATCAATTTTACGAATCCAGTCTAAAACCTCTTGGTCTTGGGTTTGAAGAAAAGTTTCTTTCGCTCCGCCTGGAATTACCAAAATATCGAGTTTATCAACTTCATCAATTGATTTCTTTACGTTTACTTCTAATCCACGTTGGTTTTTAACAAGCCCTTTCTTTTTAGCTACGAAAAAAATATCCACTTTCATCAATTCTGAAAGTACTTGATAAGGGCCAATGGCATCGAGCGTATTAAAGCCATCATAGACATACACGCCGATGGTCTTAATGTCTTCTTTGGGTTTGGTCATGATGATTTTCATCATTTCCATGTGGCGTTTTAGTTTCGACTGCTCTTTTTCCTCCTCATCTTTTTCGTTGGGAGTTTGAGCGAGACTCAACTGAAAGCAACCAAGCATCAAGAAAACACCTAAAATAAATTTTCTCATAATTATAAAAGGTTAAGCAGAAGGGTTTTTATACCCTTCTGAAAGTTTGAATATTAGAAATTATAGGTCAACGTTGCCCCCAATGTACGAGGCGATGCCATTCTTACACTTCTACCAAAACTTGTATCACCAGTACCATAAATCAAATAGCGAGTATTACCAATGTTTTGTACCCAAAATGCTAAATTGAATGTTGCTATTTGCAAATTTACACGGGTATTTATCAAACTATAAGTTGGTTGTTTAAGTGTATTTTGTAAATTTTGTTTCAGCAAAAGTATAACTCTACTGACCGCTATTTTGAAAATATATTTTTTGGTATTGAGATACTACCTATTTAATACACAAAACAACCGCAACGGCGGGAACATCTATGCAAAGAATTATCCAACTTATTATCTTGTGTTTATGCACTTTTTTGACTGCCTTTGGCAATGATAAACCAGTCAAAACATCAAACATCGATTTGATATATCGCGACATAAAATCTAAATTTTTATTGAAAATTACATCTTTTTCTTAACTCATGACTTTTCCTAAAATAGATTTACTCAAAAATATGTAAATAAATATTTGCCTCGACCTAAAAAAACTTATCACCTCCCAAATCTCAAACCAACGGTCGTAATATTCTGTGTGGCTGAACTTCGTTCTAATTTATTCAAGAAAACGTTTTTTATATCAGCTTCCACAAAAATATTTACTACACCATAACCAATATTCAGAATCATTCCGTAGCGGTAGGGATTCTCGGGGTTTTTGATGCTCACTTTTGTTTCTTGCCGATTGAGAGCTTTTATTTCGGCGTAGTTTCTGCTACCTCTTAGCAACATTCCAATATATGCCCCAATGCCGAAATTGAAGGTTTTTTGATTGTTTTTCCCGTAGAAATTAATGGTCGGAATTATCTTAAAATCTGCATAAAACAACGATTGATTGTTGGTATAAGGCGTTATTTCTTTTGGTAAAACGGTAGCGTTTAGGCGGTCAACTGTGTAGTAATTATCGCCATTGCGGGCTGGTTTGAAAACCGACACTGTATCATATTTTGTATTATCAAGGCTATTGAGTCGAAGTAAATAAGCGTTACGTTTGGTACTAATGCTCCGCAAATAATACCAACTTAGATCAAAGCCATAGCGTAATACAAGTTCTTTATGGCCAGTCCGAATAAAACTTTCTTGACGCATCAACGCCACGCTCAAACTTGGCGAAGTCAAGAAGTTTTGACGAAAAATTTGCTCTGTCAGTTTAAACGGATTATACGTAACGGTGCTGACAGATAGATAGTTAGCTGAGTTTAGCCCCACTGAAAGATTGAGGTAGGTATTGCGTTTGAGGCGTTGCCACGAAGTCATGCCTTCCAGATGTCGTTGAGTGGTCATTTCTTTGGTGTAGCTATTTCCTTCGTAGTCTTGTCGGAAACTTCGGCGAACGTTTGATGGCATTTCGTCCAAATCTTGATTCATCTGCACCACAATTCTATTCAAATCGTATTTTTCTAGAGCTTTTAGGTCTTCTTTTGTTTGTCCCCAAAGCACAATTCGTTTGCGTTTACCAATATTCACCACTATTGAGTCAAGATCGGTCGTTTCTTTAGCAAAAGCGAGCGTCGTCAAACACAAGAATATCAATGTGAGCAGTTTATTCATTTAGAGGTGGGAGAGTTTTTATTTTAAACAAATTTCCAGTTAAAATCAGTATTCTGTGAAATTTCCCCTCCTTTTTTATGAGGGGCGACCGACGCTCGGTGGCAAAATTCTGACGAAGTCGATTTTTGACGTGGACACCCAGTCTGGGTGGTTTGTTCCAAATCTGCATATTTATAAGCATTTATCGGCCTTTTCAATCACCCCCGCTGACTGCCGTCAGACGACCCCTCCTTGAAAAAAGGAGGGGAAATTAGTTTATTAATTTGGAAAGTTATCAATTACGGAAGTATTTCACCAATTATCTATTTGTCGACTCAGAGGACATTGTTTCATTCTTAAAACTTTCTTTTACAAACGCCCAAACTTTGTTTGGTTTGTTATTGATTGAAGGCAATTCTTCGGCAGGTTCGACTCCTTTTTTACCAATTTTTCTACTCAAGCGAGCAACCAAACCATACTTTTTATCTTTTTGTGGTGCTTGCCTAAATTCTTCTTCATCGTCAGGAATTTCCAAAATCGCTATACGCTCATGGCGTTGTATAGTAACTCGTTTTTCACTAAAACCTTGATACGGCACAAATCTATAATTATCGTTCACAGGTGTTTGCTGATTATTCGCAACTTCGGTTTCATTTGTTGGAACATCGTTTTGTATTTCATGGACTGCTACGGCTGGCTGGTTGTTAGTTAATTTTTTTTCGATTGGGTTTGGTATATGTTGTTGTGTTGTATATTGGTAGTTTTTAGACATAACTTTTACCACATTATTTTTGCGGTTGTAGTCATTGGCCATCAATTGTGTAGATTTGGAAGCAGGGTTCAGGGTTGGTTCTACTAAAATAGTAGGATTTAGGCTCTTAAATGCTTGATTATTAGTGGTTGTGTCTGCTTTTTGGTTATAAAAATAAAAACCTAATCCACCTAGTAAAAGTACGCTTGCTGCCACAGCCTGCCACCAAACAAAAGGCGTTTTTAGCCTCGTTTGCTTTTGTTCTATTCGTTGCCAAATCTCGCTTTTGTTCCAGTCGGATTCAAAATTGGTTTGGTCAACTCTTTCTTGAATTTTCTTATAAAACTCCTCTGTTTGCATAACTATTATTCATTAATAGAATTTTCTTCTGTAATAATTTTCGAGCGTGATTTAGCTGCGATTTTGATGTTCCTTCGTTGACGTGTAGCTGTTCGGCAATTTCTTTGTGAGAATAACCTTCAAGAGCAAAAAGATTAAAAACCGTCCGATACCCGTCGGGCAGTTCGGCGATGAGCCGATAAATTTCATCGCTCGAAATCGAATCCAAGATATTATCATCGACGGGCACTTCGATGGCTTCGCTTTCGGGCATTAAATTAAAATTTGCCTGTTTGCGGAGCAACATCAACGACTCATTAATTACAATTCTTTTCATCCACGCCTCAAACGACCGCAAATTATCAAACCTAAAATTGACTGCACCTTCAAAAATTTTGAGAAAAGAATCAACCACCAAATCTTCGGCCGTCATGCGGTCACGTACATAGCGATACGCAACTCTATACAAAAAGCTGCCATAATGCTCAAATATATTCTTTTGGGCAATAGGGTTTTTGCTTCGTAAGCTTTCGATGGTCGAGGTTGCTATCAAGTGGTTTCACAATAGACGTTTCTTATGATGTAAATGCAGAAAATTCCTATTAAGTTGTATGAGGGTAAAAATATTTTTTCGGTCTTAACTATTTGGTGGTAAGTATTTTCAAAGTTTTTAGGAACGAAAAGAGATTGTTCTATGGGTTTCAGTAAAATAATTTCAAAAAACGATTAAAATAATTGAAGACTTTTTGTTTTTTCGATTGAAATTTCTAATTTTGCAATCCGTTTTAGAAAAGTAATAGGAATTTCAATAAATAAAGTAATGAAAAAAGATATTCATCCAAATTATAGACCAGTTGTATTCTGGGATTTGTCAACAGGGTTCAAATTTATGACAAAATCATGTGCCAATACCAAAGAAAGTATCGTTTGGGAAGATGGTAACACATATCCAGTTTACAAAGTGGAGGTTAGCTCAGACTCACACCCATTTTACACCGGTAAAAATGTATTGCTTGATACTGCAGGTCGCGTTGATAAATTCAATAGACGTTACGGAAAAAAATAATTTTATTCTGTTATCATAGAAAAAGCCTTTCAAAATATACTTTTGAAAGGCTTTTTTATAATATAGTTTTCTGAATTGTGTTAAGTAATAGGACAATATTAAACGACCAATTCACATACTATAAATGTTGATAAATAGTGTTTAATAGCTGCGGAGAACCATCTTGGCTCATGTGCTTTGTAGTTACCTACTTCTTCTTCAAAAACGGGTGCAGCACAACCGATAGTAAAATCAAAGCCCCGCCGATATAAAACCCCGAAGTCATTTTTTCGATTTCTCCAAAAATAAAATAGGCCATAATGATGCCATAAATTGGCTCCATATTGATAGAAAGATTGAGCGTAAATGCCGAGATTTTTTTGAGCAAGTGCATCATTTCTATATACGGATAAACAGTGCAAACTAAGCCCAAAATTCCAACCCAAAGCCAATCGTAGTGAGTAGGCATAAGCTGAAAACGTTCATTTGGTAAAGCAAAAATAATGATCGGAATGTAAATCCACATGGCTCCAAAAGCCCCGACCATTTCGTAGAAAGTAACAATTTGAGCATCGTATTTTTGGGCAAATTGGGCATTTATTACCGAAAAAACGGTTGCTAATAAAGCACCTAATAAACCAATCATAATACCTACAATATGTTTTCCTTCAAACATAAATATAAAATACATTCCCAGTACCACCAAAACTCCTAGAAAAACCTCGACCCAACTGATTTTGGTTTTTCGTATAATTGGCTCAAAGATACTCGTAAAAAACGAAGTCGTAGAAAAAGTAACCAAACTAACCGCGACTGTAGAAGCACGAGCCGAACCAAAAAAACATATCCAATGAAACGACATGATTGCTCCAACGCCTAATAGGGGCATTGCCTGTTTCCAAGAAACTTTTAGACTTTTTTTCTGAAATTGAGCAACAATCCACATGCCTGATGCAGCCAGTAATGTACGGTAAAAAACTACACCCAGTGAAGAGAATTCGGTGAGCCGACCCAAAATGGCTGTAAAACTAAGTATAATGACAATAAAATGTAGTTTTAGATAATCTTTAGGTAGAGGTTTTGAATCCATGAAGTGGTTTTTTATGCAAATAAAACTAAATAATCTTGAAACGAAACGTGCCACACTTCAAAAGTGTGGCACGTTCTTTAAATAACCAGCAATGTTTTACTCAATTATGCCATTTATAGTGTTGATTATGCCATTAATTCGGGTTACCCTAATTTTTTTTTCGACGTTCCTCACGTCTTAATAAAATTCTTTGCTTAAATCTCATCCAGCGTTCGTAGAGTGGCAATTCTTCCAAGAAATTCCACTTTTCATCTTTTTTTCCTGCTTCTTCTTTCTTTTTAGCTTCAACTGGGTCGAAGAGCATTCCTGTACATAAACAATGCTTGCGGTTGGTGCGGGTAAGTACATCATAGTTTACGCAACTTGAGCAGCCTTTCCAGAACGCATCATCGGCTGGTAGCTCGCTAAAAGTTGTTGGTTCGTAACCCAAATCAGAATTGATTTTCATTACGGCCAAGCTCGTGGTTAGGCCAATGATTTTGGCATCTGGGTATTTTTTGCGAGATAACTCAAATGCTTTTTGTTTGATTCGGGTAGCGATTCCACTCTTGCGGTATTCCGGATGCACGATTAGACCTGAATTTGCTACAAATTTGCCATGTTCCCATGTTTCAATATAACAAAAGCCCATCCAGTCTCCTTCACGGGTAAGTGCAATGATGGCTTTGCCTTCACGCATTTTTTCTCTTAGATAATCAGGCGAGCGTTTGGCAATACCTGTACCACGTGCTTTGGCACTTTCTGCCATTTCGTCACAAATAGTTTCAGCCAAACTATAATGGCTTTCGTTGGCTACTTGCACAATATATAAATCTTCGGATGTGAGTGCTGTGTTATTCATCGTCATTTATTGGGCTTTCCCTCAAACGGAGACGCTGTATCCTAAATGGTTTTAAATGAAAAAATAAGAAATAGGGAGAGATTACATTTTGCAAGAGAAGCAAAACTATTACTGTCTGATATTGATATGTCGAAATAGTCTAACTGGCATTATTGGAATCGAACCGCCGATGCGTCGGGCCGCCTTGGCGTATGAGTATGCATATTATAAAATAGGATGCAAATATGTTAGGTTTCGGAATAATAACCAAAGAATCACCCTAATATTTTTAACAACATCTTAATAACGATGGGCTTTTGTCTTTAGTTCGTTGACAAGAAATAAATTAGCAGTCCGCTTTCGGCTATCGAAACTATATTATTTACTTAAAAAAAGCAGATAACCGATTGCCGACAGCCGAAGTTTAAATAACTTTGAACAAAAAACAAATTATTCTTTGAATACTCGACTCGCTAACTTTCTTTCAGTGGCTTTGCATCCTTTGTTCATGCCTACAATTTTATTTTTATTGCTTTTGTTTATTGCACCAATACCGTTGGGAGCCGAATCGCTCGAATTGCTTATGAAACTTGCAGTAGTGGGTTTTGTGTTTATATATACGTTTGCTCTACCAGCCTATTTTGTGTATTTAATGAAACGTTGGGGCTTGATTAGTAGCTTAAAACTCGAAAATCTGAAAGACCGCCGATTGCCTTATTTTGTTACTGCTATTATTTATACGGCTTTAGGTTATTTTTTGTATTCCAAAAATTCAATGCTTTTTCCCTGTGGATTTATTTTGTGGAGCATTGCGGCTGTTATTTTATGCGTAGGAATTATCAGTCTTTGGTGGCAAATTTCTGCTCATGCGGCTGGAGTTGGGGGTATGATTGGAGCTTTGGCTGGCATTTTGGTGCAGTTAGGCGAGCAAAATCTTTTCTTTCCTTTACTCTTTATGGTTATTCTTTCGGGATACGTAATTTCGGCACGTTTGGCTCTGAATGCTCACACACCAGCACAGGTTGGTGCTGGGTTTTTACTCGGCTTAGGGATTAGTTTGGCTTCGATTATTATATTGTTTTAAATAAAAACAGTAAATAAATGCACGAATTACGATTTATGAATTTTACATCAATAATATCAAAGTTAATGGACAATTATGGTGTTAAAACCTTTGTAAGGTGTTGTTTATCATATCTTTACAGAAACGTAAGGATATGAATAAAAAACTGCTTTTACTGTAAAAGCAACATTGTTAGCAAAGACGGATTTTACAAAGACGTACAACGCTATAAGGGTGCCGTTTGTGGAAAAAGATTTATTGGTTGTAAGCGTTTTGGACAATATCAAATTTTTGACGGAGTACACCAATGGCAAACCAACTAAAACACAACTATATAACAAGATTAGTAAAACATCCCAGATATATATTTTTTAATGGTATAGTTTCATAATCGTACGTTTATTGGGTAACTAATTGAATAGCCGCAAAACTAGGTAGATAAAATAAAATAAAGACGGATTGCGTTCCGAAGAACACAGACCGTCTTTTTATAAAAATTCGAAATTTGGGCTACTTATTTTACTTCAAATATTCCTTTACCAATTTTGAAGCCTTCTGAGTAAAGTTCAACGCTGTATTGACCTTTGGTGTAGTTTGCACCTTTTCCAGATATCAAATCAACACGTTGGTCGTTGTTTTCAAAGGGTACGCTTTTTCTGAAGCTATAAGCTATTTCTTTGCCATCTACTTGTACGATTCCGCCGTTACCGTTTTCTACAACTGCACCGTTGTTATCAAGCACACGCACATAAATATCTTTGTTGTTTTGGGCTGCTACTGGGTTTGAGGGCATGATAAATGCTACTTTTAACTGGTCGATTCTTTTTGCTTTATATTCGCCACCATCACGCTCTTTTCCTTTTGATGAAAGTGCTGTAACCTGCACATTTATAGCCTTCATTGCCGAAGCCAAATTTACTTGACGTTTCAAATCATTATTTTTATTAGTGAAATCATCTACTGTTTTTGTCAAAGTTGTAGTTAATTCCGCCTTCTCGGTTTTAAGAGATGTATTTTCTACGATAACTTGTTGTTTTTCGGTTTCAAGGGTTTGTGTTTTTGCAACTAATATTCCGTTCTCTGCTTTCAACTTACGGATATCATCGTCTTTAGCAACTAAAAATGTTTCGTAATCTTTGATTTTTGACTCGTATTTTTGAACTGAAAAGCTAAGATCGGTTTTTAATTTTTTCTTATCGTTTTCGAGTTGAGCTTTAACAGCTTCCAATTCAGCAACACTACCGCCTAAACCTTGAACCTCAAGAATTTTCTCATCCAACGATTTTGAGATAGAATCAAGTTTGATTTGTGTAGTTGAAAGTTGTTCTACTTTCGATGTCAATGATTTTTGAAGTTCGAGTGTTTCGTTTCTCGCACCCATAAATAAATAGCCCAAAAGAGCTAATACACCTGCCATCACGACGATGATTACTTTCAAAAGTCCGTTGTTGTTTGATTGTGTTGTTTCCATTTTGCTTAATAGATTTTAAGTTTATGCTTACAAAGAAACAATGTCAAGGTTAAAGGCGAATTAAATCGACTTTAATTTTAGCTTAAAATTAGAGGCGGGAGCTAAAAACATCATTGATAGGCAATAAAAAGCCATTTTTTAAATTATATTTGTTTAAAAATGATATAAATATGTTAAGCAATATTCAAATTGAGATATTACAGACTTTTTCGAGACCGCTGCCTGAAAATCAGATTTTAGAGATAAGACAAATTTTGGCAGATTATTTTGCCAAAAAGGTCGATGATGGCATTGATGAGCTTTTTGAAAAAAATGATTGGAAAGCTGAAGAAAAGGTTGAAGGATGGCTTAAAGAACATTTAAGAACTCCATATAAATAATGATGAGAGTCGTTATTGACACCAATTGTTTTTTAGCAATTTTGCCTAATCAGTCAATTTGCCGTCCTATTTTTGATGCTTTTCGGCATTGTAAATTTGAATTGGCGGTTTCGAGTGAAATATTAGATGAATATGCAGAGATATTTGAACAGAAAATGAATGCTGAAATATCTTCTAATATTATCGAACTTATCTTGAAACAACCAAACTCAATCAGAACCGAAATTTTTTATCGTTGGGGATTGATAACTGCTGATTACGATGATAACAAGTTTGTAGATACTGCAATATCGGCGAATGTAGATTTTATAGTCACATCTCATAGACATTATAATGTTTTAGAGCAAATTTCCTTTCCAAGTGTAAAAGTCATTAGTTTAAGTGATTTTTTGAAGTTTTTTGATGTTTTATGATTTCGCAAACACCAAAGTAAAAACAGTTTCATTAATGGTAGAAACTACACTAATATTGCCATTTTGGAGTTTGACGATTTGAGAGACTATTGCCAAACCAACCCCATGCCCTTTGGTAGCTTTAGCAGTGGCATTGCTTCTATAAAATGGGAGGAAAATATAAGGTAAATCAGCTTTGGGAATTATGGGGCCATTATTCATAAACGAAATCTTTATTTCGTGAATTGTTGCAGAAAAACTCACAAATACGCTGCTGTTTTCTGAAAATTTACAGGCATTATCCATCAAATTCATAATGGCAATTTTTAAAGAGGCTTCATTTCCTTCAATAATTAAGGCTTCTTCCTCTTCGGGGAAATCGCTGAAATCAATGTTTATCACATAATCTTCGTGCCATTTTTTTAGTTGGCTTTTAGCTTCCCACAAAAGTTCGTCCATGCGTATGGGTATGCGTTGAATCGTTTCGGTATTAACAACCGTATTAGCCAAATTTAGCAAGGTATTAGTCAATTGTGTAAGTGTTCGAGTATCTTCTTGGAGTGATTTTAGACTTTCTTCATACTCTTCGGGTGTGCGTTTTTGTAGCAGCGTAATATCAATTTGAGAATAAATTTTGGTCAGCGGATTTTTAAGTTCATGTGAAACATTGGCGATAAACATTTTTTGCATCGTAAATGCTTCTTGAATACGGTCTAGGAGCTGATTGAACGTGGCAACCAAACGCCCGATTTCATCTGAGCGGTTTGGGTGTTCGACACGCCTTTCTGTATTTGCAGGAAAAATCTCGTTTACTTGTGTAATAATGCCCGACATCGGGGAGAGGGCCTTATCGGCAAAAAACCACCCCGAAAGCCCTGAGAGTAATAATCCAACAAGGACCATGATGGTTAAAATCTTACGGAGGTCTTCGAGGGCTTCTTTGCCGTTCTTATCTATGGCACTCACAATCACCCAGTAACTGGCCTTGCCTTTTTTGAGATGAATACCAAGTGTTTGATAAAAACCAGCGTAATAATAAGTGGGCTTACTTTGTTGCTGAATATTGGGAATCAGCTCTTCAAATAAACCTGAATAAGGCTCTTGACTTGCAAAAACGAGTTTTTTTAGATTTTCGTCATAGACATAAATACTTTCATCGCTCAATAATTCTTTATCTGCGGTATTGACCAATTTTAATACCGTAGTGTCAGCTGTTTGGAGGTCGAAAAGTAGGGTAGTGGTCGTTATGGCACGATCTTGTAGTCGTTTGAAAAAACGCTTTTCGAGATAAAGTTTACTGAAAAAATAAACACCCACCGAAAAAAACAGCAAAATCGCCGTTACGATAGCCATAAATTGGTAAGTAAGTCGGGAGCGAATGTTTATCATGGTAAGTTCTGACGGGGTCGCCCGTGCGATTTAGAGTGCTGGTGCTGACTTTAAAGCATCGCCACTGCGATGCTGAGTTTTTGTATGCCGTTTCAGACCAATCAGAATTCAGCACTCAGCACTATTTTTTCATAACATAGCCCATGCCAATCTGAGTATGTAGTAGTTTTGGTTCAAAATCTTTATCAATTTTTTTACGGAGAAAATTTATATAAACTTCAATAACATTTGTGCCAGTATCGAAGGTTATATCCCAAATTTTTTCGGATAATTCTACTTTAGAAATCACTCGTCCTTGATGCCTAACGAAGTATTCAAGCAATAAAAACTCTTTTGCTGTTAGTGTTATTTCTTTGCCGTTTCGAGTCACGGTTTTGGCATCTAAATCTATTTTTAGGTCGGCTATTTTAAGTAGGTTTTCGGTCTGAATCGAGCCAATATTTCGACGAGTTAATGCACGGATCCGTGCCATTAATTCACGAAACTCGAAAGGTTTTGCTAAATAATCATCTGCACCAGCATCAAGACCAATTATTTTATCATCGGTTGTACTTAAAGCTGTCAGTAATATAATTGGAGAAACTACACCTTTGGAACGAAGCCCACGACAAAGCTCTAAACCGCTGATTCCGGGCAAAATAATATCCGAAATAACGAGCGTATAATTATTGCGAGTGGCGAGTTGAAGGCCAATCAAGCCATCGTATGCCACATCAACTTCCCACTGTTGTTCTTCAAGCCCTTGTTTGATGAGCTGCAGGGTTTTAGCTTCATCTTCAATTACGAGTATTTTCATGGCATTTCCTTTCTATGTTGTGTCAAAATTAGGAAAATTTAAAGATAAACGAATTGAAGTTGTAGATAAATGTTGAAATTGAGCAATGCTTAAAAGTCTTCAACTGCCGTCAAAATTACTTTTTCAAGCAAGCCTGAATCTCTTGGTTGCCAATTTAGGGTCGTAAAATAGCCATCTTTTCCCAAATTTGGTCGTAACCTTGCTGATACGTTGATGTTATAAAATTTCTGCCAAACTTCGCCTTGTTTTTCAATCGCAATTACTCGGTTTGCCATTGAGTTTGAAACATTTATTACTAAAGTATTCTGTGTTTTTAGTAATGAAATTGGTACAAAAACTTTGTAAGTTGGGCCAATTAAAGTTCCTAAAAATTGACCATTGACTGTAACGGTTGCACTTTCGGCAACTTTGCCTAAATCGAGCCAATAGCCTGCTGATGAGGTATTTGGTTTTGCAAAGTCGATAGAATAAGAAGCTGTTCCAGAGAAATTTTTATAGGCATCTCCTTCCAGTTTTGTCCACGAACCGAGCGATTTTGTTTCTAACGTTTTTGGTAATTCTGGGCCACCTTCCAAGAAACTGATTTTCCAAGTTCCTGTTATTTCTAATGTTTCAGCCTTTGGCTTAAAATACGCATAACTCGCACCCGAAACTGGTGTTTTGTATGTTTCAATAATGCATGATTCGCCCGCTTCCAATTGCAGATAAATTTCCTTAGTTTTTGCCTTGTATTTTGCCATGCCCAGAGTTTCGCTCATTGGGTTATACAAAGCGGCCGATTGTGCATTAACCGAAAGTTTTACCCAACCATCAAACGCTTTTGTTGTCTTATTGTTTACGAAATAAAAATTGCCTTTTGCATGCGTTTTTCTGACAAATTGCAATCCCTTATCAATCATAGTTTCTCGGTAAATTTGTGCAAAAATCATCATTTCGTCTAAGTTTTCTCCTACTAAAAATGAGCCTTGACCGATTTTAGCTTGACTGAAACCTGCGGTGTTTTTTACAAAATTCAATTCAGCCAATAAAGATTTAAACTTACTTCTTCGTTCGTCTAAATTACCCAAACCCGGTACATCAGTAGGGAGTTTTTTATGGAAAATAATATTTGCACCTTGTTTTGCCAAAGCCACCAATTTCTCTAAAGTTTCGAGAGGAATTTGCTCACTTTCAGCCAATAAGATGGTTTTGTAGCTTATTCCGCCAGTTAGGATTGCTTGGTTTTTGGTACTTAAATTTCTGATTTGTTTGTCTGAAATAAAATCAAAACCATAGCCTCGGTCGAGGAGTTTTTGACCTAATTCTTTAAAATCTGTGCCGTTGAATTCGGGCGTTACACCATCAAAATGTTCCAATAAGCCTTTGGGCGAAGGTTCGGTTAGTCGGTCGGTAATGGGAAAGTAGAACAGCACATCGTTATTGCCTTTGCTATCTTGCAAGAAAGTTTGGCAACGAGCCACGTAATTATTCAATTTACCAAAATCTTTCCAAAAAGGATTATAAGGAGTGAAATGCACCGCAGCATAAAACAACCAACCTGGAAAAGCCGCTTCTTTGGGCGAATAATTTGTGCCGTGATAAAAAATGTGATTTACACCACCGACCATGAAAAGGTCTAAAGCACGTTTTATATCAGATAAATTTGAAATAAAGTGTTCGTTTTCCCAAGTAGCCGATTCCGAAGAAGTGAGTTTTTTACCCGTAACATTAGCTGCCGACGATGCAAATTTTATTCTCAATAAATCTGTCCCTTCTATTTCTGGAATGTCAACAACGCTATATAAATCTAAAGTATTTGCTGGTGAACCGTGGGCTTGATTTCTTACGATTTTGCCTCTTGCATGGGCCCAATTTGTCCATTCAGAAGTGTATTTTTCAAGAATCAAATCGCCAACTGTGGTTCTATAATCAAACAAAATTCGTTGATTGAGATCTGTATTTTCTTTGCTAAAAAGATTAGGTAAATGATTACGAAGGTCATAACCTCGGCGAGTTTTAAATTCATCTAAAAGAGCTTCTGTCCAATCAGCTTGACCACGGGCGTCATCAACTTCGTAGGAATCATTGAAAAAAGCTCGCATGCTTGAAACATCACTTTTAGCAAATGCCTTATCGAATGCTGAAAGATAATTTTTAATAGCTTTTGCCGAAAAATGGTCAATTACATCGCCCTCGCCACCTGGGCCTGCACGCTCAACCATTTTGCCATGAAATCCTTGAAAAATTGCGTAGAGTGTCCAGTTTCCTGCGGGAGCTTGCCAATTTAGTTTGCCTTCTTTGTTTATATTTTCGGTCAGATTTAGCACTTCATTCTTATCTGAATAAGCCATTAAAGTTTGCAAAGGCAATGCTTGTTCGAAACGTACTTGGTCGATTGCCAATTCTTGCAAATTGTCATTTTTTGAAATGGGATATTTTAAATCTTTAAGTTCGGTTTTCTTCGGTAAAACATACCTTAAAATTGGTTTTTGCACAAAAGTGATGTTTTCATTCAGCGTTTCGCCCTCTTTTAGATTATATGTTTTATGAAAAACTGCTTTACAAGCATCTTCGGGCCTAACCCAACGACCACCAAAAGGCCAACCAGAAGCATTTGCCAAGTCGATGCCCATGCCGAGGCGAGTGCCTTCTTTGAGTGTATGCTTAAACATATCGACCCATTTGGGCGAAAGAAAATCTATAAACTGCAATTCGTAGCCTTTTACTCCATAAATTGGTGTGATTTCCAGACCTCCTAAACCTACTTTTTTATAGGCTTCCATATTGTAGCTTAGGTCTTTTGGATTCACGGCATTGCCTTCCCACCACCATCTAGACCAAGGTTTTGATTGCTGTGTTATAGGCTTCCATTTTGGTTGGGCAGCAGCAAGTGTACTTGCGAGTAGAATTATTGTTAGTGTTTTATTGAGCATATTTTATTGTTTTTCTTTACCACGAAGGCATGGAGAACAGGTAGTTGCAAGTAGGTTTTTGTATGGTGATCTGTGTTCACCGCGGTAAATTTAAAAAATTATTTCATTTTATTAAACCTAAGCACCAGATATTAGATAAGAGCCTACACCGAAATCAGTAAAGTTGGGTACTTTGTCGTAACTGAGTGGCAGGTCATTTTTCGGCTATTTGTCTCTGCCTTAATTATATATCAAAATAAACAAATCTACTATTCGATACTCTCCTGTGCTTACACGGATTAGGTATGAGTATGGTCGATAGATACTTGATTCTTGTCGAAAGTTTCGTTTGTTTATAATTTTTTAAAATAAAATCGCTCAAAATATTTACAAAAGCCTTTTTTTGCACTAATTTCATCTCGTCAAAAATATTCACCCTGTAATATTGCTATTTGTGGTATTACCTAAAATCTATCATCAATTCATCATGCAATCATCTCGTAGAAAATTTATTAAAGGCGTTGGAGCCGCATCGGTTTTGTTGGCAACCGATACTTTTGCCAAACCTTTCAATATCATTAAGGATTTAAAAAAAATCAGTCCTAACGATAAGCTTCGTTTTGCAACAATTGGCTTTGGAATTCAAGGACATGGCGATACTCGTGCGGCTCTTCGAAATCCCGATGTTGAGTTTGTAGCAGCAGCAGATTTATACGATGGTCGCTTACTTCATGCCAAAGAAGCTTTCAATAAAGACCTTTTCACAACTCGTGATTATCGTGATATCTTGGACCGCAAAGATATTGATGCCGTAATTGTGGCAACTCCCGATCACTGGCACGACCATATCAGCATTGCAGCCATGAAGGCAGGCAAAAACGTTTATTGTCAAAAACCAATGGTGCAGCACCTAGACGAAGGTCATGCTTTGATTGATACTTGGAGAAAAACTGGCAAAACTGTGCAAGTTGGAAGCCAGCCAAGTAGTGGTGCGGCTTATGCCGAAGCTCGCAGATTGATGAGCACGGGAGCTATAGGAGATTTGAATTTTATAGAAGCTACTTATGACCGATATAATGCTTTGGGTGCGTGGACTTACTCAATACCGCCCGATGCGTCAGCCAAAACGATTGATTGGGATACCTTCTTGGGTGATGCCCCGAAACGCCCATTTGATGCAACTCGTTTTTTCCGTTGGAGAAATTACCGTGATTATGGAACAGGTGTAGCAGGCGATTTATTTGTACATTTGATTACTGGTATGCACTACGCAACGGGAGCAATCGGGCCAGAAAGAATCTTTGCTTCGGGCGAATTGAGCTACTGGAAAGATGGCCGTGACGTGCCTGATGTAATGGTAACCGTACTTGACTATCCTGATACCGAAAAACACACGAAGTTTCAAGCGGTGTTGCGAGTAAACTTTGCCAATGCGGGAGCAATTAAAAATGTAACTCGTATCGTAGGAACCGAAGGCGAAATTCTGTGGAATGCACAAGGCTTGACGCTCACGAAGCGTAAATTGCCAAAAGCCCCAGGTTATGGTGCAGGCGAAAGCTACGCTACCTTTTCGAACGATATGCAAGTTGAATACAAGAAAGAATACGATGCTAAATATGCAGAGTCTGACCGCGTAGCTCCGCAAGTAGAAGAAATAAAATATGAGACTCCAAAAGAAGACGACCCTCATGCACAACACTTCAAAAACTTCTTTGATAATGTGCGTAAAGGAAGTCAAGAAACTGCCCAAGACCCTGTTTTCGGTTTCCGTGCAGCTGCTCCAGCTTTGGCTTGTAATTTGAGTTATTTCGACAAAAAGATCATTAACTGGGATCCAGTTGCGATGAAGGTTAAGAAAAAATAATTTTATAGATATTGGGGAATTGCTTACTGGGGAACCGCGGAGCCGCCCGTGCGGCCCCGCAGTTCCCACTTTTCTAGTAACTGAAAACCAATTTTCCAAACGATTACCATAATGCTTAAAAAAATATCTATACTACTTCTTTTGCTCGCAATTTCTCTACAAGGTTTTTCTTGGGGTTCAACGGGGCATCGAGTTGTCGGGCAAATTGCCAATTCTTATCTTTCAGGTAAGGCAAAACGAAATATTTATAAAATTTTGGGTTCAGAATCAGTAGCTATTTCGAGTAATTGGGCTGATTTTATCAAGTCCGATACGTCATTCAAATATTTAGATTCGTGGCACTATATTAACGTCAAAACAGGTCTGAATAATGAAGAATTTACCAATTTATTGCAGGAAGATACCAAAACTGATGCTTATACAAAACTCAATTTTTTGATTGGGGAATTGAAAAACCCAAAAACTAGTCTCGAACAAAAACGTTTTTATCTGCGTCTACTTGTTCATATAACGGGGGATATTCACCAACCAATGCACGTAGGTCGTTTTGAAGATTTGGGCGGAAATAGAATAAAGGCTTTTTGGTTTGCTGATGCCACAAACCTTCATGCACTTTGGGATAGTAAATTGATTGAATTTCAAAACCTTAGCTACACCGAATATTCGGCAAATATCAATCATCTAAGTAAGCAACAACGCCGTGAGTGGCAAAAACAACCCATGACTGAATGGTTTTTTGAGTCGTATCAGTTGGCTGACAAATTATATGCAGGAATAAAAACCCAAGAGCCACGATTAAGCTACCGCTATGATTTTGAAAACGTAGAAATACTTAATCAACAGCTTTTGAAAGGCGGCGTAAGATTGGCTGGTTTGCTGAATGAGATTTTTAAGTGAAAATAAAAAAAGATTAGGCTTTTACTTAGGCAAATAATTGTATAAGTAAAAGTCAAATCACCATCTTATCGCCATCAACGCCCGCTATTCGCATGGCTTCGTATTCCATTTCTACAATAAATTCGGTTTGGTCGTGGTCGAAAAATTCATTATCCCACGCATTGAAATAAAGTTGTGTTTGGGTCTGAAAATTACTCACATCAATTTTTAACTGACTAATCAGAAAATTGGCAAATTTTAGTACTTCCAATCTCATCAACTGAACTATTTCTGGAATAGGCATCTCCAGTTCTCGGTCTTCCCAATCATCCAAAATAAACCTTTCTTTGATTTTATAGGCTTCCAATAGCTCAATACGTTCTTGATTCGACATTTTTTTAAATTAAATCCATGAATTCTTTCGCTCAAAGGTAAGCAACAGATTTAGATTTAAGAAATACTTTCAGTTATGACAGATTATAGCTTTTTTATCGCCTTCAAAGCCGTTCCATTCATGTCTATAATTGAATTATCTGAAGTATTAAGCACAAAATTGTTGGGATATACTTGACGCATTTTCAAAACGGCACTCGATGCCACATTTGCTTCTAAGTTTTCTATTTTATAAAGTATATCGGTTCGGAATTCGCAATCAGAATTTTTATCCAAATTGATGCTAAGGTATTGACTATTAAGCTTTCTGATGTCAATAGATGTGATTTTATGGGCTTCAATTTTTAGCTTATCTTGGTTCAAACTATCAATTTTAATATTAGCTAATTCTCCCTTGATAGAACTCAAATCTGGACAAAGAATTGTTACGATATTTTCATAATTTGGGTATTCTTCAATTCGTATTTTAGCAGGATTCAACAAAAATCTTACAATCAGAGTATCACCTTCAAAACTAACCTTGACATCATCTGACCATTTTTTTGAGACATTTACCGCAAAATCCTTATTTTCGATGATGTTTACTTTGCCAGTAGCATCTTTTTGACCAATGACTTTTAAATGATTAAATGCCTTGTCCGAAACCTTTTGAAATTGCCAATAAGGGTCGTTTTGATTGATTTTTTCAAATTCTGACTTTACCGAAAATGCACTAATCATCATCATTATCATTAGTATTCCTGAAAGACCTAACAGTAATTTAGTGCTGAGTTTTATGTTCATAATTTGTTGATTATTAGATTTTTGTATTAAAATTTTCTTGAATATATTGCTGATATTGAGCTTTTAAATCTTCAAAATCTATCTTTAATAGATGCAAATTCCGAAAGACATTAGGCAACTCGGTTTCGATAAATTGCTCTCTCCGAAACAATAAAATCTTATCTTCTGCATCATTAGACACAAAATAACCAATCCCTCTTTTGATTTGTATAATTTCTTTTTGTTGCAAAAAATCATAAGTTCGCTGAACCGTATTCGGATTTACCTCCAAAGCCACCGCCAAATCTCTGATTGATGGAATTTTCTCGCCCATCGGATATTGTTTAAGCAAAATTTGCTCAAAAATATATTCCCCAATCTGCAAATATATTGCTTGTTTACCTCTAAAATCCATGTCTTAAATAATTGAAAACCAGTTTATTATAACTCCTTATCGCTAAACCGAACTAAGCCAATCAACCACAATGCCATAGGAATAAAAATCATCATAAAGTATTTAACTATTTGCTGAATCGACTCGCTTGCATTGACCGTGAAGAATCTTGTGTTTTCGGTTGTGATGACCGCTTTAGTAAAACTCAAAATGCTAGTACTGCTTTCCTCGCCAATGATAGCCCTAAATAACATATCTGAACCAAGGCTTAATGCAAAAGCTAAACCCAAAAATACTAAAGCTGTTTTAATATAGGATTTTTGATTAAAATATAAACTACCAACTACCGCCACTCCACCTAAGCCGAAAAAAGTTGGTAGAAAAAACCCAAAAGGCATTCGATTTAAGTTATCTTTTTCGATAAAATTGTATGTCAAATATGGCAAATCAGTTTCTAATTGTTTGGTGGAATAGTGAAATTTACTAATTGCCAACTCTCGGTAGTGATTAAGAAATAATGTGTCAATTACCTTAAAAACCACCAAAAATAAAGGTAAATACATAAAAACTGTAATCACAAAAACCGAAAGCCATTTCTCGATATGTGAGCAAGGCAATGTCAGATAAGAAGCCGCAACTGATTTTTTTGAAAAGTTATTGAGTAAAATATTCACCCAAGCCGTTACGCTAAATAATCCAATGACAAAACCCATGCTTTGTGGTAGTGAGCTTACTCTGTTTTGGCTTGTGGAGCTATAAGAAAGTACAATTAGTACAGTCACAAGTATAAAAGTACCACCCAAAACTAATCCTTTTTCATAAATTGTTTTTCGGAGTAAAAGACCAAATCGACGAAAATTAAAAGTATTATTCATTTTCTGTATTGTTTGTAATGGTTTAGTAATCAGTTGTTTAGTTGAAAATATCCTTTATTCGTTTCGGGTTAGCAATAACGGCATTGAACAAATGTTCGATGTTTATTCTGCTGTCTTCTCCCATAACGTTTACTGCCACAACCGTTTTTCCTTTGAGCGAATCTTCGGCATAAAGTACATTTTTGTCGGGTTCTGCAACAGTTTTAAAACATAATTTCTCATTGATACTCATGATTGATGCTTTGAGCAAAACTTCACTTTCATCAATAATGATAATTTGGTCAATCAGGTTATCTAAATCACGTACTTGGTGCGTAGAAATAATAAATAGACGCTCTTCGGTCAGTGCTGCCGCAACCAATTTCCTAAACTGACTTTTTGAAGGAATATCCAAACCATTCGTTGGTTCGTCCATTATAAATACCTGCGTGTTGCAAGCCAAACCAAAAGCAATGATTGCTTTTTTCTGTTGTCCAAACGACATTTTATTGAGTTTTTGGTCGTTCGGCACCTCAAATTCTTTCAAATACTCATAAAACTGATGCTCGTTGAATTTAGGGTAAAACGGAGCGTAAAGTTCCAAGTAAGTGTGAATAGAAATAGAAGGAAAGGCAACTTCTTCGGGAATAAAATAAACATTCTGTAAAAACGAAGGCTGTCGTTTCTGTGGATTATGCTGTACGACTTCAATTCTACCTGAAACAGGAAACAGCAAGCCCATCATATTGCACAATAGCGTAGATTTTCCTGCACCATTTTTGCCCAAAAGACCGTAAATACTGCCAGCTTCGAGGCTCATACTGAGGTTTTCGTAAAGCATTTTCTTTCGATTATAACCAAAAGAAAGATTTTGAATTTTAATCATTGTGTATTAGATGAATAGTACACTGCAAATGTAGTTACTTCTAAATTTATAAAGCAAGTTTTTGTAAAATATTTTGTTAAGCTTAGGCGGACAGACAAAACTCTTGAAGACGACGAATTTATTTTCATTGCAAAAAGTTTCGTGAGAAATCAGAATTGTTGCCCAAGCGAAATGTTGCCTGAGCGGAGTCAAAGCTAAGATTTCTATTTTCGTAGATTTTTTCTCAATTCTTCTATCAATTGATAGACCGTTGTGCAAGGGTTTTGCTGGTGATAGTCGTTATCGCCATGAGATTTATGTAATTTTTCTGCATTTTTAATGGCTTTATCAAGTTGAGGTTCAAATATTTGATATAAATTTTTGGCAAAATCTTTTCCTTTGCCATCTTTTGTGTAGTTGATATTCAGCCATTTTGAGAGCTTTTCATAATATTGTGTTCTGTTAAGTGCCGATTGTTGATATTCACGGTGAAGAATAAACCAAAGTTCAAAACAATCATTTGAGTAGGCACACTTGATGCCTTTTTCATGGGCAAGTTTTATTGCTTTATTGAAATCTGCATCACCTTTTTTTCCATCCGAATACCTAATGTCTCTATCAAAAACTACCCAAACTTGCTGGTCGTGGTCTTTTTCTTTCTGTTTTTCCAATAATTCAATCACTTTTTCGACTAAAGAAAGTCCCGACCTTGATAAGCCGATTGCATTTGCTTCGGGCATAATCGGAAATGAATTGAAATACTCAGGTTCAGTATTTATGCCTTCACAGTAAATCAAAAAAGTGCTTCGGATAGCAAAATTTCGTGCTGGTCGAGCAGAACTTTGCTTTTTGTTCCAAGCTTTCCCGGCATCGTTTGGTTGTATGTAATTTATGCTTTTCCCCATTATTCAAAAATACTGTTTAAATTTCTGATAAAAGGAATTGCACCGTATTTGCCTTTAATATAATCTTTTTCGAGCGAGGAATCATTTCTTACGCCTTTGATTTCGTTGAGCGAATAAATTGAAGTCTCACCCCTCTGATTTTTTTCGGCAAAATAAATTTGGTCACGACGAAGCAAATCATTGTCTAATAAATTTGTGTCGTGTGTAACAAAACATAATTGAGCTGATTTGTTTTTTTCGGAATTAAATAACTTCACAATCGCTTTTGTAAGAGAAGTATGAAATCTTGCATCAAATTCGTCGATAACGATTGTGCCACCAGATTCCAATAAATTCACGAAAATACCAGCGTAATTAAACATTTTCTTCGTTCCTTCTGACTCTACTTCATTAAAAACAAAGTTTTCTAAACCGACTTCTTCTCCTTTATTATCAAACAATTTCCTTTGAGAAATAATATGACTCATATTGCCTTCATTCTTTTCTACTAAGCTTACATCATAAATGTCCGAGTCTGCCATTTTTAGAATTTCCAGAAATTTATGTTTTTTTGTATTGTTTTGAACAACATTGTAAGAATATTCCAATAATGCTATTTCTTCTAAAAATCTGTCAGAATGTGGAACAATCATTATTTTAGCAAAATATTTTTTAATGATTTCAGCAATTCTACCATTAAACTCAAAAACCACATTCAAAAAAAGATTATCTTCCCTTGTCTTTGATTCTAATCCGTTGCCTTCCTTAAACCTCTCCTTATTGATAAAGATATTTTTACCGTCTCTCGTGAAAAACTCCACTTCATTTTTGTTGGCAGTTCCGAAAAGCCATTCTGATGTAATTTTTCCTTTCAAATAAACAAAACCATACCGATAAGTTTTTCCATCAATGATAAACATAATTTGAAAAAACGACCCCTCATTTCTTGTTTCTGTATTTAATTTAAAAGGTTTAATATATTCATCCAGTTTTTTTCTATACTCAAAAGAAACTTGAGTAAAACTTATCATTGTCCACATTGCCTTAACCAAATTACTTTTGCCACTATCATTAGCACCATAAATACAGGTTGATTTAAGCAAACGTATTTTATCAGTAGCTTGAAAAGTATTGGTTTTTTCATGCTCGTTGATTGTAGTCGCCAGAAAACTGAGCGTCTGCATATCTTTAACAGAACGAAAGTTACTTACACTAAATTCGAGTAGCATTTTCTTTAATTTTGTGATTTTTTCACGAATAATTCAATAATATTACCAAATATGAGAAAATAATTTAAAACTGAAAGCTTTTTGTCAAAAGAAATTATAACATTTCATTTCTTCAGAGGTAGTAGCTGATAAATGAAGTTAAAAACCATGTTTTTTAGCTAAAACATTTTCCATCAAAGCTTTGCATAATTAAACACAAACTTCTACCTTTGCACTCCGATTTTCGATAGATGTGCAAATATTTGTCTTTTTCGGTCGAAATTCTGCTATTAGTCTTGACGTCATTCGTGCCGTCGCTTCCCCTGACTAATAGCGAGTTTTTTTAAATGGTCAAAACGTGAGAGAATGTTACCCTTTTCGTTGAAACCAGATTCTTATTTAATACAACATTCTTTTAAATCTGAAAGACAATGGCGAAAGACATCGCAGGTTATGTGAAACTTCAGGTAAAAGGCGGTCAAGCAAATCCAGCACCACCAATTGGTCCGGCGTTAGGTTCAAAAGGCTTGAACATCATGGAATTTTGTAAGCAATTCAACGCTCGTACTCAAGACAAAATGGGTATGGTTGTGCCAGTAGTAATTACTTACTTTACTGACAAATCGTTTGAGTTTGCTCTCAAAACTCCTCCCGCTGCTATCATGTTGTTGGAAGCATCTAAAGTAAAGACAGGCTCGGCTGAACCAAATCGTAAGAAAATTGGAACAGTTACATGGGAACAAGTGCAAACTATTGCCGAAACCAAAATGCCTGACTTAAATTGCTTTACTGTACATTCAGCAATGAAGATGATTGCCGGTACTGCTCAAAACATGGGTATCACCATCACAGGCAACGCTCCTTTCTAATTAAGAATTGAGAATTAAGAATTGAGAATGTTTTTATTCTTATTCTACATTTCAAATTCATTTTCAGAAAGTCTCGCTTCGGCGAAAATTATTTATTCACTGGGAGTTAGATGTTTTTTGAAATGCTTGAATTCATTCTATCATTGAAACATTCAATCATTCAAAATTAGATTCTGACGCTAAAACCAAATTAAGCCAATGGCAAAATTAACAAAAAAAAGAAAAGAGGCGAATGCTAAGTTTGACACTGACAAAGTCTATTCGCTCACAGAAGCGGCTGGTGTTTTGAAAGAAGTTGCTTACACAAAATTCGACTCATCGGTGGACTTACACGTTCGCCTTGGAGTTGACCCTCGTAAAGCTGACCAAATGGTTCGTGGTGTGGTTGCATTACCTCACGGAACAGGTAAAACTGTTCGTGTTTTGGTATTATGTTCACCAGACAAAGAAGCAGATGCTACAGCAGCGGGTGCTGACTACGTAGGTTTGGACGAGTACATCAAAAAAATTGAGCAAGGTTGGACTGATATTGATGTAATCATCACAATGCCAACTGTAATGGCGAAATTAGGTAAATTAGGTAAAATCCTCGGACCTCGTGGATTGATGCCAAACCCTAAGTCTGGTACAGTTACTTTGGATGTTGCAACTGCGGTAAAAGAAGTGAAAGCTGGTAAAATCGACTTTAAAGTTGATAAAACTGGTATCATTCACGCTTCTATCGGTAAAGTTTCATTCTCGCCTGAGAAATTGGCAGAAAATGCCACCGAATTGATTCAAACTTTGTTGAAATTGAAACCTTCGTCAGCAAAAGGTACGTATGTGAAAACTATTTCACTTGCAAGCACAATGGGACCTGGAATCCAAATCGACAAAACAACCATTAATGGAGTGTAATCATGACAAAAGAAGACAAAGGAGCAATAATCGAAGAGCTTTCAGCGAAGTTTGCGACTACACCTTACTTCTACATCACCGATGCAAGTGGCTTGAACGTTGGCAAAACTAACGAATTACGCCGTCTTTGTTTTGAGCGTGGTATTGAGTACCGTGTAATCAAAAATACTTTGATTAGAAAGGCTCTTGAAAGTACAGATACTGACTATTCATCATTCGATGCAGAAGTATTGACAGGTTTCTCAGGCGTAATGTTCCACCTAGAGTCGGGCAAAGTAGCTGCGAAACTTATTAAGGATTTCCTTAAAGCAAACAAAAATAGCATCAAACTTAAAGGTGCATCAATTGATTCAAGCATTTTCATAGGACACGACCAATTGGATACGTTGTTAACGTTGAAATCAAAGCAAGAATTGGTTGGCGAAATCATCGGTTTGTTGCAGTCACCTGCCAAAAATGTTATTTCTGGCTTACAAAGTGGTGGAAAAAAATTGGCTGGTATCCTTCAAACTCTTTCAGAGAGAGAAGCAGCCTAATCAGCCCCCTAACCCCCAGTGGAGGGATTATAGGTACGGCATTTTTATTTATATTAAATTTTAAAACATTCCCTTTTATCCCCCCTCTGGGGGCAAGGGGCCTAAATTTTATACAAAAATGGCAGATTTAAAAGCATTCGCAGAACAGTTAGTAAATTTAACTGTAAAAGAAGTAAACGAATTAGCAACAATTTTGAAAGATGAGTATGGTATCGAGCCTGCTGCTGCTGCTGCAGTTGTAGTTGCTGGTCCTGCTGGTGAAGCTGCTGAAGCTCCTGTTGAGAAAACAGCTTTTGATGTAATTTTGAAGGCTGCTGGTCCAAACAAATTACAGGTTGTTAAGTTAGTAAAAGACTTAACTGGTCTTGGCCTGAAAGAAGCTAAAGATTTAGTTGATGGTGCTCCAAAAGCATTGAAAGAAGGTGTAGCTAAAGACGAAGCTGAAGGTTTGAAAAAATCTTTAGTAGAAGCTGGTGCTGAAGTTGAAATCAAATAAGTTTGATATTCTTCGGCAGTCCGATATTTCGGGTAACCGATGATTCGGCACTCCGATTCTTTTTAAAACAAACATCGGCAAGGTTCTAAACCTTGCCGATGTTTGTTTTTATGGCTAATTATTGATTTCTTGGATTTTATTCATTTAATCAAAGTTTAAGAAAATTATAAACTTTGACACGCCACGGTAAGTGATGAAACAAATAAAATCGACAACCCTAAAAGAGATTAAATAACTGATTATAAGTAAATTACATATCTGTGGCTTCTCAGCTTAAATTATTGTGCAAAAACTTTTTTGTGTCAAATTTGAAACCAAAATAAAGCAATCGTCGCTTCAGAATACGATAAGTTTAAAAATACCCAACAAATTTTATTACGAACTATGGCTACTGTGGCTTGAACCGTGGAAAAATCCGCTGCGACCACCCGATGGACGTGCCATCGTAGTGCGTGAATTACCTATATTTTGGTGAATTTGGCTTGACCTGCTAAATGCACTTGCAGTAGCATAATATGCCATCATTGAACCTCCATAAAAATGATTACGACGATGACGAGCAGTATCAGATTTTGAAGATGAATTATTGCTTTGAATGCCATTCAAATCTGGGCGATAAGTGGCATAGTTTGGGCTCATAGTTTTAGCCAATAAGTAACCCATTCCGCCAAACAAAAGAGCATTTGATAAATTAGTACTTTGTCCGATTGTATTGGGGTTAGATTTTACTTCGCTGTCAATTAAACCCTGTACAACTTTGGGCGACAGGCTATCTTTTTTTCCATTAAGGTAGCTTACGATTGCTACCGAACTATCAATGGATACTTCTTTTTCGTTGGTAATTTTGAAAATTCCTTTTGAGGTTTCTGAAATATACGTTTTTACACCTTTCGTATAAACTTCTTCATACTCATAGTCATCTTCGTTTGAGCTATTGCTGCCGCAACTTTGAAGAGCAACACTATTTCCCATAATTGTGAGAGCAATTGTGCTGCTAATGGTAATATCTTTAACTTTTTTGATAAAAGTTTTTTTGCTAATAGGAGTCATTTTTCGTTATTATAAGAGCGGTTTAGCAATTTTAAATGTCAAATATTTAATAAATATTGCAATTAAGAAAGAATCTTAGTAAGAATGGCTATTTTTACTTGTAATTTGGCATTTTTATTTGACAATTTATGAAATATTTTCTGCTTTTGTTATTTTTAGTTTTTGGCAAAGTAGTGGCTCAAAATCCATACTTGCATGTACTGGGTATTGCACAAGATGGTGGATACCCACAGGCAAATTGCCAAAAAGAATGTTGTAAGGCTGTTTTTGAAGGAAAAGCTACACGTCAGTTTGTTTCATGTATTGCGGTTGTTGACCCAATTTCAAAGCAACAATGGATATTTGATGCTACGCCAGATTTTACTCAACAATTATATTTGCTCAATAATCCACCACCTAAAAGCTTGGGTGTTTTTTTGACTCACGCTCATATTGGACATTATACAGGTATTATGTATTTAGGCAAAGAAGCAATGGGAGCAAACCAAGTGAAGGTTTATGTTATGCCTAAAATGAAAAAATTTATTGAGCAAAATGGTCCATGGAGTCAGTTAGTTACTTTGCAAAACATTGATTTACAGCCGATTAAGGAAGATTCGGCCATTGTTTTAAACGAACGTATCAGCGTGCAGGCATTCAAAGTTCCGCACCGTGATGAATTTTCGGAAACGGTTGGTTATAAGATATTTACACCAAATAAAAGTATTATTTTTATTCCAGATATTGATAAGTGGCAAAAGTGGAATCGAAGTCTAGAAGGAATGATAAAATCGGTTGATTATGCTTTTTTAGATGGTACTTTTTATAAAGATGGAGAAATTAATCGACCAATGAGCGAAGTGCCGCATCCGTTTGTTACCGAAACGATGGATTTATTAAAAAATCTTCCAGCCACCGAAAGAGCTAAAGTGCATTTTATTCACTTTAATCATACAAACCCAATAATGAACCCCAAATCTTTAGAAAATAAAGAAGTTACACAAAAAGGATTTAAAGTGGCTTTTCAGGGAGAGACGGTGGAGTTGTAAATTTATTAAAACATACAACATAATTATAATAATGGACAAAAAACACCGCACAATTCTCATAATTATTTCAATCATTGGCTGGGCTGCTATTGGTGGCTTTGGTTGGTATTTTATCAATAGTTTTACTTTTAAAACCAGAAAGGTTCAAGGTATAGCTGAATACGATACGCTTATACAGCCAACGCATTATAAAACAATTGCTTCGCAGGCCTTCAAAAATATAGTTATTGAAACCGATTTAGGTCCTGTACAAATTTATTTTGAACCGAGTGAAAAGCATTCTATCAAATTTCATGAATCATATTTAAAATATGTAGATATGACTTATAGAGGTGATACTTTGATTATTCATGCAAAGAAAACTCCCAAATCGACCAAAGAAAAGCCAGTTTTTAAGCAAATATATATTTATGCTCCTGATATAAAATATCATAGAGGCGAAGCCAGTCAGACTACTTTTTCGTATTTTAGCATTGAGCAGCTAAAAGTTGATAGTGTAGTAGTTGGGTGCGTTTTTATGGAACTCATATCGAGAATTTAGAGCTTCATGCCGAGCATCCAAGCAATTATCGTTTAGAAGATAATTCTTATTTTGGTAATGTAAAGGCTGATATTAACGATAATAGTGCCATGACTTGCTTGAGTTATATTCAGAATGACCTCTTTATTAAAACTAAAAATTTTAAGAAAATTGATCTTAGTAATGAAAATGTGAAAAAACTAATTTTTAAGAAGTAGCATGAATAACTATTTGAAGCCATGAAGTTAGGATTTTTATTGATAGTATATTTTATTTTTGGGTGTATTTTTGAGGCTTTCGCCCAAACAAAATATAAATACTTGGTCTTGCTGAAAGACAAAGAAGGTTCGCCGTATTCAGTAAATTCTCCATTAGTTTATCTTTCTCAAAAAGCCATAGACCGACGATTCAAGCAAGGAATTATTATAAAAATCTCAGATTTTCCTCCTAATCCTGCTTATATTTCGAGCATTCAACAAACTGGTGCAACTATCATTTACAAATCTAGATGGATGAATGCGGTTTTAGTTGAAGCCACCGAATCGCAGAAAAATACTATTCTTGCCTTGCCATCGGTCAAAGGAATCGAGTTTAATCGGCCTCTTAAACAGGCTCGTCAAACATCAGCTAAAGATAAATTTTCAGTAGAAAAAACTGAAAGCTTGAATTATGGATATGCTGCTGCCCAAATACAATTACTGGGAGCTGACATGATGCACAACCAAGGTTTTCATGGTGAAGGAATGTTGGTGGCTTTGCTCGATGATGGCTTTCTGAATGTCAATACGAGTGCTTGTTTGCACCATCTTATTCAGCAAAATAAAATCGTAAAAGTCTATGATTTTGTGGATAATGATAATACTGTTTATTCACAAGGTGGACACGGCACTGCTGTACTGAGTACAATGGCTGGTTATATTGATAATCAAATGATTAGCCCTGCATTTGGTGCATCCGTTGCTTTGTTTCGTACAGAAGATATTTTCTCAGAAACACCTTTAGAGGAGGCAAATTGGCTTTTTGCAGCTGAAATGGCAGATAGTTTGGGAGTAGATATTATTAGTTCGTCGTTGGGTTATAGTACATTTGATAACTCGGCCTATAACTATACGCCAGCTATGATGAATGGCAAAACCGCCCTCAGCACACGAGCAGCAGATCTAGCAAGCGAACGAGGAATTGTGGTTGTTGTTTCGGCAGGAAATTCGGGAAATGACCCATCTTGGCAAATAATCACGGCTCCATCCGATGCTGATTCGGTGTTGGCAATTGGAGCAGTTACACGAACAGGTAATTATGCCTCATTTAGTTCGAGAGGAAATTCGGCTGATGGGCGAACGAAACCCGATGTAGTTGCGGTGGGTAGTGGTACTGCTATTTGTAATACTTCTGGATTTGCCGCAACGAGTGACGGAACTTCGTTTTCGGCTCCTTTGGTAGCTGGTTTAGTGGCTGGTTTTTGGCAAGCAAATCCGCATCTAACTGCTCAAGAAGTGACTCGTTGTATCCGTAAATCAGGGCATCAATTTGCTTCTCCAACTATTCAGTTAGGTTATGGCTACGCCAATTTTTCGAGAGCAAATACAATTGCACAGAATGAATTTTCAATCTCGGCCATTGAGCCAAACACTGATTTAATTTCGATTAAAATTTCCCCATCCAACAAAGTTGATGTTGAACTAAAATTTAGTAACTCCCTCATTAATAGTGTCTTACGAATAAGTTTTATACAGCAAAATACAAAGCAAATTGTTTTTCAAGATACTTTTGTTTTGGCTGAAAATCAGACAACCAAAACTATTTCGCTTAATACACTTACGCCTGATATTCTGCTCCGAATCGAAGATTTAACCCAGAAAAAGACTTTGAAAATAATGCGATGGTAAACTACAAACTTTCAGCAAAATCTTTGAGCATAATTTGTGGTTTTCCCAGTAAATCCCAAGTTGGTTGAGCCTCAAACTTTTCTGGATATTTATTGAGAGCCTTTACGATATGAAAGCCATAGTTGAACTTTTGAATGAAAACTCCCATCAGTTTCATTACAAACATCGGGGCCCACATCGTGCGAAGTTTTTCTTTTTGATAGTACTGAATGAATGTTTTGGCGGCGGCTTCTTGCGTAAAAGCCTCCAAACCTTGAATTACAAAATCTCGACTTTCAGAATCCTGCAAAACCTCAAACGATTTGGCTACCTGTTGGGCATAATCTTTGGCTGCCACATAATACATCGGATATTCCGATTTTCCGCCCAAAGCAATCATACTACCTTGTTTTGATTGATAAAAAATGCTTTCCATAAAGGACGAAGGATAGAAAATCGTGTAGGCAATGCCCGAATTTTTGATTTTCTGCACGGCCTTTTGTTTGATTCTAAACACCCACCAATCAAAATTATTCATGCCTTGATACAAATGTACTAACGAAGCAAGATAAGCTATTCGCTTGATTTTCAGACTTTTCGCTACTTCAATCACTAAATCAAGACCTTCACTTTCGGTATGAAATTCGTTTTCTTTTTCGGTTTGTTTCACTGACAAACTCAAAAAAACTGCGTCTTGCCCTTGCATTGCGGTTTCAATATCCTTTCTGTTTTGCAAATCTCCTTTGATTATGCTTGCATTAGGGAATAATTTTTCCGCCAAATTTTTATCTCGAACCAAAAGCGTGACCTCGAAACCCGCACTAATGAGTGCTATCGTAACAGGTTTTCCGAGCAAGCCAGTTGAGCCAACAACAAGTATTTTTTTCATAATATATTTGCCAAAGTGATTCTCAAGTAAATAACCTTCTAGAAATTTAGATTTACAATTTTTAGGGTTTAAAATTTTAAACCCAAGCACCCAAAACGTGGCATCTTATGAATATATTTGTGTAAATCTAATCAAACTAACCTTATGAAAAATATTTTATTGTTATTGGCGACCCTTGTCTTCTTTACGAATTGTGATAAAAAAAAATCCTTAGAAAATGCTAAATCTGTATCATTGGGTTCGGACGAAATCCAAACGGGTGGCGTAAAAATGGTAGAAATAGAGACGATTGCAGGAAAATTTAAAGTTTGGACAAAGAAATTTGGCGATAATCCACGAATCAAAATCTTACTACTGCACGGAGGCCCAGCCATGACCCACGAATACATGGAGTGCTTCGAAAGTTTTTTTCCTAAAGAAGGTTTTGAAATGTACGAATATGACCAACTCGGTTCATATTACTCTGATCAACCCAAAAATGACTCACTTTGGACAACCCCACGTTTTGTTGAAGAAGTCGAGCAAGTTCGCAAGGCTTTGGGCTTAAATAAAGATAATTTTTATCTACTCGGAAACTCTTGGGGTGGTATCTTGGCAATGGAATACGCCTTAAAATACCAAGAAAACTTGAAAGGCTTAATAATCAGCAATATGATGCCGAGTATTCCTGATTATGCCAAATATAATGAAGTGCTTCGAAGCCAAATGCGTAAATCATTGGTCGATTCACTCAATGCTTTTGAAGCCGCTGGCGATTTCAAAAATCCAGTTTATGTCG
>Ga0247831_1001819_pt1 | contig 37414 bp, 42 predicted proteins | sample LaCruzMarch2015__9_FD_192406 | JGI IMG/M metagenome (GOLD analysis project Ga0247831, IMG submission 192406) | Freshwater microbial communities from meromictic Lake La Cruz, Castile-La Mancha, Spain - LaCruzMarch2015_1m | ecosystem: Environmental > Aquatic > Freshwater > Lake | place: Spain...
TGCCTACCGTCTTGTTCGTCTGCGTCCACAACGCTGGTCGCTCCCAGATGGCTGCCGCTTATCTCCAGCACCTCGCCGGTGATCGCATCGAAGTGCTTTCCGCTGGATCAGCTCCAGCAAATGAAGTGAACCCCGCCGCACTTGCAGCAATGCTTGAAGAAGGCATTGATATGAGCGCCGAGCAACCAAAGATTCTTACTGACGATGCCGTTCAGGCATCTGACGTTGTTATCACTATGGGTTGCGGTGATACCTGCAAGTTTTACCCAGGCAAGCGCTACGAGGACTGGGTTCTGGAAGACCCTGCAGGGCAAGGAATTGATTCCGTTCGACCAATCCGCGATGAAATTCGACGACGGGTTGAAGATCTCATCGCTGAACTCGCATCGACACCCCCCTCTGTATAACAATGGAATTAATCAAACGAGAATCTATTTCGATGAAGGAGCAACAATGAGTGCCGTCCGCGTGTACGAACCCGCCCTATGCTGCAACACCGGAGTCTGCGGACCCGACGTTGATCAAGCTCTCGTAAGTTTTACCGCTGATTTGGCCTTTCTTGCCGATCAGGGTGCAGATATCGCTCGACACAACCTTGCAAACGACCCAATGGCTTTTGCCAATGACGAAACCGTTCGCGCCTTCTTGCAGGTTGCTGGTTCAGAGGGTCTGCCCTTGACCACAGTTGATGGCGTCACGGTGATGACCGGCACCTACCCCAGCCGTGAGCAGTTGACTCGATTCACCGGCCTTGCCGCACCAGTAAACACTCTTGCAGGATCAAGCCTCCTCACAATTTCTGATGACTCTGATGGCGCCTCATCTGAATGCGGACCGACCGGCTGTTGCTGACATGCTCAACTTCCTGGCTGATCCCCCTCGTTTCCTATTTTTCACCGGAAAGGGTGGCGTCGGAAAGACATCTATTGCGTGTGCAACGGCGGTAACTCTGGCGGACGCAGGCAAGAAGGTGCTCTTAGTAAGTACTGACCCAGCTTCAAATGTCGGCCAAGTTTTTGGTTGCACAATCGGCAACACGATCACCGAGATTCCAGAAGTATTAGGTTTGTCTGCAATGGAAATCGATCCAGAAGCGGCAGCGCATGCCTACCGCGAGCGCATCGTTGGCCCAGTACGTGGACTCTTGCCTGACCGAGAAATTGCTTCGATCACCGAGCAACTCTCAGGATCCTGCACTACCGAAGTTGCATCCTTTGATGAGTTCACCTCGCTTCTCACCGACCAATCATTGATTGGTGGATACGACCACGTGCTCTTTGACACTGCGCCAACAGGACACACCATCCGACTGCTGCAACTTCCGGGCAACTGGTCTGATTTCCTTGAAGCAGGCAAAGGTGACGCATCATGTCTCGGCCCACTGGCTGGACTCGAGAAGCAGCGCAGTTCATATGCGGCTGCGGTGGATGCGTTGAAAGATCCAAGCCTGACTCGATTGATCCTCGTCGCACGAGCCCAAACTGCAGCACTCGACGAAATCGCTCGCACGAAGTCTGAACTCGATCACATCGGAATTCATTCGGCAAACATTGTGATCAATGCGACCCTTCCCAAGACTGCAGGAACAGAGCCATTGGCTGTTGCTGTGCTCGCTCGTGAGCAAGATGCTCTCGCTCACTTGGCACCAGCCCTCACCGGACTTCCGCTTGACCAACTTAGCCTTAAGCCCGGAAATGTCATGGGCCTAACGGCATTGCGCGCACTTTTTAGCGCTGATGTAGTCGACACCGACCAACACACGCCAGCTACTCACTTTCACGAGGAGCCATCGCTCTTCAGTCTCATCGATCAGATCGACGCCGACGGTCACGGGTTAGTGATGTGCATGGGCAAAGGTGGGGTGGGTAAGACCACGATCGCTGCTGCAATCGCAGTAGCTTTAGCGCAACGCGGTCACCCTGTTCACCTGACCACCACAGACCCAGCCGCCCATCTGGAACAGACCCTCCAAGGAAATCTTGCCAACCTGCAGGTCACTCGCATCGATCCCGTGCAGGCCACCCAGGAATATCGCGATCACGTGATGGCCTCCAAAGGTGCCAGCCTCGACGATGCCGGGCGTGCGAATCTCACCGAGGACTTACTCTCTCCCTGCACAGAAGAGGTCGCAGTTTTTCGACAGTTCTCGGCGCTGATCCGCGAGGGCCGCAAAGGTTACGTCATTGTCGACACAGCGCCGACGGGTCACACCCTGCTACTGCTGGATGCAGCAGGTTCTTATCATCGCGACATGGTGCGTCAAATGGGTGAAAGCACAGGATTCACCACACCCATGATGATGTTGCAAGACCCTGCACTTACCAAGATCATCCTTGTGACACTGCCAGAAAAGACACCCGTACTCGAGGCAAGCATTCTGCAAGCAGACCTCAAGCGAGCTGGGATTGCAACTTGGGCCTGGGTCATCAACGCATCCATTAGTGCAGCGCATCCAAGTTCCGAATTCTTGCGCATGCGCGCAGCCTCCGAGACAGAACCAATTGAAATGGTCTCGATACTTGCTTCACGACTTGCTGTAGTTCCACTGCACACCAATGAGCCGGTCGGACTGCATGCCCTCACCGAACTTACCCAAGCACCTGAACTTCGCGGCACGAATCAGCCTGCTGCAACCTCAGCGACCTGACCGACTTCAACGTGCCATCGCCGATTCAGCCAAACGGTGTCGAGGAGAGCGGGCGACGGGAATCGAACCCGCATATCTAGCTTGGGAAGCTAGCGCTCTACCACTGAGCTACGCCCGCGTACTTTATGGATTTTAGTTTCTTCGGTATGGGCGACCTGCGTGTGGGTCAGCCTCGTTCTACTCTTTGAACATGGAACAACGAAATGTGCACGGTGAATCTCTTGAAGTTTGCAGTATTGAGCCACTAACAGGTTTTTTTCGAGACGGATACACAAATACGAGTGCCGATGATTTTGGTTCACATACGGTCTGCGCGGTTGTGAGCGCAGAATTCTTGGAACACCAGCGCTCAGTGGGAAATGATTTGATTACGCCAATGCCGCAATATGGCTTTCCCGGTTTAGTGCCGGGGGATCGTTGGGGAGTGTGTGCTGGGCGTTGGCTGCAATCCTATGAAGCGGGCGTTAAAGCACCGGTGATTCTGGCGGCCACAAACGAAGCAGCACTTGAACACGTTCCCCTTGATGCATTAGAGGAATGTGCAGCCGACATCCCACCCGATATTTCAGGACTGATGGCGTAGACCGCCAACTATCGATCCGACCCTGCATCCAGGGCGTTGAGGGCAAGTTGATAACTGAATCGGACGCCCTATCTGCTGGGAAGGCTGGACTTGCCCACGTGATTCCGGGGGTTTCAGCATGAGCAGGTGTGGTGAAATTGAGTTTGTGATTCTCAATCAACAATTCACTCAATCAACAATTCAATGGAGATTGAATGTGAACCACTACTACTTCGCTAATTATTACCATGAGGCGAGAGATGTTAGACAGACTTTCAACTTCGCCAGATGGGGAAGAGTGATCCTGGGGCGCTGACGAGTATTGCTCCACCGGCAGGAATGAACACTGCTGTTATGCGTCCACTTGCATCAAATATTTCATATGCTCCCCAACCATTTGCTATTTGCCGTTGGGCGATGGCTTTAGGGAAGTCGGGTGTTGTTGCCCAACCAAGTAATTGTGCATTCGGTGTAGTAGCAGGACTGGTGCAGTCATTTGCTGCCGGCAAACTTACCCATGATCCCGATGTTGCTGATTCACCTGATGTTCGACACGTAACGCCAACGGGTGGAGTAATGGTGAGCGTGAAAGTCGGAGCAGGAGTCGTGACCGCGCTGGATGAACCGTCATCACCACCGGTGGAAGAAAGCCATCGAATGATCACCACGCCATCACCGCCGTCTCCACCCGTGGATATGTAACTAGTTCCGTAATATGTTGCGGCGCCGCCACCACCTCCACCACGACCATCTGTTCCGTTCCCGCCCGTCACGTTGCTGCCCGTGACGTCGCTGACTACTTTGCCGCCAGTGCCTCCGCCTCCAGAGCCCCCCACGCCAGCTTCTATAAATGTTTGCGGGAATTGCAGTGTGGTTGGGCCGGTCCAGACTTGGTGAGCGCTTCCTCCACCGCCCCCTCCGTAAAAGGTTGCGGTGCCGGTGATGCTCGATGAAAAGCCAATCCCCCCATTTCCGCTGGCACCGGAGGCACCGGAGGCTCCGTTGCCCCCCGCACCAGCTCCGCCGCCGACGGCGTGTGGTTGTGAATTCGATGAGGCAGATCCACCGGTAAAGAACTGGCCTACGCCCCCCGAATACGCACCGCCCGTTTGGCTGCCACCTCCGCCGTTCGCAGTGCCCGCGCCTCCGGCTGTTTGACCGGTCCACGAAGCTCCAGCGCCACCGCCGAGGGCTGTTGTTCCAGCAAATGATGTCGAATTGCCAGGAGAACCAGTGCGGGTGAGGGTAGACGTCATCTGAGCACCTACACCACCTGCTCCAATGAGGACTGTTTCTGATGCACCGGGTGTGACCGCGATACCGCTCGTTTCCACGGCTCCACCGCCTCCGCCACCGCCACCAACCCAGGCTCCTCCACCACCGCCACCGCCGACGACAAGTGCATCGACCGAAGTGACGTCAGTCGGAACAGTCCACGAACACGAACCGACCGTATCAAACGTGACAAATGAATACGTCGAGCCGCCAGACGTGTACGAGGAGACGGATCCTGAGCATGTCGTTGCGTGGGCAACAGAAAGAACCACGGTGTTTCCCAACAGTGCGAGCGCGATTGCCAGGCCTAAAGATGTCCATTTCCGGATGGTCGATCGGCCCATAGCGTTCCTTATTGGCTGGGGGTGGTTCTTCACCCTATTGACCTAATCCGTACGACAGGATCGAATTCTCTCACATAAGCGAGTGATCTGTCTTCAGAAAGAGCCCGGAAGGCCACGACTCGCAATGCACTAATCAGTAACTCGCGCTCCGACCTTGGGAAGGTTGTGTGATGCCATTTCACTACACCCGCGAAGCCACACTGCTCTTAAAGAACTGAGTGCATCGGTCAGTGATTTCATAAACCCGGTCACCGTTCTTTGCAAACACATTAAGGGCTTGGAAATGACAACACATCTGAATAACTTTTCGTGGAACCCAGAATTAATGTGGCGAGGAACTAAAAAACGCTAACTAGCGATCCGATCCTGCTTCCAAAGCGTTAACTGTTTCGGTTGCTTCGGCAGCTTCGGTGGGAGTAACAACAGCTTCCCCAACTATGACCGTGGGCTTTGACAGGCGCTCTGCACCCTGCGCAATCAGGTCGATCTTCGGGTGATCAAGGTAGCGAGCCAGGGTGCGGTTGATGATGTTAAGCACTACCACCATCACGGCCGTGAGTAGCAAAAACTGTCCCAGTACTCCGCCAAGATCAACTTTTGAGTCGGTAAACGCACTCCATAATCCGCCCGCGCTAAAGATCAAGGCAATGACCATGGCAAGCGGGATGTAAGCAATCATCAGACTGAAATGCTAGCAATCTGCTCCACTGCAGGGGAAGCGCCGGGGCCTGAAATAACTTCATTGTCTTCAAGGTACGGCTGCCCGTCCATGAAAGCGATGGGGATGCCGAGGGCCCGCAGGGTTTGAGGATTCCGAGGCTCTTTTGCGTTGACAACCGCGAGTGCGGAGATGTGCCCAAAGCACTGGGTCCAGCGGCCAAGGGATGAGATTGCGTGCGATGCATCCACGATGGCCCACACATGCGGGGTTTCCAGGGCCTCGATTGCCTTCACAATTCGTACTCGTTCGAGATCGTCATTACCAATGGGGAAGGGCGCATGCACAATCACGATTGTTGGCACATCTGATCTGCGAGCAAGGTCGAAGACTTCGTCTGCACAGGAATGACGAAAGTGATCTTCGGGGTCAACACCAGGAACTGAAAGCCCCGAAGGAGTGATCGCCAGAACATCGATTGCCCCACAATCGGCAACCTCGGTGATGGCACACACTTGCTCAAAAGCCTCGTGAACATCTCCGATCAGTACGAGCACCTCACCTGCTGAGGTCGGGATACCCACAGGAATGGGCATGCTCGAATGCGTTGAGGGTTCAAAATCTGGTGCCTGAAACTTCAAGGAATACTTTGCAGGCTTCGTTGCTGCAACTTTCGGCGCTGTGACAACAGGCTCGAAAGTTTGTGCGACGGGTGTTTGTTCGGCAACGTCCATAATTGTTGGAGTTACTTTTTTTGTTGGAGTTGCTTTTTTTGTTGGTGTTACTTTGTTGGTGGGCAACGTACGGGCAATTGTTTCAGCCATCGCAAAGATTTGAATTCTGCGAGCTTCTTCGGGGCCAATGGGACCGCGGCGTGAATAGAAATCTTCCACCTTGTCCCGCTGGGCTTTGATTTGATCCCCGATCTGCACTCGCCAATACGCTTCACTTTCGGGTCCACAAATATCAACCAACCTCTCACCTACGAGTGGAAGGGGATCTGTCGACACGACTTCTTTTTCTTTCGATGCGACCTCTGGCTGCTCCTGCTTGGGTTCACGCATCAAATCTGAGGAGCCGTCCATCTGTGCGACAAGGCGTGCTGCAGGTGGAAGATCATAAAAATCGTCATCGTCGTCTTCAGCGGGTGAAGGAATCGCGGATACGGGTTGATCTTCGATGAGTGGCCCGTGAGTCAAAAGATCCTGCAGTCGTTTCTGCTGTTCAACAGTGGCGGGAGCTGTTCGACTTGGTCGGTCGTTACCTTTGGCACGAGGTGACTTCTTGTTGCGAAGCTTGAGTCGGAACTTGCGACCCTTGTTTGAACGTGTGGTGAGATCACTCCAACTGCTGGCGTCAGGATCTTCCTCGTCTGTGGTTGCGACTGGATCTGATCCGACACCGTAGAGAGTCTCTGGAGCGTTGAGGGCTCGCGCTTTTTCTAGTAGGTCGCGGGCCCAATCCTGGGCAGATGCTGCCGCTTGATCGTTTTGGCTACGGGTTGCTAGATCACTGAGAGGCATTCCCGGTGTCTGGGGTTGGGCGCTGATGCCGGCCGCCACGCGGGGATTACTTATTTCAACGGTCACTTCGTAGTGTTGTTTGGTGAAGAATCCACCCACACCACCGGAGCGCACCTGTTCAGCTTGGATCACGTGGAAGTCGCGACCGTAGTTCGCTTCGACTTCACGCAGTATGCCTTTAAGGTCAGGTCCTTCAAGCAACATTCGCAGGCTCATTGCCAACCACTCCTACTGTTTGGATATCAATTGGTCCACCCAATTCTGAATAAGACAGAATGGGAAGTCGGGGGAATTCGTGCCGCAACTGTCGGTAAAGGGGCGCCCGTAGTTGGCTCGCACAAATCAAAACTGGTGATATTCCGGCCTCTTCGGCCTGATCAACCAGGCGTCCGATGTCGGTACTCATTCGGGTCACGACCGTTGCATCAATTGCCAACACTTGACCTTCTTGTCCCGCGCGCGAAGCTGCGAGAAGTCCTTGTTCAAATGATGGATCCAATGTGATCACGTGAAGGGTTCCCTCCATCGCGGTCTGTGAACTGATCGCTGACCCCAACACCTCGCGTGCGGCCTCGACGAGTGCTTCCGTGCCCTGATGTCCAGCCCGGATGGACGCTGACATGGCTTCAAAGATGCGCGACAGATCTCGGATCGCGACCCGTTCTTTCAGCAGACCTTGCAGGACTCGTTGGATTTCTCCGAGGGAAGCCTGAGCAGGAGTGAGTTCTTCAACAACGGATGGGTGTGTTTTACGTAGAGAGTCGACCAGCATCTTGACGTCTTCGCGCGAAAGAAGTTCAGCTGCATGCTTGCGTACGGTTTCAGCAAGGTGGGTTGTAATGATCGATGCACGATCAATCACCGTTGCACCCATAAGTTCGGCTTGGCGCTGGAATGCAACAGGCACCCATCGAGCATCAAGGCCAAATACTGGTTCTTTGGTGTCCTCGCCGGGTAGGTCTTCCATGTTGTCCCCGATGACAAGAACGTGTCCGGGGGGAGCCTGCCCGCGAGCAACTTCCACTCCGTGTAAACGAATTCGGTAAGTGGCCAGTGGCAGATCCGTGTCGTCCCTGGTTCGAACCGTGGGAAGAACGAGACCAAGTTCCATGGCGAGTTTGCGGCGAAGGGCCTTGACACGAACCAGCAGGTCTCCACCAACATTGGGGTCAACCAAATCAATGATGTCGTAGCTCAGACCAAGTTCAAGTGCGTCGACCTGCAGGTCCATAACGATTCCCTCGGGACTATCCGGCAACGGCTTGCCAGCGGGAAGTGCTGGGCGATCGACTGCCCCCTCGAGTGCTTTTTTGTCATCAGCGCGTTCGGTGCGGGCAAGTCGTCTTCCGATCAGAATCAGCCCACCACCAATGATGAGAAAAGGCAGTGCGGGCATACCGGGAATGATCGCTAGGGAAGCAATACCGATGCCACCGAATGTCAACGCGCGTCGCTGCACCGCGAACTGCTTCATGACATCGGAGGACATGTTGCCTTCGGTTGCGGCACGAGTCACCATGAGACCGGTTGCCACCGCGAGCATCAAAGCCGGGATCTGAGCGGTGAGTCCGTCACCCACGGTGAGGAGGCTATAGGTATTAATTGCCTCGCTGAAGCTCATGCCATTTTGGACAATACCGATGGCGATACCGCCGAAAAGGTTGATGATCGTAATGAAGATTGCGGCGATTGCATCACCTTTGACGAACTTTGAACCACCGTCCATTGCTCCGTAGAAGTCTGCTTCCGCTGCCACTTCGGCTCGTCTGCGACGGGCCTCCGTGTCATCAATAAGTCCGGCATTCAGATCAGCATCAATTGCCATCTGCTTTCCGGGCATGGCATCGAGGGTGAATCGGGCGCCAACCTCAGCCACGCGCTCTGCACCTTTAGTGACCACGATGAATTGAATAACGATAAGAATGAGGAAGATGACCAAACCAACGATGAGTGATCCGCCGATGACGAAACTACCGAAAGCCTCAACTACCGAGCCTGCGTGACCATTAACCAGGATCTGACGTGTGACGCTCACATTCAGGCCGAGCCGGAAGAGCGTAGCAATAAGCAGGAGGGCGGGGAAAGTTGCGAATTCGAGTGGCTTGCGCACATAAATGGCGACAAGGAGGATGACCAGGGCGGCTGCGATATTGAAGACAATCAGCAGATCGAGAACTACTGGTGGAAGGGGGACGATCAACATCACGATGACAAAGACAATGGCGATCGGCAACGCGAACTGAGACCAGTTAAATCTCCGCACAGATACCCCTGTCATCGGGAAAACCATCCATGGGATTACCTGCCATCCTGGCAATTGGTCTATCGGACGCCGGAGGCCTCACTTAATGATTTCTCTAGAGGGGAATCAGTTGGTCCACTTCACGGGAACTATGCATGCCGGTGGGTGCCCCTCGCCGCTTAAGGCTCATGACGAAGGCAAGTACCCGAGCCACGGCCGTGAAGAGCTCGGTGGGGATCTCCGAACCCACCTCACAGTTGCGGTACAAGGTTCGGGCTAGGGGAATGTCCTCTATGAGCGGGACCCGGTTCTCCGCGGCAAGTTCACGGATTCGGGTTGCAATCACCCCGGCACCCTTCGCCACGATTCGTGGGGCCCCGAGGTGCTGGGTGTATTTGATGGCCACGGCGATGTGGGTCGGGTTGACCAGAACGAGGTCCGCCGTTGCGACATCGGCCATCATCCGGTTTCTCGAGATCTCCATCGCTCGACGGCGGACGAAAGCTCGGAGCAACGGGTCACCCTCTGACTGGCGGAACTCCTCTTTGACCTCTCGCGTAGACATCATGAGTTCCTTGCGGACCCTATTTTTACTCACTAAATAGTCCGCGATCGCGATCAACAGACCAGTCGCGACCACGGCCTGCACCAATCGAATCCCCTCAGAAGCGGTGGTCTGGGTCAGCACGGAGAGCGGGAGTAAGCCTGAGCCGAAGATGATCTCAACAGTTCGGGTGATGACCAGCCAGAGCACCAAGCCGATTGCGGTCGTCTTAAGGATCTGCTTGGCCAATTCCCAGAGGCCCTGAGTGCCTAGGATCCGCTTCGCATTTTGTTGGGGGCTGATTTTCCGGCCCTTAGGCGCTATTCGTGAGAGATAGGGACGGGCGCCGCCCTGGATCCAGCCTGAGATTTGGGTAACGAGCAGGATCACCAACAGAAAAGGGATTATGAGAAGCGAGATGGCGAATACTGCAGGCAAAGCGATACTCCCCAAGCGCTCTGGAGTTGGCTCCTCCGCTATGTCGGGAAGCATCGCAAGTAAGGCTGTGAGTTGCTCGGTCAATAGTTCAATCATGAACGGAAGGATCACGGTCAGGGCGAGGAGCCCGGTCCAGGCTGCTATGTCGGCCGAACGTGCCACCTGGCCCTGTTTGACCCCGTCCTTGAGCTTTTTCGGGGTCGGCTGTTCGGTTTTTGCAGCGGAATCACTCTTTGCCATGCGTCACCCCCCGACAATTCCACGCATAGCATCAACGGATGAGTCCGTCAGACCAGCGATCATGGGGGTTAACTGGGGAATGGCAACCCCCACCAGCAGCAGGGTGAGGCCGATCTTTACGGGGAAGCTCAGTACGAAGATGTTAATGGTAGGTGCCACCCGAGTCAGCAGGCCAAGCCCGATATCAGCCAAGAGGAGAACGGCGATGATGGGACCGGCGATCTGCAAAATTGCGACAAAACCAATGCTTAGGGCGCTCGTCAAGGTTGAGGCCGTCGCACCAAGGCTTAGGCCGTTGCCAATCGGCAGAACCTCGAAGGTTTTCGCGAACCCGGCGAACAAGATGAGATAGGCACCAGAAACAAGGAGCAGCACCCCAGCCAAAAGCTGATAAACCCGACTAATAACCGCACTCTGCTGCTGCTGCAGGGGATCGTAGGCTGCCGCAAGCGAGAATCCACTGGCTACGTCAATGAGTGCGCCCGCGGACTGCACGGCGGACAGCAAGGTGAGACACACCAAACCGAGAGCAACTCCGATCACCACCTGCAAGGCGAACGCGAGCAAAAGGTTTACCGGATCCAGGGAGATCCCCCCTGAAGCTGCAATAGCTCCGGGTGTCATCGGGATAGAAAATGCCAGCCCGGCCATGATCCGCACCAATGGAGGAAGGAAGCCACCACCAAAAGGAGGAGTAAGCCACACCCAGGCGCCGACGCGAGCGAACACCAGTAGAAAAGCCATTATTTGCTCGGTTGTGATTCCCAGTTCAAACACGCGGGTTCCTTAGCCGAGCAGTCCGGGAATGAGCCCGAAAGCCTCGCGGGTGAATCCCAACAGGGTCTGGACCATCCACCCCGCTGCCAACACCAGCGCAACTCCAACAGCAATGATCTTGGGAACAAAAGACAGGGTCTGGTCTTGAAGGCTGGTGAGTCCTTGGAAGAGTGAAACAGCCAAGCCCACGAGCAAAGCGGTGAGCAAGATCGGCGCAGCCAGCAGTGCTGCCGTCCACATGAACTGAACAGAAAGTTCAACTACAAAGGTTTCATTCATTCATTCACCTACGCGTAACTTCCAACTACAGAGGAAATAATCAGAGCCCACCCGTCAACTAAGACGAACAGGAGAAGTTTGAAGGGCAGAGACACCAAAACAGGCGGGAGCATGATCATGCCGACCGACATCAGGCCTGAGCTGACCACCATGTCGATGATCAAAAAGGGTAGAAAAATAACGAAACCAATAATGAACGCTGCGCGAAGTTCGGACAGGATGAACGCTGGCACCAGTGTGGTGAGTGAAACATCGGCGGGCGTGGCAGGTGGGGGTTCATTTGAGACCTGAACCATGAGGGCCAATTCCTCTGGGCGGGTATTAGCCAGCATGAACTCCTGGAGCGGGATGCGGCCAAGATCGAATGCCTCACCAAAACTGATTGACCCATCAAGGTAGGGCTGCAGGGCATCCGTGTTCACCAAGGTCAGGACCGGTGACATCACGAACAGGCTCAGGAAGATTGCCAGTCCAGCGAGCACCTGATTGGGTGGTACACCCTGCAGACCCAAAGCATTTCGTGTGATGGACAGAACCACGATGATTTTTGTGAAACTGGTGACCATCAACAACAGCGCCGGCGCAACGGCAAGAACGGTGAGTGAAAGCAGCAACACAATCGCGCTAGATGGCCCCTCACCGCCGACGAGGTCGGGAAGTTCGATTGACACGGCCTGTGAGGGCGCGGCCAACGCAACACCTGCGACCATTGAACCGATAAATGTCGCGGAAACGGCAATGGCGCTACGAACCCAACGACTCATGAGCGGACCGTCTTCTCGCGCAAAGCTTCGGCAAGTTGTCGCCATGTACCCGGAGAGAGCACTGAGCCGGCAAGTTTGCTGTCGGACTGTGACTTCTTGAGTGAAGCGAGAGCGTCTATCTCCGCAGGGTCCAACTCAAAACCCATTGATTCCGGGGAGTCGAGCATTCCAAACATGTAAGGATCAAGTTCGACCGGTCGTCGATCTTCTTTAAGTTCAACGGTCTCCGGCGCAATTTCGATCTCACTGATCAATGAAATACTGGTGTCGGTTGCACCGATCATAAGTTTTTTGCCGCCCACTTCGACGATCAGCAGGCTGCCTTTCCGGCTTACCGGAATTTTCGACAGGACCTGAATCGTGCCCGCATTCGTGGGACTTACGCGCTTTTTGATTCGGGCAAGACCCCAGATCAGACCCAGGACAAGGGCAAACGAAAGACCAAGCCTGAGGATGAGCCATAAAGTATCCATCAATTCACTGATTCGGCTTGAATCAATCCGTTGTTACGACTGAAGTAACCCGGAATCCGAACTGATCGTCAACGACAACAATCTCACCATGGGCCAGCAGGGTGCCGTTGATAAACATGTCCAGTGGTGAACCCACTTCGCGATCAAGTTCCACGATCTGTCCGGGTTGTAGCTGCAGTAATTGCCCGATAGGCAGTGAGGTGCGGCCAACTTCAATGGTGACTTCCATTTGCACGCTCGCGAGGGCATCCATCTGCTTCATCGTGCCAAGGCCGCTGAGAGCAGAGGCGGGAGCAGAGGGAGCAGAGGGAGCCGCGGGAGCGGCCGGGGCCGCGGCAGCAGGAGCAGCGGCGACAGGTTCTTCAGGTTCGGCAGGTTCGTCAGATTCGGTAGAAGGAGCAAGGAATAGCAGAACCGCGCCCACGACCGCACCGTCAACAATGAGCGGAACACTTACGTCAGGAGCGACGGTGGGTGCACCAGAGGCTGCTGATGGAGCTCCAATTTCTGAATCAAGCACCTGGGACATGGCGTCAACTGCTGAAGCAAACTCTTCGACCAGGCCCTCTGAAGTAGTGATGTCTGGGCTTGCACCTTGCAGTAGCGCGACCATCAGATTGCCATTGATGGAGCCCTCGACAGAAACAACGGCAAGCGAAGTGGTGGAAGTGATCTCGATGTCTAATGGCTCCATCGATGGATCACCTGAAGATACAACCGACGTCACGGAGAGGGCATCGCACACTCCAGACATGGCCATACGCATCTGTTCCATAATGAGTACCATCTGGCCCTCATTGTTACCAACGGTCATATCAACTCCCTATTTGTTTAAATAACTCGAAATGCTGCTTGAGTACCTTCGCCACCAGGAAGCGCATGAGCAAACACGACACCATGGCTGGTGACTTCCCACGGTGAGTCAGGTGAATGACCAAGCCGGAACACATCTCCGACACTGATGTTGGCAAATTCGGACAAACGTCCCTGGATGGGACGTAAGCGCACGGAGACCGTGACGGGGGCGAGCCGAAGACGCGCCTCGACATCTGCGGTGAAGTCGCGGCTTTTCCCTCTGCCTTTCTCGGCCTGTCGAGAGGCGAGAGTGGCGTCCAACGGAGGGAGGATGGAGTTAAGCGGTAGCGCGAGCATCGTGCGGAACTCTTGTTCCTTGATTTCCATCCGGAAGGTTGCGACCAGCATTTGATCACCGTTGGAGGCAGCGTGTGCCTGATCAGGTGAGGAGAATTGGCCGGTAAGTACGGGGAACCAGGTGATGATTCCATCGAAACTGAATCGCAGAGCGCCGGCAAGGCTGCTGCCCAAGTCCCCCACAAGCATGTTCTCGATTTCGGTCAGACCACGGTTGGGTTGATCGTCGTCTCCGGGACCTCCGAGGGGAAGGTCAACCGCCAGCATTGCAAAGTTCAGGGGAAGATGGATCAGACCGACTGAATTGAGGGGGTTGAGGGAGGTGACCAGTAGCACCGTTTCTTCGGGGAGGGAATTAATTAGGGCCAAATAGGTCGTTTGCTGCAAGGACTCGAGGTCGTGGGAGCAGGAAGCACGCAGCTTTGAGGTGATTACCGAGGCGGTTTGATCAGCGTAGGCCGATAATGCCTGTTCCAGGATCCGCTGGTGGTCACGGGTGAATTTTGAGGGGTTTTGAAAATCATAGAGCTCTGCGTCAAAGTTGACGGAGGATGCACCCGCGGAGCGCGCCCGGGTAGAAGATTTCGATGCCACGAATGACTTATCGTCTGGCTCGCAGGTTAACTGAGAGATTCGCCGCAAAAAGTACAGCAAGTTCGGGAAGTTCGGGCCGGATCCTTCCAGCCTTTCAACCCTCGAGCCCTGAAATCCACTGGCCCGAGATCATAAGTCGCGTTTCATCCGTGGCGACCGGGGCACTATTACTGCATAACGAACTCCGTGAAGTAGATATCAATCACTACGGCGCCATAACTTTCGGTCACCAGTTCGATTAACTCCTCTTTGAGGGCGGCGCGGCCAGTTTCACTCATTAATTGCGCGACATCTTGATCGCTAAAGACCTCAATCGCGGCATCCTTGGCCATTGAGCCATCGAGCTCGGCTTTTTCGCCCATAAGTGTCGTTTGCAGTGCCAGCCCAAGCTTGAGGAAACGTTCGTCTTTGAGATTGATGAACATAGGGTCAAGGGGGATGACCGCGCCTTTAACCACTGCCACAGCGGCTACCGGTTCGGCGGCCGCGGGCGCCTCTGAGGACCCCCTGCCGAGGAACATGTAAGCACCAGCCGCAACCAGCAGAACAGCAAGCACGATGACAACGAGCATCAAGCGTGACTTCTTTTCGCCACCTTCTGCGTCGGACTTCTTTTTAGCCATGATTTTCCTCCATGCGGTTAATCGGCTTTGGGAACCGAATCTTGAGCGAACTAGCTGTTATTTGCCTCATTGGGCGGCCTGCATATCGGCAATCGCACCGGCGACCCTTGATCCAGCAAGGAGGGCACGTTGTTCATCGGTTAAGCCACTAGCCAACACGATCGCAACTCGGCGGTTGAGCCGAAGGTGGTCGGGGTTGGTCTCGGGAACCAGAGGAGAAGTGTCGGCATAGCCGGCAACGTGCATTCTGTCTCGGGAAACTCCCCCCTCAGAGTTCAGGAATCGAGCAACCGCACCGGCTCTCGAGCTGGATAGCTCCCAGTCGCTAGCGAAGTTGATCGGCTGCACATTAGCCGTGTTGGTGTGACCTTCAATAATGAGTTGGGTTCCCGAGTCCTGGAGCGCCGGAAGCAGAGCCCTAATGGCATCTTCTCCACCGGACTGAAGGGTTGCGCTGTGTGGGGCAAAAATCACGTCGTCCACGAGCAGGGTCACAACCAGTCCGCGTTCCTCCCGGCTGAGTACTACTTTTCCGGCAAGGCTCGAGGCGCTTACGGCTTCGACGAGCGCCAACTCTGCCTTACTCAGGTTCGCCTGATCGGCAGCCTGCGCCGACTCCGCAGCCTGAACAGCAAGGCTCGTTTTTTCACCAGCAATGGTTCCCTGCGTTGACATTGCGGCCGAAACCTGTTCCTTGAGTTGGGGCATAATGTCCGGTACGACTATCGCGGGAACGTCAACCGGGGGGGTCGAGTTCAAAGTCACGTTGTCTCCGGCCTCAGGCAGGATGCTGTCATTGCCGTCGGAGATGTTCACGACCGTGCCAAACCCGGTGGCCAAAGACACGGCTAGCTCATCGAACTTTTTCTGGTTGATTTGACTGATCGCGAACAGGAGCACAAACAGGGCGAACAACAGGGTCACCATGTCGGCATAGGAAATAAGCCACCTTTCGTGGTTCTCATGTTCCTGCTCAATGTGCCGACGATTAGTCAATTTCAGGCTGCCTTTTCAAGATCCCGCAGTACGTCGGCGGGGAGCAAAGCCCGAAGCCTGCGCTCAACCATGCGTGGATTAGCGCCGGCCTGAATAGCCAAGATTCCCTCAATGATTACCTCGCCCTGAGTTGTGCGAAGGTCATTGAGCAGTTTCATCTTGCTTGAGATCGGGAGCCAGAAAACGTTTGCGGAGAGCACGCCCCACATAGCTGCCACGAAGGCGGCGGCAATTAACCCACCGAGTTCATCGGGGTTGGAAAGGTTACCGAGGACGGTGACCAGACCCAGAATTGTGCCGATAATGCCGATAGTGGGGGCGTAACCACCCATATCTGCGAAGAGTTTCGCCTGGCGTCCGCCGTAAACCGTTTCACTATGCAGTTCAGCCTCGAGGATGCGTCCAAGGTCGCCGGGGTCGGTGCCGTCGATCGCTAATTCCAGTCCACGGCGCAGCAGAGGGTCTTCAATCTCGGCTACCGTGGCTTCCAAGGAGAGCAATCCGTCACGCCTCGCGATATTGGCGCATTCCACGAGGGTTTCCAACAAACTTTCGTACTTAGGTGTCGCGGAAACGAGCGCTTTACCGGCAGCTTTAATAGATGACACGAATAATTTGCCCGACATTCCGGCAGCGCCTACGGCGAATGTGCCACCGAAAACCAGAATTAATGGGGCAAGCAGCAGAATGGACGTGGGCGATCCGCCCTCAAGGATGAGCACCACCATAACGATGATGAAGGCGAGAACTACGCCAATAAGGGTTATTGGATCCACAATTATCCCCGCGGATTCATTGAAATGACATTATGACCTTTAGGGCCAGAAGGATTATCGACAGCTTCAGCCACGTCTTGGGCGATCGCAAGGACGGTGGCACGGTCCAGTCGAATTGAGTCAATGATGTCGTCGAGTCGCTCAGACACCATTATGTGTTTGCCGTCCACGAGGGTCAGCACGGTGTCTGGTGACTCCTCGATCCGCTCGATCAGATCAGAATTCAACGCGAACTGCTCGCCATTGAGTCTCGTTAACTTAATCACGGTGCCTGCTCCTTCCATGGGCTATGTGGCTTCCAACAGTGTAATCGGCAGAAATATCAACGACTTAAGGTGTGATGGGTAAGAAGCACCCCAATAGTCAAGAAAATGGTCCGAAAATTCCGTTTGGGTAGGCACCCAGGGCGCCTACCCAAACAGAATCTCAGGTTAACGCTTGATACTCATGAGCTCCTGGAGCATTTCGTCCGCTGCCGTCATGGTTCGCGAGTTAGCCGCGAAGCCGCGCTGGGCCACGATCAGGTTGGTGAACTCAGAGGCCAGGTCAACGTTGGACATTTCCAGGGTTCCACCCTGGATTGACCCACGTCCACCAACGGTCGCAGCACCAATGAGTGCCACACCCGAGTTAACGGTGGTCCGATAACTGGTGTCGCCAACCTTCTCCAAGCCGTCAGGGTTATTGAAAGTGGCGATTGCCAGCTGCGCCAACGCCTGCTTCTTACCATTGCTGTAGATACCGATGAGTTGGCCATCACTTGTTGTGGTGAAGGTGGTGAGCGCACCAACGCCCGCACCGTTTTGATCGGTGATGCCAGCTGAGCTCGGCGCCGAGTACTGGGAAAGGCCCGTGACGTCCACTGCAAAGTTGGCGACAGGGACCCCTACGACGACGGGGGGACCAGCGGCCGCAGCTATGGCGGGTCGGTTGAGAACAGGAATGGTTTTCGTGCCGTTCACTGCTGCTGGGTTGGTCAGGACACCATTGCCATTGAAGGTAAGCGCGACGGTGGCTCCCGCGTTTGCTCCAGTTCCTAACTTAACGGTCCAGGCACCGACTCCAGTCTTGGTAAACGTAGCGGAGGTTGCACTTTCTGCTCCCAGCACGTCGTAAGTGATAATCGAACTTACCACGGTGGCACCGACTGCAGCATCGGCTGAAAGGTTACCCGTGAATTTCATTGTTGTGCTTTCCACTGCCGGCAGCAACGTCGCTATCGGAAGGGTGACGTCTTCAGGAGCAGCATTGGGATTAACAACACCCACGGCGTCGGCCATGTAACCCTGAACGATGCTTCCGTCCGGTGAAACCAACTTGCCGTTCGCATCAAGGGTAAAAGATCCCGCCCGGGTAAACAGGTTTTCTGTTCCGTTATTGGTGGTGAAGAATCCTGTGCCTTGAATCGCGAAGTCGGTGGAGACACCCGTTAGCTGGGAAGATCCCTGGCCGAAGTTCGTTGAGACACCGGCAAGTTGAACACCGAGTCCGATCTGGACTCCGTTCACGCCACCTCGTGCTACCGCATTGGCGCCACCGGCAACGGGCGCGCCTGGTGCCTTAACTGCTTGGGAGATCACTGACTCGAAGACAGCTGTCTGTGACTTGTAGCCAGATGAGTTGACGTTGGCGATGTTGTTACCTGTGACGTCCATCATTTGCTGATGGGCTCGCAGACCTGTGATTCCTGAGAATAGTGAGCGAAGCATTTTGTACCTCCGGTTGTCGTTGGGTTGAACCGTTCGGCTCAACCGCTTCTTTTTCAACGCCATCCGTGGCCTCGTAATCAAAGGTTTCGCAATCCTTAGCGGTACCTTTTTGTTACCTAATTTCTGTTACTTAGTTACTCAAACGCAGCAGGCGCATGCCCAGTGCGACTGTCAAAAAGTGTGTCCTCACCCCTCTTCCACAACGGGGACGGGTGTTGCAGTATTCCCCGAAGGAGAAGTAACGGTCGGGATCACGGTTGACGGGCTCGCGGCTGGTGCGCCGAATTGAGTGAGCCCCAAGTTCTGGAGCGCCCTAACTAATTCGGGCGCAAGATTGGCAGTGAGCGACGGCCCAAGATTATTCAACGCTTGCGCAATATCAGAATCACTTGGGCCACCAGTAACTCCGGTAACCGCGGATAGCTTGACCGACTTCCCGTCTATCATCAACGTCTGGCCATCATCGGAAAATGAAGTGGAATCGACAATGCCTTCAGATTTTGCACCGGTAGAACTCACGTAGGTGACCTGTTTGCCCACCAGTTGAGCGGCCTGTGTTTCCTGCTGGCTGCGAGCCACCTCCTCACCTTGGGTGACCATGGTTGTGAGTTTTTCCACCATGGTGAATTGGGCGGTTTGGGCTAGGAATTCGGCGCCGTCGGCAGGGTTAAGGGGATCCTGATATTTCAACTGGGCGACCAAGAGCTTCAGAAAAGCATCACTGCCCAGCTCTCCCGATGGATCCTTGGCCTTTGCCGGCTTTTTTCCCATTAATTCGGCTATAGGTGTAGCGGTCGAGTTGACCGGAGTAGTTGTCATCGGTTTTCCTTTTTCACTGGGGGATGGCTGGGCTTAGACGCGAACATCGACGCGACCTCCCTGGGTTAGTCCAATGTTTGTGAGGACATCAATGTCTGGCTCAGCAACCTCACCATTTCGTTGGTTCACCGAACGATCAGAGTTTCTCGAATCCACCACCTGAGCGCTGGATGGCTCCTGCTCGTTGCCTAGGAAGGAAGATCCTTGATCAACCTGACTGTCAACAAGGTCAAGACCGGATTGCAAAAGATCCTGGCGTAGATCTGGCATGGCTTCACGAAGTGCTTGAACCGCAATGTCGCTGGCCCCATAGGCGTGAATGGACACGGTGCCGCCGTTGACCTGAATGCGGACCGACACCTGACCCAACTCTTCTGGGTAAAGACGCAGGGTTGTTTCGTAGGTGCCGTCGGCGAGACCCTTGAATGTGCTCAAGTGAGCAGACATCTGGGTTGCCAAGGGTACCGGTGCCCTAAATTCGGCAGAAGCGATAGGAGTTCTGGGGTCAAGAGTTACTTGGGAAAGGGATGAAGCTGCGACCTGGTTTGTCACAATCTGCGAAACAGGTGTGTCAAGACCCGCACGGGAATCCGCACCTTGTGTTCGCGTTGTTGCTACACCATCAAGTTGACCTGTCCGGTCAATCCCCGCGACCGACTCGCCCGTGGAATCGGATCCTTCATCATCCTGAACACCGCCATTGCCTGTGCCATCGGAAGGTGTACCTGAATCACTTGACGTCGTTGCACCGGATCCTGCGACAGCATTAACCACTGAAGAGTTAGTCGGTGTCGAGGAAGTGGGTTGTGAACTAGTCGGAAGTTCACCAGCTTCTGGGTCGACGGTTAAAGCTGCATTAGCTGCCGCATCCGGTGTGGATTCAGTTGCGTTGGAATCAACCTGGACAACGTTTCCAGTGAGCAAAGCTTCGATCTCGTCATTTGACGCAGGTGCAGCGCCGGCGTTAGGAATGACACTTGATGGCGCCTCGGCCGCCAGTGGATCGAGCACCTGGTTGCGATTAACGTTTTCAGTGGTGGCCCGAGCAGCGTTTTGAGACGGTAGATCCGCACTCGTTGCTGACTCACCCTCGACAAGGATCGCGGGTATTTCAGTCGACGTGTCTGTTGACGTAGTTGGATTGGCGACCGTGGTTGCATTTGAAACTCGCGCTGCAGCGGTCATTCCTTCTGGAAGTTCAGGCGAAGCCGCGAGTTGTGAGTCGATAGCAGCTGAGTCGATGACCCCAGGCTCGACTACTTCGGAAGTTACCGGTTTCGTGATAGCAGATTCCATGACAGCGGGTTCCGTAACAGCAAGATCCATTTCCGCGGAAACAGTTGCAACCGGACCTAAATCGACTGACTCTGTAACCACTGGCTCTGTAACAACAGGAACATTGACAACGAGTCCAATTACGTTAGACGCACTTTCCTCGATGTCCGCGTTGTCCTCGATGCCTGCGTTGTCCTCGATGCCATCGCTCGACACGATGGGCTCGCTCGGCTCAACGTCATCGGCGGCATCGGTTGACTTCATCGGATCGACATTCTCTGAATCGGTTTGCTCGGCAACCCGGTTGTGGGTTGCGCTCTGATCAACCTCTGAGTTGGAGTTGCGAATTCGTGGGGTGTTGTCAGTTTCGCGTTCGCGCATCTGTTGAGTTGTCTTACTCAGCTCAGTTGCAAACTGGCCCGAGGAATCAGTTGATCGAGCAGGGCCAGCGAATACTGCGGGGTCTGCTGCTGGACTAGCCTGAATTGTGGCGACCGTGGTCATGAGTCTTTCCCCTTATTGGTTGGTCCTTTTTTGTTATAAAAAATTATGTTTCTCGCCTGCTCGTCTGAGTTCAGACGCTCTTTCCGGTCAATTTCAAGGTCGACAGCATCTTGCTCGCGATTCAGCAGTCGCTGACTGATCTCTCGATCTTGGTCAGCAGCCAGCCATGCCCGACGTGCGTTCTCAGCGCGCAGTTGCGCGAGCATTAATGAGTCGTTTATCTGCCTGATGTAGGCGGCCGAACTTGATCGCTGTGCCGCAATGAACTGCATACTCTCAACCCGGCGTCGACCGTCAAGGAGAAGTTCAGCCAGATTTGACGATGCTTCTTCGAGTTGAAAAGTTAGACCGGCAACTGCCACTCGTTCGGTTCCCAAAGTTGCAAGCGCCTGGCTTTCCTTTGCCTTGCGCACCTTTAACAGGACATCAAGATTGCGGTTCTTCACTGGGCACCGACCAATCCGAGGAGCTGCTGTTGTGATGACTCGAGACTGGGGACTTCGTGGGTCGGCTGGCGCAGGAACGCATTGATGCGTGGCATCAGTGCGATAGCCCGGTCCACGTCGGCGTTGGTCCCAGTCACGTAGGCACCAACTTCCACCAAGACACGAGCTTCGCGGTAGGCCGCTAAGAGTTTTTTCAACTCGGAACCGCTTGTCTGAACTTCTTTGGTGGTGACATGTGGTGCAACTCGGGAGACGGATCCGAGTACGTCAATGGCCGGGTAGTGATTTGCGGTGGCTAGTTCCCTATCGAGAACAATGTGTCCGTCAAGGATCGACCGGGCACTGTCAGCAACGGGATCTTGTAGGTCGTCGCCTTCGATGAGAACGGTATAAATCCCAGTAATGGTGCCAACACTCGAAGTACCGGCCCGCTCTAGTAGGCGGGGCAACATGGCAAATGCAGATGGGGGATACGCGCGAGCTGCAGGAGGCTCACCAGCTGACAGGCCCACCTCGCGCTGCGCGGTCATGGTGCGTGTGATGCTGTCAATAAACAACAATACGTCTAATCCTTGGTCACGAAAATGCTCAGCCACACGAGTGGCCGTAGAAGCCGCCTGCAAACGCACCATGGGCGGCATGTCCGAAGTCGCAACAACGACGACTGATTTAGCCAGACCTTCTGGACCAAGGTCGTTCTCGATGAATTCCAAGACTTCGCGGCCGCGTTCGCCAACCAGTCCGACGACAACGACGTCAGCCGAGGTGTTTCTCGCCATCATGGACATCAAGGTTGATTTTCCGACCCCCGAGCCCGCAAAAATTCCGATTCGCTGGCCACGCCCAATGGGGATCAGGGTGTCAATTGCTCGAACTCCCACGTGTAATTGCTCCGTGATGCGTTGACGCGAAAGCGGGGAAGGTGCCTGATTGGTCGTGGTCAACAAAGGCATGGTGGGGAGTGGGCCCTTGTCGTCAATCGGATTTCCGAGTGCATCAACCACGCGCCCTAGCAATTGATCGCCGATTGGCACACGCACCGGTGCATTTGTGGCTTTGGCGGTAACCCCTGGTGCAACTCCGGACATTTCTCCAAGGGGCATACAAGCCAAGCGATCCCCTGAAATTCCCACTACTTGAGCCATAAGACTTTGCCCTTGAACATCAAGGTCGAGTACGTCACCGATCGCCGAACGCACACCTTCGAGCCAAATTGTCAATCCGTTGACGCCGACGACTTCGCCACTCACGGGGAGGCGAATGGCGTTGCGACCATGTTCCAAAGTCTGTTGGAGGTTCACGAGGAGAGCGCCTCCTTGAGTTGTGCGATGCGCTGGCCGATTTGGGAATCGACCCGAGTGCATCCACTTGTCACAACTGCTCCGTGAAGTTCAATTGAGTCGTCAGCCATTAGGCGAACCGGACGCTGGAGCGCCTCTTCAAAATCGATATCCAAGTCTTGAACTATTTCGAGGTCGTCGGGGTGCAGTAAAACGCGCACTTCAGAGTGGCCTGGGATTTCGGCGGCGGCGGAGCTGATCGCATTGACGACATGCGCCTTATCCGTGGAAAGTTCCGATCCAAGAAGTCCTTCGACAAGTTCAACAACGACATCGCCAAGCTTCATGCCGACCTCTGCGTACACCGGAACGGTGGCCGACTCCAATGAGGACAACGCACTTGCCATGGTGTTCACGGCGATTTCAAGTTTGGCTCTCAATTCAGAGTGTTCCAACATGATGGCCGTGTGCTCGGTCTGCAGTTCTGCGCGGACTTCGGCAACCATCTGCTCGCGACCCTCGCTCACACCTGTGGCGAACCCGGCATCATGCCCGCTCTTAAGACCCGATTCATAACCGGATTCATAACCGGCGTCAGATCCGGCTTGAAAACCTGCATCAAAACCTCGGTTCATCAAGCTGGACTCAGATTCGACGTGATGATGAACTGCCGAGGATTCGAGTCCCGGTGAATGATCAACTTCAGGCAAACTCAAAACACTGTCAAACCGAGTTGCGGTCACGTTGCTTGCTTCAGCCGGTGTCAGGCGGGATGCACTAAGAAACAAAGTCATCTTCACCACCACCGATGCTGATTTCAATATCGCCCTTTTCATCAAGGCGCCGAATGACAGCAACGATTTTTCCTTGAGCTTCCTCCACGCTGCTGCGACGAACCCGACCCATGAGTTCCAATTCCTCTTCCAGCATGTCTGCTGCACGAGTGGAAAGGTTTCGCAGAACTTTCGCGTGGACTTCCGGGCTCACACCCTTCAATGACATGGCGAGGTCCTGGGGACTAACCTCACGCAAAATCAACTGCAGCGACCTGTCATCAACCTTCGCAATGTCCTCAAAGAGGAAGAGGTGCGAGCGGATGTTCTCGGCAAGTTTCGGGTCACGCTCTTCAATGCTTTCCAGGAGAACCTTTTCGGTCTGTCGGTCGGTGCGTTGAATAATGCTGATCAAGGGATCGAGGCCGCCGATATACGAAGATTCTGTTGTCACGAGCACATTGGACATTTTGCGTTGCAGAACAGATTCGACTAAGCGGACAGAATCCGGATTGACCCGACCCATGAGTCCAATTCGACCGGCAACAGATCCCTGAACCTCGTCAGGAAGTGAACAAAGAACCGATGAGGCGAGATCTGATGGCAAATATGCAAGAACAACGGCAATGATCTGTGGGTGTTCATCTTTAATGAAGGACAGGATTTGTGAAGAGTCCATTTTGCGCATGTAATGAAATGGTGCTTCCGCAATGGAACTCACCAATTGCTCGAACATCTCATCAGCTTCGGTCGGGTCAAAGATCAGGTCAAGTAAGTCTCGGGCCACATCGAGGCCGCCACTGCCAGCCATTCGGGTGCTCGCGGCATAGGTGATGAACTCGCGGATAATTTCTAACGCAAGTGTTGGATCAACTTCTTTGAGCCGGGCGACCTCGCCCGCGATGGTCTGGATATCGTCATTCGGCAATTGAGCAAACACGGGCCGAGCTGCGGCAGGACCCAGCTGGGCCACAATGACGGCAGCCTTATAGGCGGGTGTGATTTCCTCGGGGCGAATGGGTGGCATGGTCGCGGCCTACTTTGCGATCCAGGTACGTAGCACGCGAGCGACCTGCTCGGGTTCTTCGGTAGCAAAGTCACGGAGCGAGTCGTAGGTTGCCGAGCCCGGGCTCTTGATGTAAGTCGGAACGATTTCTTCTTCCATTATGGCCTCGCCACCGGGTCCGACCGCAATAGGAATAGCAGGTTCGTAAACCACCTCGCCATTTTCGTCGAGGCGCTCCAACATGACCGGGCCGCCAAATCCTTGAGCTTCAAGCATTTCCATGTCGATCGCCGTTCGGCGCTGACGACGAAGCGAAAGCACGCCCAAAATCAGGACCGCAAGCACCAAGATGGCAATACCCGCTTTGCGTGCCGTGTCAAACAACGCGGCAGACTCTTCAGCTGCCAGCGCTTCAGCGGCAGCGGCCTCAGCAGCATCTGCTGCCGTTGTGTCAAACGCCACCTGTGAAACCTGGATTGCATCGCCACGCTCCACATTGAGTCCAACAGCGTTTGAAACGATCCCCTCAACCTCAGCGAATGTTGCTGCGGGAACTGCTGCATCAACCAGAACGGCAACGGTGAGCCTGCGGATATCTCCCGGCGCACCTACTCGCTCAGTGATGGTGCTGTTAATGGGATTCGTCGCGGTTGTTGAAGTTTTTTCATAGTCGTTCTGGGAATCTGTGACGGTGCCCTCACCCACAACAACGGGTGGTTCCCCTACGACGGGGCCATCGATTTGGCTGTTATCAGTTGCGGTGTAAGTCTCAGTATTCGTCTGTCCGGTGAGTGCGGGCAATTCCTCGGGGTAGGAGTATTCCTGCGTAGTGGTAGTCCTTTGATCAAATTCAAGTTCGGCTTTGACGATGACACTTGCAACGCCGGGACCGAGAACCTTGTCAAGCATCGACTGCGCAGATTCCATAATGCCCTTCTCGATTCGGGCAGCCTGTGACACCGATGCCGCGCCAGAAACACCGCCACCGGAGAGCAATGCGCCGGAAGAATCCGAGACACTCACGCTTTCGGGTGAAAGACCGGGTACCGAGGAGGCCACCAAACTGGTGATTGCTTGGACCTGCTCGCCATCCAGTGTTTGACCCCCACCCAGAGTGAGGAGCACGGATGCAGTGGGCTTATCTGATGCTTGAGTAAACACGGTTTCAGCGGGAATAGCAAGGTGAACGGTTGCTGAGCGCACTCCGTCAATTCCTTCGATCGTGGTTGACAGTTCACCTTCGAGTGCGCGCTGATAGGTGACATTTTGCATAAACTGCGAAGTAGTCATTCCTTGCTCATCGAGGAGCGAGTAACCACTCCCAGCGTCAGCCGGAAGTCCGGCAGCACTCATGGCCAGTCGGGCTGAGGAAACGGCTTCCGGGGCCACAAGAATCTGGGTTCCGCCTGCACTTAGTTCATAAGCGGTGCCTTGAGCATCAAGTTCTTCAGAGATCGCGACCGCGTCTTCACTCGAAAGATTTGAGTACAACGGTGTCATTGGGGAAGCCGTCACCTGACGCAATAACACTGCGCCCACGAGAAGCGCAAGAATCCCGATAACAATGGCGGTGATCTGTCCGGGGGTGAATTGACGAAGGGCTGTGATCGCCCTCGTACCGAAAATTCTCAGTGTCTCAATCACAGTTGCATCCTCATGATTTCATTGAAGGCTTCGAGTGCTTTATTTCGAACGGCTACCGCAGCTTGGGTGGAAATTGACGCTTCCTGTGCCGCCATGAGGTACTCATGGGGATTCTTTAATTCACCGGTTGCGACTTTGGTGGCAAGTGCGTCAGAGTTTTGGTGGAGTGCGCCCAATTGGTCCATTGCACTCGCCAAGCTGGCTCCGAAGTCTGTGCCGGTGCCTGCGCCGCCAACCCCGGTGGTCGCAGTTGTGCTTGAACCCGGACTAATACTTGGACTTGGGGGCGTGGGAGGAAGCGGAGGTAACGCTGCTGAGAGTGAAACTCCGGGAATGCTGAAGGCCATGGGTTACTTACCTAACTGAAGTGCGGCTTGATAGGACTCGGTTGCGCGCTGAATGACAGCAAGGTTGGCCTGGTATCCGCGTTGGGCAATAATCATGTCTGCCATTTCGGTCGTCAAGTCAATGTCAGGACGACGGACGTAGCCATCTTCGTTAGCAAGGGGGTGCTCTGGGTCGAAAGTGACGAGACCCTCACCCGAATCGGATTGAACCATCTTGAAGGAAACTCCGTTGCCCACGGTGCCACCGGTCCCGACCATGCTTGGTGCAGGTGATGCGTCCGCGGTTCCAACAACTGTTTGGCGTCGAACTGCGCTTTGCTCCATGCTGCGGACCGTGTTTATGTTGGCCACATTGTAGGCAATCGCGTCCAGTGAGTTCTTGTAAAAATTGACTCCGGTGCTCGAAATATTAAAAATCGACAGCATGATCAGCTACCGCCCAAGACATATCGGATTGAATTAAATCTTCCCTCGGCCGCGCGCAGTGCGAGTTCTAGCCGCAGGTTAGTTTCCGTGCCCAGCAGTGTTTGTTCTTCGAGGCTGACATTGTTGCCATCTTGTTTGCGTGGAGCTTCGGAAGCAACCGTGCTCATAAAGTCCCCGGGAGTGGCTGTGCCAATGCCGGGCATGTCTAGGGCAGCGCTCAACGCGCCCTCAAATTCGACGTTAGTTGCCGTGTAATTGGGCGTGGACATGTTGGATACGTTATTGGCAATGGCTTCTTGACGCATCATTAATCCGTCAAGAGCGATGCGTACCGAAGGATTTACCAGACCAAGGTCCATGCGAAACCCCGTTCACCCCGTAGGGCAATTGGGCCAAATCCATGGCGAGTGCTGCGAGCTTCCTGCTCAAAGGAGTTATCGGCCAACCAGTGAGGCATCTGAGAGTTTTTTGCAGAAGAATTAACCGTTGATTGAGCCGGCCAGGCGTCGGATTCCGACTAGTTTCTCGACGCTCACTTCACTGATTCGAGTATCTGCACTTGGATTGGCTGCTTCGACCATGCGACCGTCACCCAGATAGAGGCCCACGTGGTTAACCTTGAGCGCAGATGGGTCTCGACTATGACCGGAAGGCTCGTGGAAGAAGACCAGATCACCGGCTCGTGCGTCCTTGAGTGAGGCCACCGGTTCACCGGTTTTGATCTGCTCCCAGGACACTGGCGGAATGGAGAGCCCGTGTTGCTGGGCAATCCACTCGGTGAAAGCCGCACAATCCCAGCCTGTTTTGGGGTTGTTTCCACCAGCCACGTAAGGAACACCGACGAAGTTGACCGCGTATTCAGACATTCGAGCGCCAAGTTCGGTATCCGAGGACAACATTCCGGTGCCGGCAGGCTGAGATAAAGCGCCCATCTGGTTTTGCGCACCCGATAAGCCCGGGGCTGGATCTGTCATTGCGTCGAGGGTGGACTGAAAATCCGTCCCAGTGGGGCTGGGGAATTGGGAATTGGCATCGATTACATTCGACCCGGCCATAGGCGCGGCAAATCCCGTTTGTAGCGGGGGAAGCTCAAGTCGGCTTCGGATCTCTCCGATCCGCGACATGACATCGTTGATACTCACGTTAACTCCCGTTTAGGCGCGGAAATTCAGGCGCGGAAAATCGCGCATCAATGGGAAAGGATCGGTTCCAAAGACCAAATGCTGAGGAATTAAGCGCACAAATATCTAGCGCTTAAGACCTAGCGCTTGGGGGCTACCGCCTCAACTCCGTCAACTTTAGAGAAGTAGGCAGCATTGGCCAAGACGGCCGGGACGCCATCGCGTAGTTTGAGGGCGAAGGACTTACTGGGAACGGCTTCCTTATTCATTAGCCGCTCGTAAATCTCTTCTAGGCGCACAGCCTCCCTCCACAAACAGAAGGTTTGAAACCACGGGAGCTCGGCTGTGTCCTGGTGTGTTGCGATGCGATACACGTTAATGAGTTCATTTCGAGAGAGAAATCCGTCTTCATCGCGGGTAACGGGTGCGGTATCCAGCGGGGTCTCTGGGAGGTCGCGGGCAGAGTAGGTGGCCGTGAAATAGCCCAGATCCATGAGGGGATCGCAGGCGGTGGCACGTTCCCAGCCGAAAACCCCAGAAATGGTCGGTGGGGACTTAGGTAGAAATAACAGGTTTTGCATGCTGTAGCGGCCGTGGCTCAGGACCGAGGGCCGGGTTTCGGGGAAGTTTTCTAAAAGATGCTCCCCCAGGATCTCGAATCCGGGCAGGCGGCGCATCTTGAGTTTGCGGGCTAGGCGCTTGGACTCCAAAACCAGTTTGCGCAGGTCACTTCCTCCGTGGTCAAGGCCGGCAACCTGATCAGGGCTGATTTCAACCTGAATGCGGGCTAGGTCATCAATGGCCCGGCGAGACATCCCGACCTTGTCTTCAACATTGTCCAAGTCTTCAGGGATGGAATTGACAACTCGTTCGCCAGGCAGGAATGCACTGAGATAGAAGGGTGCGCCAATGATGCTGCTGTCATTACACACGTGCAAAATTTCAGGGGCGTGCAGGTGGTTGTCCCGCAGGATCTTTAGCAGCGCGATCTCATCTTCCAAGCTCATGACATCGCTTGGCGCAGGCCCATTGAGGCGCCGCTTGAGGGCAAATTGGACATTTGCATCGCGCGCGAGGTGGAAAGTACCCGAGGAGGCCTGCATTCCCATCCGGCCCCACAGGAGTTCACCCGTGCCGAATCCCATTTCATCCAAATAGGCCTGCAAGGATTCCAAAATGATGAGGGGAGGAGCCTTTTTACGCTCCGCCATCTGCTCTGCCTTCTCAACTGAGGCGACAACGGTTACGCCGTCCGGCACAGACGATAGAGTGATAATTGGTACCACTTCCCTTCCCTAACCCCCGAATTCACACCGAGGGATACGTGTCCTGTTAAGTATTATCGGCCGCTACAGGGTGAAATTTCGCTTTTCCCTAGAAATCATCATCGCAGATTTATTCCCGCAATGAGCGGTAGGCGGTAGATTTTTGGTGGGAAGCGCCACGAGAGCACGTAGTGATGGGAGCAGGCATGGCGCGGGAATCTAGCAAGGGCTTCGGCATGGATCCGGTGACAAGGTTATTCGTGATTTTGGCGTTCATTGGCAGCCTTACCTACATTGCCTGCATGCTCAGCGATTCTATCAACGCCCTCGTAAATGATACATTTGGCATTAATATTCAGGGCGAATAGTCTCAGCCAGAGAATTAGTAGGCCGATATTAAGAATGACGCGAAAGGTGTAAGGTTCTGACATGGAAGTTTGGATTTTCGTACTTGTGTTCTTGGTGGCAGCCCTAGGGCTCCTGGCCATGATGGGTTATGTCAAAAACGAGACCGAACGCCTCGAACTGAAGCACTTCTTGGAGACGGCCGAGTTCAAGCGCGAAATGGTGGAAGTGCAAGTTCAGCACGCCGCCAAGATCGAACACGATCGCGAAACTATCGAAGCCCTCAATCTGCGGATTAGTGAATTAAGCGTTCAACTTGACGAAGAAGTCACCAATGCTCGCAAGTTGCAATCAAGTTTAGATAAATTACGTGCGGATCTGGTTGAGAATCAGTCCACCAAATTAATGGCTTCCTAGCCCTCTAACCTGTCCTCCCCATCGTTTCTCGCATCGTTGTTGCATGCCCAAATGAAGTCGAGAATTTCGTCCATGATTTCGCGTGCTTGGAGTTCAGCTTCTCCGGGTCGGACATCCAGTGATTTACTCAGTACTAAACCTAGAACGGTGTGCTCCGCGAGCAGCATCACCTGTTCATTGTCTCGAGCAATGATTTCAACCAGAAAATGTCCTCGTCGTCGCGGGCGAAATCGTTTGATCAGGTACAGCTTTTCAACACCCTGAATTTTCACCCGCAACTGATTACTGTCAAATAGAGGGTCGTGATCCATCACGGCCCTGTCGATTCCTAAGGTACCCCGCGGATGCGATTGCACCATCCGGTAAACCGCAAGAAGTAACCAGTTCACATAAATCAACGGGTTAAACGGAAGTTCTTTGGTTTTGATTGGTTCAATCGTGGAAAGTAATGACGTGGATCGATCAACCGTGTAGTCGTAAGTGAAGGTCACCGCGCCGACACCGGAGTTGTCCCTCACCGCGGGGTAAACAACAGTGGACCTGGTGCCGTCGGTCAACCAGTGTCGACCGCGAGAATCCAGGGTGATCATCAATGGCAGGTGATTACCGGGATCAATTCCTATGTAGTGGACCACAGGATTTCCGCTCACCTGTCCGCAAAAATCTTCGCTCACAATCCCATCCTTTCATGTGACTGCACCACCGCCACCCAATGTCTAACCTCTGGTGAAAGATTTTGGTCTAAGATATTCACATGGATCAAGGCTCAGATAAAAGTACCGCTGAAAGCTCAGATAAAGATTCACTCGGTGGAGTAATTATTGAAGAGCGCCGCGCCTCGGTCCGTGCGATTCTGGTCACTCTGGTTATCTGGTTCGCGGTTATTTTTATCGTGGGTGTGATTATCTTGGTTCAGATTAACGCTTCCATTGCGCTTTTGTTAGCTCTGCTGCTGTCGTTATTCCCGTTACTCAGTTTTATTAATTGGGTTATGTTTCGCATGATTATCGATTCAGAGAAGATCCAGTTGGTGCGGACTTTCATCTTTAGAAACAAAGAGTCACTTGAGTTCAACAAAATTGAGGGCGTTGATATCCAACAAGGGCCATTCGGTCGAGCCTTTGATTACGGGAGATTGACAATTTCCGGCGTAGGAATTAAGCAACTACGAACCGAGCCCATTGATCACCCGGATGAAGTGGCACAAGCTATTCGCGCACTCATCGCCCAACGTTAATCTGAGTCTTTCGTTTTTGGCGCAACCGGCAGGCCCTTGATTGCTGAGGCAAACTCGGACATTGCTTCCACAGTAGGCGCAACGGCTTCCCTGTTTGCAGCCTCAATTGCTTCGAATACTTCACGTCGGTGCACCTTTATGTGTCTGGGTGCATCAATTCCCACCCGGATCAGATCACCGCGAATCTCAAGGACCGTGACGATTACGTCGTCACCGATAACGATGCTTTCGCCAACCTTACGACTAAGTACGAGCACCTGTTGACTACGCAGCCATTAGTGGGGTGCGCACAGACAAATCGCTATTTTCCACGATTATCTGTTCGGCGATTTGGGCATTTGGATCAAGAAGCAGGGGGGCCATGAGGTTAACTGTAGAGTCTTTGAACGTTTCACCTAACGTCACCACGAGAAGAAGCAGAACTTCTGCGCCGCCTGCGAGGTTGAACCGCTTCGCCACTTCGTCGTCGACTATGGGCGCGTAATTAGGGAAGAACGAGGCTGCGGGAACCACAACAAAGTTGATGGCGGCGTCTTCGATGGATTGGAGTCGGTAGACCAACCCTTCGTCGTTCATTTTGATCAGCGTGAACTTGGTGAACTCGGGAAACCCAAGAAGCCCGCCCCGAACTTCGACGACGGGGACGTCGTTCTGCACATCGATTTGTGCACTGACAGACATGGATTCTCCTTCTTCAGCTTGCGGAATCATATTATCTTAAGAAATCCATGAGCGATGGCTGCATGATTTGGGCCGTGGAGTACAGGGCTGCTTCGTAGCTTGTCTGCTGCATAGTCAACTCCATGACCGTCTTTGTGAGGTCGGTGTCTTCAACAGCGGACAAAGCGCCCGTGACACTTAGAATCCGGTCCGCAGTAACGTCGCGAAGCTCATTGAGTTGATTGATTCGGGAGACCACGGTTGATTGGGCATTCCGAGCCGTGGTGATCACAGAATCAAGTGAAGTCAGGTCGGTTGAAAGGCTAGCCGGTGCGCTTCGCAGATTGCTTGCGATCGAAGTGAGCACAGCGAACGCATTCCCTGCTCCACTACCGAAAATTTCAGGCCCGTTTAATTCAATTCTGACGGTGGAACCGAAGTCATCAACCCTGGTGGTGACCGCATTTGTGTCTCCAACGTAAGCACCAAGCGCGGTGTAAGCGGTGTCTGCAGATGTTGCACCGGTGAAAAGGGCACGTCCAGCAAAATCGCTGTTTGCCGCGACTAACAAACTCGATGCAATGACGTCAATCTGAGCCGCCAACGCTGATCGGGAACTCGCTGTCGAGTTGGAGGCTTGCCCCTGAACCACGATCTCACGAGCCTTAAGAAGTTGATCGTTGATTGAGTCCACCTGGGTACGCGTGGCGTTGAGCCTGAGCAAACCACTATCGATGTTTTGTGCGTATTGCGACATGCGAGTTTGTTCCGCACGCAGGTTCATAACGGACTGGGTTCCGCTCGGATCCTCGCTAGCGCGTTGAATCGCTTTGCCAGATGAGATCTGCTCTTGGAGTCGGGCCATTCGCTTGCTCATTGCACCAACCGAGTCCATATTCTGCAGACTCTGCGCACCTGTTGCTAGGCGGGTAATTGAGGTCATCGATATTTCCTATCGTCCGACTAGGCCGGTGCGGTTGATGAGTGTGTCGAGTGCATCGTCAATTGCGGTAAGGACGCGAGCTGCCGCTTCATAGGCACGCTGATAAGTGAGCAGATTCGCCATTTCTTCATCGATGTTCACGCCAGACTCTGAATTAATTTGGCCATTGATACCAGCCATGAAAGCCTGCACTGTTTCGGACGTTTGCTGCGCACCCTGGGTTGCATAACCTAGGGATACAACCATGTTTTGATACTTACCGTCAGGGCCACCTGCCGCTCTTCCCAGTGCCGCCATCGAGTCTGCATTTGATCCGTTGAGTGAAGCAACTCCTGAAACTGGGGCAACCGACGAGGCTGCAATATTTAATCCATTGGTGAGCGCCACGCTGATTGTCGAGGCGGTCGTTCCCGAGAAAAGAGCAGTGCCTGCGGCACCCGTGGAGTCATACCCGGCAGCCTGCGCGGTGTTCACCGTGGTTGCCAGGGCAGCGGCCACAGTGTCAAGTGTTGCTGCCCAGTCCGGGACCGTGGTGTTGATCGCAGTGAGGTAACCACTGGCGTTACCGCTGGAAATTGAAGCTGTTACATCGTTACTCGTCCATTGCACCGACGTTGTTCCACCTGATGTCGCAACTTCAAGCGTGGAGTAGTTTGAAGGACCCACGAAACTTGCTCCGCCAAGGAAAACACTCATCTTGTTATTGTCATCAAGAAGGTAGGTGCCACCGACAGCTTCGGCCAGTTGAGCTGCAGCATAAGACCGCTGGTCCATCAGTGCATTTATGGCGCTGGTTCCCTCGGGGGTTCGGGCGATTGCAATGTTGAGCTCTGAAATCTGTTGGGCGTACGAGTTTGCCGAAGTCACCAGGTTGGTCAAGTTTTGCGTGTGGTTGTCCGCAATGTTTGTTAACTGCTGGGCTGCATCATTGAGCCAACCCGTGAGCACATTGGCTTGGGCAATTACCTCAATGCGAGCCGCGGCGTTTGTCGTGTCTCTGGCGACATTGGCAAACCCAGTCCAGAGAGCATCCAATTTCGCCTGAAAGCCAGATGAACTGGGCTCCGGGAAGACCCCTTCGATTTCGTTCAAAACAGCGCTTGTCACGTTGAGGTCACCCATTCGAGCACTTTCGGTTCGTGCTCGGTCGCCCAGTATTCCGCTGTGAAGACGCTGGATCGAGGAAACGTCCACCCCAATTCCCGCAGTCATATCTACCCGTTGTCGTGAGTACCCGGGAGTGCTGACATTGGCGATGTTTTGTCCGGAAACATCCATGGCAACGCGCTGTGCCTGCAATGAGGACAGTGCCGTAGAGATTCCCGACCAGGTCGACACGTTAGAGCCCCTCGTCGACGAACACGGACTTGCGATCAAGTTTTTCCGTCGCGCCGGTCTGCGCGTATAAATTCAAAGTGGGATCGGAATCCCCTCGGATACTGGTCAGAATGGCCTCGGTAGCTATTTGGGCGGAGAAGGCCATTTCACGATTGAGTGAGGTGATGGCTTGGATCCGGGTCGCTAACTCCAAAAAAGCTTCATAATGCTCGGTCAGCAGGCTCTTCCATGGTTCTTCGGCCGCCCCAGCAATAGCGGACAAGCTCGGAGATGCATCCAAATTGAGCTCTCCAGATACCTCATTAAACCGAACGGCCCGCTCAAGTTCAATGATTCGTACCTGCTCCAAAGCAGACTCGATTTCACGACTGGCCCGAACCAACCAACCGGAGCGCCCGCTCATCAGGAGCAACTGCTGGACATCGAGTTTAAACAGGAGATTGTCCAAAATGTCCCGTTCGCGCCATAGCAGGGAGGAAAGCCCAGACAGATCCACGCTTACCTCCTCACGGTCGATATGAGGGAAAGGCCCTTTAGCCCACTCCCTGACTACCTAACTATCGGCCGAAAACCGAGAACCCTGAGAATAATGGATCACTAAGAAAAAAGGTAAATTCATGGGCGAATTATTCATCGGAGCAATCCCCGAGTACCTGAGGTGAATTGGGCCCAGACACGCTTAAAGGGGGCCCCTTCCATGAAGAGACCCCTATAAAACTACTGGACCAGTCGCAGAACCGCGTTTGGGAGTTGCATCGCCTGGGCCAGCATCGCCGTTGCTGCATCAGTCATGATGTTCGCTGAAGTCAGGTTCATCATTTCCTTGGCAATATCGGTATCTTGGGCCTGACCGATACCGGCCACCTCATTTGCTGCAACCGAGTTGAGCACCTGCAAGGTGTTCTGCATTGAGGCTAGGTTGCCGGCATTGGTGGCCCGCTCATTAACCTTTTCTTCTACGTAGTTGGTGTAGAGAGTCGTCGTTCCGCTCCCAGGGGTGGTAACGGTGGCGGCCAGCAAAAGTGCGTACGGGCCTCCGGCCGCAATATTGAGTGTCGGCCCGGCTGCAAAGTTGCCACCACCCACATCAACGGCAGTTGCGGTGGTCCAAACGGTGCCATTGACCTGCGTGTTAGTTTGAATCGAAGTAATACCGTTTGTGAGAGCGGTCATAGAAGCTTGTAACGCGCTCGTATCGGCACCCGCATCCGCTAATTTACCCCCGGCTTCCTGACCTTTCTGGCCAAGGGCGATCAGTTCACCGTAGGCGGCATCCGCGGCTTGCAGGCGGTTGATTGCGCTTTGCACCTGGCTGATGGAGCTTTGGGTGGCTTGCAGCGCCGCATTGAGGGTGGCTGCAGTTCCCTGAGAAGCGATATCGCCACCACCGGCGGCTTTAAGGCCACTGGAAATCCGGGCAAGTGCAGCACTGGACTTTGCCTGATGCACACCGAGGTTGTTGTACACATTCAATGCCGTGACATTGGAATTAATCTGAAAAGCCATGATCTTCCTCCTTGAAGACTACTGTCGGTCAGACCCTTCCTTGGGCTGACTCCAAACCAAAGTTGTTGAAATAAGTACTTACTACTGGATCAGTTTCAGCACACTATTGGGCAGTTGCATTGCTTGGGCAAGCATCGCGGTTGCTGCTTCGGTCATGATGTTCGCTGAAGTCAGGTTCATCATTTCCTTGGCAATATCGGTGTCTTGGGCCTGACCGATACCGGCTGTCTCATTTGCTGCCACCGAGTTGAGCACCTGCAAGGTGTTCTGAAGTGAAGCAATGTTGCCCGCATTCGTGGCCCTGTTGTCAATTGTCGCCTCTACAAATGTGTTGTAGGCGGTCAAAGTGGACGTGATATTGGCTGCGATCGGAGTTGCGGCTAAGGCAGTCACTGTTGGCGCAGCGGTGAAGGTTGGCGTCACCGTGATTGAGACCCCTGATGTATCGGCACCAACGTCGACGGTCACAGCCGTGCCATTCAATGCTGTGCCGTTGAACTGAGTGTTAGCACGAATGGAAGCGATACCAGCGCTGTTAGCAGTAAGCGCGGCATGTAGTGCTGATAAGTCGGCACCTGCGTCTGTGCCGCGACTGGCGATTTCAACACCCTTTTGGGCTAGGGCGATCGTTTCACCGAGGGCGGCATCTGCGGCCTGTAGGCGGCTGATTGCGCTTTGCACTTGGCTGATGGAGCTTTGGGTGGCTTGTAGTGCCGCATTGAGGGTGGCTGCGGTTCCTTGGGAGGCGATATCGCCCCCACCTGCGGCTTTGAGGCCACTGGAGATCCGGGCAAGTGCCGCACTGGATTTTGCCTGATGCGCCCCGAGGTTGTTGTATACATTCAATGCCGTGACATTGGAATTAATTTGAAAAGCCATGATCTCCTCATCCATGAAAGCTAAAAGCGATCAGCCCATCCGTGGGCCTAACGGACATTATTGAGATGCCGCTTTTTTAAGATAAGGCCTCGCACCTGCTTCGGCAAGACCGAGCTGCACTTGAGGGAAAAAAAAGTGGTAAAAACCGATGCGCACCCAAACCCACATCCGCACCCGCACCTGGATTCACACAAGTTGTCACGCACTGTTCACACAAAAAACCGGTGGCCACAGTGCAGAATCTGCAGAATCTGCACTGTGGCCACCGGCCAGAACTACTCCTGAAATTACTGGAGCAGTCTAAGCACGCTATTGGGCAGTTGCATTGCTTGGGCAAGCATCGCAGTTGCTGCTTCGGTCATGATGTTCGCTGAAGTCAGGCTCATCATTTCTTTGGCAATATCGGTGTCTTGAGCTTGACCGATACCGGCCAACTCATTTGCTGCCACTGAATTGAGCACCTGCAGGGTGTTCTGCATCGACGCGAGGTTGCCCGCATTCGTCGCCCGGCTATCCACCATTGTGGAAACGAATGCGCTGAATTCGGCAACCGCCGTGCCTGCAGTT
>Ga0247831_1001820_pt1 | contig 37407 bp, 32 predicted proteins | sample LaCruzMarch2015__9_FD_192406 | JGI IMG/M metagenome (GOLD analysis project Ga0247831, IMG submission 192406) | Freshwater microbial communities from meromictic Lake La Cruz, Castile-La Mancha, Spain - LaCruzMarch2015_1m | ecosystem: Environmental > Aquatic > Freshwater > Lake | place: Spain...
GAAATTTGTCCCAGCTAGTGGCCCCTGGCCCTCCGCGAGCACCGAGAGCACGCCTTTCTCCTGTATGTCTTGAGCGGCACCATGGGGGGTCCTCTCCTCCTCATCATCCACGCGCTACTGCTCATCAACGGCAGAGAAACCGCCGCCTCCTTCGCCTCCGCACCACCTCTTCGTCGTCCGTTTTATCTCAGTCACTCCCTAACGTGCATGTCCAGTACGAACGATGATGTAAATGAAAGACGAAGACGACTGATACGACGTTCTTCGAAAACTGAAACGACGTCGACAACAACAACTGTGGCATCCCAAGCAGCACTTATCGCCGGGACAACCATCGGTGGTGGTTTCCTAGCCCTTCCAGCTGCTACAGCACCCTGTGGTGTTGGTCCAGCGGCACTTGGCCTTATTGGTGTTTGGTTATATTTGCTTGGGAGTGCATTGTCATTGTCCAATGCCATCTTCCTCATGAAGAGGAACAAACAACAACAACAAAGTACTACTAATTCGAAACTTAATAGAGGAGAAGATAATGAGGATGCAAATGAAGATGAGGAGGAGGAAAGTGGAATTTCACTTTCATCATTGATTACCAACTGCTTTGGTCAAACTGCTGGCTCAATAGGAGGTTTTCTATTCCTACTACTAATAACAACAACGCTTGTTGCACAATTATCAAAAGTTGGGACAGTGATAGAAATGGCACTACCATTTGTTCATCGTGGATTGGCCACATGCCTCTTCTCGGTAGTAATTGCAACACTATGTATAGTCTGTGGACGACGTCAAATAGAGATTGTTAATGATGCGTTAACCGCCATGATGGTGGGATCATTCATTGCATTAGTTGGACTGGCAGGGGCTGGAGGGTGGAGTTCGGAAGGGTTACGAAGATCAGACTTTCGAATGCTCTTACCGACAAGAAATTGTCCTTGGGCAATACCGATTTTTATCCAATTACTCATCTACAATGAGGTTGTACCGTTAGTTGCTTCGCGACTAAATGACGAGGATCAAGTACGACGAGCGATTCTTATTGGATCATCAATACCGCTACTTATGTGCTTAATCTGGAGTATCGTTGCGATGGGATTAGTTCCGTACGATGCACCGTCGATGATGATGAGCGGTGTCATATACGATCCGCTGTCCAAGCTTGGTGACATAGTCTTGGCGAGGGGAGAGTCAATTGGCCGAGTATTCCTGGCGTCAGTTAATATTCTGGCTGGCTCCGCGATATGCACCACTGTTATTGGATCCATCCTTGCGAGTGTACAGTATTACAAAGGCTTGATTCCGACGAAAAATGTTTGTGCTGATGCCAAGAAGAGTCGGACAGTATTTCTTCGAAGGATGCTCAATTACGTGTTGGCTATCGCTCCAAGCTCGTTAATCGCGGTATGTGGATCTAGTGATTTGTACTATCGCGCGATAAGCTTCGCTGGGGAGTTTCCTTGTACTTTATTGTATGGCCTCCTCCCAGCACTGTGTAATATAAGGTTGCGTGTTCATAGCGTTGGTCAGAGTACAATTGATAACTCTCCTCACATCATACTTGCTCTCATTAGCTTATCTATTCTAATAGTTGGTAACATATCAAAGTTAGCTTAGTTTATTACTAACTAGTCCAAACATAAGACCAGTACCCAACTTCACACTCTCTATACACACAACATTATACAACCATTGATTCAATACGCCCTAATTTGTTATCTGCGTGCATACAGCTCAAACCCAACTTGGATCGCAAATACTCCTGCTTCTTTGCACGATCCGTTCCAAACTCGTCCCACTCCCAATATGGCACTGATACTATTTCAATCCCATCAAAAGTACTCACTTGTCTGCTTTTTAGAAGTGTACTTCCCGTTGGCCGTTGATTGATAAAGTGTGATGGTCCATCCACTTCAATGCCTACTTTCACACCATTCACTTCCACAAGTGCATCCAGGCGATAGCCACTAGCTGTAAGGACTTCTTCTTCAGGAAGCATACCAATGGATGAAAGCACGGAAATAACATCATCTTGAAAATTTGACGATTGATAGGATTCTGAGACAAATGCTTGACGGCACTTATCACGGAGTGCTGGAGGAAGATTGATGCCCGACTTTAGCTCATCCTGCCATGACTGCCATTGATGTAATTGGCTGTACCCGTCCAAACCAAAATCATTTGCCTTTGCTTGAAGTGCAGCAATAAAATCTGTATCGAATAGCAAAGGATTATTGACGTTGGCTACGGCATAAGACCAAGCAACATTTGCAACATTTTGGCTGTTGCATTTGCCCATGACTGACTTTACAGCTGGAGCAAATGATGTGAACAATTGCGAGTCAATTAATCCAACCGTGGCATACGCCCATAAGAGGTTGGCAATGTCTTGAGAGTTGTACTTGTTGAAACTCGCAATTGCCACGTCTGCCAACTTTTGGAAGAGTAGTGGATGTAACTGGCCTGCAGTTGCATATGCCCATACAATATTTGATAGTTCTTGTGGCTTGAAGTGTCTCAAGTCCTTCATTGCGACAATATGATCTCCGAATTTACTGAACAGCTTTGGTGACTCCCCTACAGTTGCATATGACCATACAATATTGGAGAGCTCTTGTGGCATGAATTGTCTCAAATCATTCATACCCATGATTGAGTCACCTACTGCTGCGAATAGCAACGAGTTTGATGACTCCATCTTTGCATACGACCATAGCATGTTGGAGAGCTCTTGTGGCTTGAATTGCTGTAACTTGGGCATTGCCGCAAGGGCAAGAACATCAAAGATTGTACGTCCATCCTCGACCTTGGGTACGTATTCTGCAAAGCTAAATGAATAGATCAGATTTGATAGGGATCTAGCATCAAACTCTGAAAGAATCCGTACTGAAGTCTTGGCGACTTTGTCGAGTATGAATCGTTTCCTTTCAGAGTTGATGCCAACAAGAAGATTGTGCAGATTGCGGTGCAAACTACCAGCAGCAGCTCTTTGTCCACAAGATTCCACTTGTTTCATCACTTTTGCCAGTCCAAGGGCAGTTGTAGCAAGATCACGACCAATGAATTGACCAATACTCTCCATAGTGCTGGCCAATATTGCGTCAATGTTGATTCAGTTGAACCTGACTCTTCCCATCATGTTTATGAATGAACTTTGGTAGTGCTGCCCAAAATGCAGACTTGCCGCGTGGAGAAAGTTGATCTATATGATCGTACGCTGTTTCAATCAAATCGTCTACTGTGTTGCACTTTCGCATGTCCGGATTTGAACCGAGACGAGCGCCACCTTGCGATGATGACGACCTGACAATGTTGTCACCAGCAGATTGTTTATGGGAATAGCGGCACTTACTTCCATGTCGACAGTATCCTCGGGCAAAGAATACACAGAGCTGTTTGCTGCTCCTGTCATTGACCGTACCAAGGGGGCCTCTTGTCTGCATTTTACTTGTTTATGGTTTATGAGATGTTTGTGGTGTAGATTTTTTCTCTCTGTCGAATCCCATCATTTATTTTCCCTCTGTCATAACTTGTCAAAAATATGAGATACTTTTTTTCTGATGTTGATTGTCTATTATTACTCCAAGGACATACTACAGTTTCCAAAACAAACACTTTATAAAAAAGTGTTCATTTTGGAAACACCGACTGTTCAGTCAACTCTAATCTGTGGCTCAGATTAGAGTACCCACGGTAACGCAGCTATTTCTCCAAGTAACACTACATTCATTTGTAAGGTACTTAAGTATAAAATTTAACACGCATTGCCGAGTTGATTGCATTGAGTCTATTGTTGCTTTGAATAGAACCAAATTTGGTGACACCATATTTGCATTCAATGCGACCAGAGTATCATACATAAGTAAGTAGATGTGTTTTTATGTTTACCCTAACACAACTAGCGGTCATGTTTGTTGATGACGCTTAGACCTGCCAGATGACTCTCATACCTTAATCCGGTATGAATCATCTGCAACTTCACGACAACTATTGCTTATTTGTCAGGAGTGGAGTTACTCATTCAGCTGCAGCAAATTTGTTAAACAGATCCAGTAGCAACACACATGTCCACGGACAATGCAGCCTCCTCCTTGTTGTGGCTATCCAAGTGATCCTGAATGTCATTTACCGGATTCGCTGAATTACTCTGTAACGGTGGATTTATACTTCCGCGGTCGAGAGAACTTGATGCACTCATTACTGTCATGTATCTAGGCAGTCGAAGGCTGTCAGGGCCAGCCTCCCACGGACAGGGTGATGAGGAGGCGAATCTACTGCCATTACTGCTACCACCACGGCTAATACCTCCCTGCTGCTGTGGTGGTATCCTCATCTGTTCACCTCCACCACCGTATAGGAACGATCTAAAGCTTCGTTGAAACTGTCCAGTGCCCACACCAAAATGACTTGATACATCATTATTACTACTGCCAGTGTTGTTATTGCTGTATGTACCAATCCCTACCCGAACACGTGTTTCCTCATCTTCGATAAGCATCTCTCTCATACTCTTACGTCCTTCGAAGAAGCTACCATGCCGCGTGGCATCACGATTGAGCCAATCCTTGCGTTCTTTCTCCCCCCTTCTTAGTCGTCGACTTTGTAATTGCTGTAATGATTGACGTTGCTCATTTGTAACTAGTAAATCTTTCTTCATAAAGTATGCATCCCTGTCAAAGAAAAAGTCATACATATATGGGCATATTGTGAGTATCATAAAAAAGAGAGGATACTTGAAAAACACATCGCGTCCAATACACATAATCGAGAACTACTTACTCTCCATCACCATAATATAATGGCATAATATCAGCGACATCATATCCCTCAGCAACGTACAATCGTACAGCCTGTATATTACTAACTCGAACATGCAAGCCCACCGAATCAGCATTGTGACACTCACGTAAATGATAATGTAACTGTCGTAGTAGTGATGAACCAATGCCTAGACGTCGTGCGTGTGACTGTACCGCAAGGGAGGTTACGTGCCCCAGTCGTTCCCCTCCTTCTACCACCCCCCGTGGTGATATGGATTGTTGTTGTTGCTGCTGCTGCTGTCGACCACGAGGAGACGCGAAACGAAATCTTCCTCCACCTCCACGATGATTATTATTCCCCTCATCATTATCACTCAAATATCGTAATAATGTCTCATCATCATCGTAATCATACATGGGCACAACGCGACGTGATGATGGATATTTCTGCTTTTGCATTTGATCATCGCGTGAATCCTCTACCTTACCCAATATATATCCCACAATTTCCTTTTTGGGTCGTCCGTTGTCATTAGTATTAGCATGATGTGCTTTACGTCGACGTTCGCGTATCCAATATTCATTCAACGGTGTAATCCTACGATCATAGTCATTATCGGTAAAATAATAATCATCCCCGAACCTTTCGTTATCATCGTCCTTGTATCCATCGGGTACATGTTCCGCCACCAAGCTTAATTCCGGCCACGAACGTACGTGCTGGACGAAGAAATTGGCATTGTAATTTTCGGGCAGTGTAGCCAAATTGCATGCCTGTATCCCGGCCACGTCCGACCGACGTGCGAGACGGAAGGCAATATGACCCCCAGACGATGAGTCACGTAGGAGAGGTATGGAGGTTGATGGTGATGACGATGATTCGTCGACGCGAGAAGTGGATGACGTTTGACGCAGCTCTAATGAGGCTAATGAGGAGGAGGATGACGGTGAACGTTCACCGGAGCTGCCCTCCTTCTTTCTTCCACCTCCTCTTCCTACTACAACAACACAACCAGCGCTGCCGACACCTCGATGATGAGTCGCGAATGCCGCGGCACTAGAGCGTAGGAATAGACAGATCATTAACAGATATGATAACATATCTTTCTCGAGGACGCGGCGAGGTTGAGCTGCTGGCTACTGGGTCTGCTCCAAGGCGGCGTTCTTTGTACTACTTAATTATTTTGTGCTCTTACCATAAAATGACCTGGACCCACTTAGGGTTCACTTAGGGTTTGAGGAAGCCATGACACATTACACATAGTTTCGTCCGACACTTTTTTGTCACTTATTTTATCTCATAAAACAAAATCCGAGGTCTCTCGCAACCAAAACGCCACACACGAGCATCAATCAACGTCGCAACAACATGAACCTTACCAAGTCCGTTCGTGGGCTTGCAACGACATCAACGCAGCTCCACAGTATGACTCAAATGATGATGTAAGTGAGAGACGTATTGTGTCAAGTGTGTTCATAATATGATATTGTTATGCTCACGTTTGACTTCTCTACATCATAAATAGCGCTTCGACTCCATCTTCAATCTTCTCGATAAGGATAACAGTGGTACATTGAGTAGTAAGTCAATAGTGTTTTTGTAATTGCATGTCCCTTGCCATTGCCAATCATGCTTGCTTATTGATGCATTCCAACAACAGAGGAGGATTCATACACGCTCGTTCGGCTCTTTGAACTCGAGAAGACCAAGAGTAAATCCCTCAAGCACTATCTTGGTCTAGTGGTAGGAGTTTCGGCACTGGTGATCCTCCTACTTGGTGCCTGCACCTTCGGTGCCGTCTTTGTTGCAGTGAAGGCTACGAAGGATACTCAGGTATCTACGTCGGGTGCCCTCATGAACAAGGAAGGTTCTCAGATGCTCTCTACTGTTGCCCAAGGCACACGCTTCCAGCTCTTTAATACCTCGGAAGATACTCCCCTCTGTGTGAGTACAATGAATTGATTTTTACTGTCGTCACTTGTCATCATTTGCTCTTTCTCACGTCAAACACCTATCACTACTTACAACGTGCAGATTGAAATGGAAACCTTTGATATTATCAAAAGCGATGTGCTTCAAGGGTCGAAGGTTGTTCTTGATGTTGAAGAGGAGGGTCTCGATGAACGCACCATCCTCTCTCTTGATGCTGCCACCAAGATTTCCTCAAGTGGCAGCACATGCTTCCACTCTTCGGATGGGAAGGAGCATTGCTTTGCAGAGGCTCAGCCCGGTGAATGCAGCTCATTTGCTGATCCCGAGGGACGTCGTCAGTTGTGGTCCTGGTTCAAAAAAGCAGTCAAGGCGGTTGAGAGCACAGCAGATAAAGCTAAACGATTGGCCACAGACGCTGCTAATGCTGCTAAAGCTGAGGCCGAAAGAGTTGCGGCTGCTGCTAAAGCTGAGGCCGAAAGAGTTGCACGAGAGGCAGCTGCTGCAGCCCAACAGGCTCAAGCCACAGCCAACAATTCGATTAATTCGATGAAGGCTATTGCACTTGGACCTGTTTATCAGGCATCTGTAGATGTTATTAATAACGCTATGAAATCAGCTAACGTTGTAGCATCTGCATGGGATGATATTGAGGCTGGTGCAAAGATTGCGGCTGAAGGATACATGGTTGGTGTTATGGAGGTAGCAAAAGCTGGTGTTTGGCTTGCGGAATGGGTAAACGCACACCAATGCGAACTTGGTATGAGTTCATTGTTGGGAGCTTTATTTGCTGTAAACATTGTTAACCCATTGCCAGTTGGTATTGCGGTATCAACTACATATTTACGTGGGGTGGCGATTGCTTATTTAGCAGATCCTTCAAATTCAGCCACGAAAGACCAAGTACTAATTGCTTGTGATATGGTGGCACAGTATTATCTTGAAATGATTTGGTCTAATCGTTCAGTCGAGAATTCAATTGGCGAGAGTAATAAAGAGGTATTACAAAATGCAATTGCTATGACAGTGCACAAAAATTTCGAGAAAGCAGCAGCAGCATTTGTTTTTTTAGAGAGTGGTGCAGCAATAATTGCCGGTGTGACAGTGAACTTAGCTGCTCGTGTGGTATGCTACGATCAACTACCCAAGGGAGCTGCAGAGTGGGGTAAGTGAGAATGCTGGAGGATTAGTGTGGCAATTGTAAAAGTGGAGGAGATAGAAAGTCGGATCAGACGGTGTAACCCCGTCCATTTCAGGGATAACAGTGACTTGGAGTCAGGACTTTAGTGATTGTTTGTAAAAGTGGGATTTATTATTTGTGACGGCCGTCAATGAACAAAGGTTGCGGATGGGAATGTAAAGTGGTTATTGATACAAAAATTAGTCATTAAAATATTAGCAATGACTCAATATTGATGTTTTATCTTATGCACATTACATTGTAGTCGGTACAACATATTGCATCCAAAAAAGTCACCCATCCTTTGACAGCCCCGAATTGTTGTTTGTGTATTTTATGTTTGCTTGCCATCAATCGTTATCATGTTGTCAAGAGCATCGACGACTATAAGGTCCTAAGGAAGAAGATCAGCTGATCTCACCCCGCCCCGCCGACTCGACTTCACTACTACTGCTATTGTCAACTGTACTTAAATATTGGTTCTCATCTCATTTTCCAATTTTTTTGTTCTCTTCCTTTTGAAGCGGCACCTGTCTTCTTGCGGCAGGAGCGTGTGTAACTTGGCCGCAGGTCTCATATGCCTCCACCTCCTCCCCCTTCGGCGTCGTATAGTCTTGTTATCCATGATTCGTCCTCGGAAGAGGAAGACGACGATGATGATCTCAATGATAATTATTATAATCGCAAGCAGAGCATCATTCGACCAAAAGCAAAGCTTGTCGTTCCTCCAGTGAAGAGTAACACTACTGCGACGCTTTCGAAGGATCAGGTCATTGCTCTGCCGTCGTCGGACTCTCATCATCTCGAGAATCAGAATCAACGTCTACGGAAACAGCTTGAGGACATTGGAGCACTCCCACAAACATCATCATCATCCACGATGAATGTCGCTCTTCAGGATCCAGATAACGAGATTAAATGTGGAGATGGTAGTGAGGATGAAGAAGAAGACGAGGAGAGTCAAAAAGTTGTCATTTCCAATGACATCATGCACTCTCCTCCAACGAAGAAAAAGAAGAGTAAAAGGAATAAAAAGAATAAGGGCAAGAAGAAGATGAAGAAGCGGATCATTCTTGACGCACTCGATGAAGAAGAATCAACAAAGAATGAGAAGGAGAAGGGGTCAAAAGAATATTACAAATTAGTGGTTGCCAAGGCAGAAGAATCTGTCGTCGTCAATGTTGGAGACAACATTAGTATAGCGAGCGATGGATGTACCCATCATTCCACTGGTGCAGACGACGGATTAATGATGACATCGGTAGAGGATGCAGGAGCTGTTGACGCTGTTGCAGATGCACTCAAGTCTCCAACAACTTGTACAAAAGGAACGTTTCTAAATAATGTTATGGAAGAAAGAAAAGAATGTAACGACACCAAACTACTACGACCGACGAAAGCACGATCCACAAAGTCTGTATCATTTTCAACAGTCTCCGTTAGGGAATATGCAAGAATGATAGGGACGCATGTAGTCCCAGCCGATGGAGGATGGCCATTGGGATTATCTGACGTGGTTGTGACCGAATACAACAAAAGTGATAATAATATTGTCGAGAAAACAGAAGTTTCATCGCCACCTGCTATTGCTCGCATCCGCACAAATAATGGTCGTGTTAATGATGACGATGATGACGACGATATTGAGAAGTTAATGTCGTGGATTGGTAACGATGATGAGTACAGTCAGCAGGGTCATCATCGTATTCGAGCACGGTCCGAGTCATTGGCTAGTTTGCCATCGTCGGTGGTTGCCACTTCGATGTCGACTTGTAGTGTTTCGTCATCACCGTCAGCAGTGACGACACATAGTCGACGCATATCATGGACCGTGGATGATTTTGAATCACGAAGACAGACCGAATTACGTCAGCGATATGCTCAGCTAATACGAGATCGTCGACGTAAAAAATTTGAAGTAGAATGGGAGAGGAAACATCTGAACGTCTTTCATAACAAGCAACATCATACCCGAAAGAGTGTCAATGGTGGTGGCAGTAGGACTCGAAGTAGCTCGTTCAAAATGGAAATGACTTTGAATGAGAAGGAGGAATTGGATGCATTGGTCAATATGAACATAATGTTTCCAAGCGAACTAGAGTCTCGTCCTTATGATTATAAGAAGAGGGTTTGTCCATCTCTCATCAAATCCAAGGGCAAAGGTGGTTGTGCTGTCACTGGCAACGATAACGTGCAGGGTGAAGATGTGAAGCATGCTATCACAGAAGAGGATGAGCTTTATCACGAATATGGTGGGCGGAATCCTCTCTTCAGAACGATGAGAGAGGATGAGCGTCGTAAGGCATTACATCGCGATGATCATCTTATGAGCACGTATCAATATTGTCAAGTGATAGACCACGGTGCAGCATCTGAAGATGAAAATTTTGCTCTTTTAGATCCCACTAACACCGTCGTTACTCAGCGAGTGCAACACGATCTGGAAACTTTGCGTTCTCGACGATCAGACCTGTCCAACCTTGGCTGTGCTTGTCGTAAGCTGCAGATCTTCCTTCCAAAAGGATCAAGTAGCAACAAACGAAAGAGCAGTCACCGTCGACTGCCGGAACGTAAAGTCCACGAGGAGCTTCGCAAGCGGGGACTGTTGCATGGAGCGGACATGTCGTCGTCTTCGTCAACAGTAACGCGTGAGGAATTAGAGATATTGCTACACGATGCAATCGAGAAGGAACCATGCTGCTGGGGCACGAATTGTCCCTGTTGGCGAGATGGAATTGGCTGTCAGTCCGAAACCTGCTCCTGTTGGCATCACGGTGATTCATCATCAACGACAAAAGTCGATGAGTATCTTCTCAAATCTCGTTGCGGCAATCCGAACGGAATTTACTTTGTCAATTTTGTTGCTATTAAACAATATCGCGAACAGTACTTGCCTTGTGCTCCTATTCGTGAGGGTTCATGATTTTTATACGGGCAAGAAGAATGTTCGGTGACCTGATTAAGCATCTTAGTATGTACAGTATATGGGTCATTTCTATGCTAAAATTGCTATTAATTTCTAGATATAATGATAGAATATAAACACGTGTAAGACGACTTCTTATCCAAGCTCTTCTTCAATCTGTTGTTGTTGATCCAGCTCCTGCGATGTCCGCCCTTCCTGTCGCAAGGCTTGATGATGTCCATTCTTGCGTAGTTTGTTAGTCGGTTCACCACCGGTAACTGTCATCGAATCTGCCTGCTGCTGCTGCTTCTTCTCCTCACCTTCGCATCCACAGCTTATCAGACGTTTCTCTGATTTGGTCAAAGCGTCTCTCAATCGATCAACTTTTTCGTAACTCTCGGTAAGCTCCATCTCGATATATTCCATTTGTTCTCTCATCTCTTTATTCTTATCTTTCCAATCCTCCGCCGTCGCCTCTGTACACGATGGAACGAGGGGATGCATAAAGCCAAAGTTGGCAATAATAACATCCGAACAATCACTACTATACCAAAACGTAACCTCGTTACCTTTTGCGAAACGACATGTGGCTATGAATTCAAATACTCTTTCATTTTCATTATATTGTCCTTTGAGGCAAGGTGGACCAAAGTTTATCAAATCGGCAAGCGGTGCGAGGAAGGAATGTTTGATAGGTAAAGGCTGGACTGTTGCATCGTCATCATCATCTGTCGCCAACGTCTCGTTCTCTACTATAACTCGTTCTTCATTGTGAGCCTGAGCGACCCAACTATCCGTTGGTTGATTCGCCGGTGGTGCGACATCTGTTACTGATGAAAGAGTCTCGTGCATAATCTGCTGATTTTCTACCAACAAAGAGTTGGCATTTGTTGTTATGGTCTGCTTCGTTCGTTTAGGGGTATCGTTGCTAGCGTCATCATCAAGCTCATGAATAGGGAGATAATGATGACGTGAAATAACCATGGCAAATGCCCATTGAAAATTCTCATACGAGTATGTCCATTCACTATTCCCTAAACTATAATCACTTGGTGGAGCAAATAATTCGGGATGTGACTTGACCAATGTTCCAATTACTTCATCATACATTTCATATAAATGCCGTTGTATACCCCGAGCATTCTGTATCACTTCTCCTCCATTACCACCACCAAACTTTTCATTCATTTCTGTATCACTCCACAGGAATGGAAACGAGTCGGTCGGCGTTCCTAGTAGGATATCAATGTAATGTGACAATGGTGAATCCTTCCCCAATGAACGATGATACAGTACAGCGAGGACTAATAATTGCAGTTCATATTCGCCAGTATCGACCCAACCGTATCGTTTTCTAGCATCGAAACCGAGTATACTACTGAGGACAGGATCATGCTCTATCGTAGTTGGAATTGATAGTAACGAGTAGAGAGGGATCGATATGACTATGTCTCCCGGTTGAATATCGTACTTGGCAGCAAGTCCACGAACAAGTTTCATTGGCAATGCTGTCGAATCATTGTCATCAACGTCGACATTTCCCTCGTCAACCTTCTGTTTTTCGGTAGTATATTGCTTTAGCCAATCAAAACCAGTTGGATCGAGATATTCCTTCTTCCCATCATTATTCTTTTGTTCCCAGTATAATTGCAAATGATCCACATAATCAAATTCGCGTATCTCCACGACTGATTTAATCCCCAATACCTTTTCACACCAATGCATGTATGAATCATATTCCGACTGTGATGATTGATGATGTCCACGAAATCCAACACCTTGCTTGTTCTTTTGTTCTCCCACATTATTCGACTGTTGTTGCTGTCGTTGTGCCCTAATTTTGTTTGACTTTGATTCATGCTGTTCCGATGATTCCTCTGACGACTGCAAATTATGTCCTCGCGGCAGCGATTTGTTAGAATCTCTGTTTGCATCAATTATCATGTCTTCATTCATCGATTGTGTTGCTGCATGTATAATATTAGTACCCTCTGCTTCGGGGTAAGTGTTAAAATTCGGCGTGGGACGAATGGGCGAATCATCTGCGGCCCAAGCGAATAATAATGGGCCGTGTCTGAAACTGGAAAAAACAATAGTAGAAAAAAATAACATGGGTCTCAAGATTGACGGTGACATTGAGGAGTCGTGGTTAGACGAAGCCTCGTACCACCGTCGCTTCCGCCCCATAGGAGGATTCAGTGAGAGTGTGGTCGGCATGTTCGGTTTTTGTGGAAAACAACTTTATGCTCGACCCCGCCATGAAGTTGCACTGCGTTCATTTTACTCACATCATTCAAGGACTAGTACAATGTCCGCAACAACACGCCAGCTCGACAATAACCTTGAGCAGAAATGTTCGGATGCTGTTGTTAAATTAGTCGGCTGTGAGTGCGGATTTCTCGTGGACCATGTATCTGTCTTCATCGTGTGCATGAAGCATAATATTTTCTCCTCACTCCCATCCACGTCATTGTTTGTCTTGTGTATACACAAAAATAAATCATCATAATAGTGAACATTAACTTCCTAGCAATCGATTTCGATCAGACCATGATAGATATACATACCGGCGGTCGATGGAAGGAGTCATCGTCCGGATTAGCCGACCATATACGTCCATTATTCTTACACCTAATACCCGAGGCAACGCGACATAATATACGCGTGGCAATCGTTACCTTCTCGCCCCAAACCAAGCACATTCGCGAGGCGATAGAAATTGCATATCCGACATCCGTGGCCGAATTAATACCAATACGCGGGAATGATCAAAGTTGGACATATACCGGCAATGGCATGCGACTGGGGAAGCAGGAACATATGGCAAGTGCGGCCGAGGAATTAATGTCAAAACCTACACTGGGCGTAACAGATGTACGAAAGAATACAACATTACTTATTGATGATGATCCGCGTAATATTAAGAAATGTTTAAAGGATGGGACAAGGGCAATCTGGTTTAATCCATTAGATCCGAATAGATTGTTGGATGATATTCTTCTCCTCAAATGAATTTAGCGAGAGTGGAATCTTCTTCCAATCATCGTACCAAAAATGAATATCCTATGTTAACAATATCAAACATATTACTGAGTCGAATAGTCTCTAATATTATTAGCTTTGATATGGAGTCTTCATCAAAAGTCTGCCTATTTAAATCTGCTGTCTACCAATCAATTCGTCAGATCGAATTCTCAATTTTTCGGACCGTGATGTCAATCTTGTAGCTTTATCAACAAGTTTAGTATGCTCTTCCTCCATCCGATCTTCTTCCTTTTTCAACAATTCAATTCTTGCCATAGTTTGGCTTTCGAAACCCATTGCATCCATTGAAGAAGAAAAACGAACTCTACCATCGTCTGCTCGATCGAACGTAGGTAAATTATCGCCATCTTCCGTCTGGTGATTGAATGCATATTCTTCTGCTGGTATGTTATCTGACTTACGTTGTAATTCTCGTCGTATTGCATCTCGCTTTCGTTTAAGCATTGCGTTGGCCTTCGTTAGATCATATTCAGTCTTCTTTGATACGATATCAATTTCACGGACCGATCGCTTAGCCTCAATAAGCATTTTCTGATTCTCGATTACACATTTGGTTGCATCCTCAAGTACCTTTTTTGCCAATTCTTCAGCCTCGATGGCAAGTTGTACGGCATGTTCAGCCTCGTCCATGGTTTGGTATACCACTTTCGAAGTAGAATCCACTTCTGCCTTTTCCCGAGTCATGGCCTCGACCTCCAATTCCGCCGCGACGAATGCTTCAATATCTTGCCATATCGAACGTCGGAATGCCATTCGTTGTATCATCGCACCAGACATGGATGTTGGCACCACGCATCCATCATCATCAATTTCACATAAACCACCAAGGTAGGCGCTGGCATCAGCAGATGTGAAGTCAATCGAGGGTGATTGCAATGTCAATCGTAAACGTTCTGATCGGATATTCGATAATCGACCAAATACTTCTTCCGCCTCGGTTAGTGTTTCGTCGGCCTTACGACTCAATTCCTCTCCCTTACTCTTCAGTTCCTCGCCATCGACACGACGAGTTGCCATTATAACACGTTGGAGGGCCTTACCGAATGTTGTGTCAACACCACCGCCACCACTGCCACCACCACCACGTTGCTTGATATCAGATGCCTCCTTAACGACATCCGACAAAGTCACGCCCGAAAGACGACGCGTCCTTTCCTCCTCCTCCCCTTCTTCCATTTCCTCGTCGTCGACGACGGCCGTCCAACCGGCCAACGTCGTGGCGGCACTTCGTCTGAATAACGGTATGGCGACATCGTCGTAAAACTCGTTCAACGTCGGTCCCACCTCGCGCACCGCCACGTCCGCCATCCTCGATATACTTTCCTTGAATTCCGATGCCGCCAATTCCCGATCGTGCGCGCGACGCGATCGCGCATTCGACAATACCTCCCACGCGCGTGCGACGTTATCGAACGAGTTACCATTGTTGTCGTTGCTGCTAGTAGTATCGCCGGAAGAGTCGGGATGGGTCATCCGAGCTAGCGCGATATATCGTCGTCGTATTTCGGCACGCGACATGGTAGAGTCGGCTCCTAGGATGTCATAATAATTAATGATCGGACCATTATCGAATTGTGACGATTTCGAGGAGGAGGAGGATGATAAACGATGATGCGAGGTCGTCGAGTATCTGCTCCGTCGCGTTGTTGTTGTTGTTATGGGGATGGAAGAGAATGAAGTCGTTGGACTGCCACCCGCGATGATGGCCGCTGCCGCCACCGGAGCGAATAGGATGGAGGACCCGTGCCGTCGTCGACGTCTTGTTGAGACCGCGATGTCCACCATTCCCAAAGATGGCGTGGTGCAAGGCGAATCCCCTGGCGAGACGTCTCGTCCAAACGCCATCGTTTTTCAATCGCGTGCTCGGAGGAGGCCATCATCATCGATGATGAGACATTCCCTCCTGACGCTCTCCATCGTCGTCGTCGTCGTCGTCGTCATCGCCTCGTCTATTACCACATCATCGCATGCATTCGTACGACCATCCTCGACACTAATAACGATTGGACGACGGAGACGCGTCGTACGAGAAGGAGGAGCAGTGGCATCTCGACGTCGGCCGAGAGACTTGCTCCCGGTGGATTTACGACTCGAAAAGGCATATGCGCTATCGGGCACATTGCGATGGGAACGGAGATGGGATGTATTACGATGGGACCGGTGGAGTACATTAACGAGCGATGAGGAGATGGCGTCGACGAGCTTTGAGGATGACGAATCGTCGAGTGGTGGAGGAGGAGGAGGAGGAGGAGGGGAGAATGGAGGGCCACCCACGAATGTACCTGAATTCCCTGAAATGATGAGTAATGGAATATATGAAATAATAAATGCTGATCAGCACAAGTGAGTAGTTTGTAGTGCTTATGATGGTCGTGGGGAAGTAAGGGGGCGATGGTTGATGGTGATGATGATGAATGACTTTTAAGTTGCTCGTGTGTGTCGGTTTTTTTCATGTTCATTTTCATTCGAACACTTATCAATAATTGCTCCTGCACTCACGCAAACACACATCTGTTCTTTTTTCCTCTCTCATCTTTTACCACACACACACAAACAAACAAACAAAATAGTGCATGGCTCAAGGCCAATCCTGACAAATTAATGGTAATTAAATTCTACGCACCATGGTGTCGAGCATGCAAGTCGGTTGAACTAAAGTTTGTACAAATATCAAAAGATCCGACATATGCAAATATACCCATCGTGTGGGGTCAGCTATCCGTGGCACACAATAAGGCATATGTTAAAAGTTTGGGCATTATGGCATTACCGTCAATACAGATATATGCTGGTAGCGAGGGACTAATTGAAAACTTTCCATGCGGACCGTCGAAGATACCCATGCTCCGGCGTAAGATTGCTGAAACTGTGAATGATAAGGTTGATCCAGATACGTTGCAATTGAAGGTACTTGATTTAACTACTGCAGGTGATTCTTCGGATGAATCTGCCCCGTGTAGAACACGAAGCGTTGCGGTACTCGACGAGACCCAAAGTAGTGAAATTGATGAGGTTATTAGTGATCAAAGGAAGGAGGAGAATTTGCGTTACTTACGGACTGGTGTGCCATTCTTTAAGGACTTTGATGATGATGAGTTTTATGAACTTATGGATAAGGCCAAGCTTGTTACCTTTGAGAAGGGTGATGTAATAATGAGACAGGGCATGGAGGGTAGCATTTTTTACATTATCGAGACTGGAGAGGTGGAGATTATGGTCAAGACAGCCTTTGAAGATCCTCTTACTACGCCCCCGGGCTATCTAGGTGCCGTTATTAACGTCCTCGGTCCATTCAATTACTTCGGTGAGCGTGCTCTAATTACGAAGGAACCTCGAGCGGCGAGTATCCGAGCTATACAAAAAACTCGTTGTTTTGCGTTTAACGTTGAGGATATGCCATCATCGACAGTATTAAGTGGTAAGAAGCAGGTCTCGGCCAAGAGATTGGAGCAGATTAATTCCAAATATGGAACCGACGTGTACGACATTGATATGATATCCGATCAATTCGCTGCAGCCAACACCCTCAACCAACAACGAGGGAGTGTTAATAGCCCTAAGCCTATACGTGGTGTCGACGTCGATGAGGACTATATCGAAGAGGCCCCACCAGTGATTGGATCAGAGGCCAATGATCGTGTCATATCCTTACTAATACGATTCAAACAAATCAGAAGAGCAAGTAAATGCTTTGAATATATTATGCATTCGCGGCCTAAATTTGGTGACATCGGGGAGAGTCGTCGTCGCGCTCTGCTAGTGTCGAAGCTTACTCTGGCACAACGGGAAGAATTCTCAGACTTGTTCCATATTATCGATGCATCACGAGATGGCACAATATCAATACTCGAACTACGTCGGGCAATGGAAAGTGTGGGTGAAGGTAGGACGGATGAACAGCTACGTGAAATGATAAACAATGCCAATCCAAATATTGATGGGAATGAGGTAATAACATTTGATGAATTCATGGGCGTTATTGCCGAGGCTGAATTTTACTACCTATTCCTTGATACATTCCAGATGCTCGATGTGAACAATACCGGATTCGTCTCGGCTGGGGATTTGGACCGTGTACTCTGTGGTGTGCGTGATCTTATTAGCGATGACAGGATGAGCATTATAGACACGGAAGATATGGATATGCAGATCGATTACGTCTCATACGCAGATATGCTACTCGGGAAGCCATTATAGACACGGAAGATATGGATATGCAGATCAATTACGTCCAGATGAGTTTATGGTATATCTAATGAATGGTGATCTCTCTCTCTGTTCGAGGGTACATTTCAGATGGTGATGGAAACAAATTGTCAACAAAGCAACAACAACGTTTTAACGAGACTAATATTCTTCATCCCGTTCATCTTCATCGTCATAATCCGAGTCCACCTCGTCATCCTCATAGTCGGCCGCCAACCCTACTGTCTTTGCATTCTTCTTTACCACCACCGGCTTCTTTTTCTTCGCCTTCTTATTCCCATTCCGGGCCTTTGTCGAGCGCCTCTCCTTTGGCGCAGTGGCCGCACTTGCCGCGGCTGCACACTCCGAGGTTGAACTTGCTTCAAGACGACCCCCTGTAGTGACGTTGGCATAATCCATCCATGTATCTCGTGGTGTTTCTAATTTTCAGTGACTGCCAAATCAGCTCAAGGTAAGTACCGTAGAAGGCAAAAAGCCTCCGAGCGCCGACGATGCCCTCCGCCGTACTCTCGGGAAGCCATTGTAAAACAACAATAATAATTAAAGGAAGTAGCATAGTAGAAACGAACATTTGTATCATCTTCTAGATCCATACTCCTTTATACAAATATTATTCTTATTTGACCACGGCAATCATTAAAGGAAATCGTGCTTTTAGCCCTTTACTTTTTTTGTATTCGTATCCTTTCCGCCACACATACGGCTACCATTGGCATGACTGAACAATGGTACCATCCGTTTTTTTCTCCCTATTGCCGTCGTTGTCATGGGTGGTGCCACAACAATCATTTGACATGCACGTCTACTACCCCAATGCTCCCTCGTAACATCGGGAAATAAATCCGGCTGGTATCGTATCTCCTGCCACAAATCGATGGTATTATCATCTGGTATATACGGTGTCATGACCTCTCCCTTATTCCCAACAACGTCGTTATATGCCATCCGCAGGAAGTATACACCCAACGGTCCACTCACATCAACCTTACCCTCATAGTACAGTACGAATAATTCTAAATATCGTTTTAATATGGGATGTTGAGGCGTCGAACCAATAAATGCCTGAAAGAACATCCCATGATGATTCGAATCTTTATGTACCAATGTGGTAACAAACTTCGTTTGAGTATGTAATACATGAAACATTGACATACGTGCCTCGATATCCACATCAAAGTATAGTCCACCAGTTTCATACAATGCCGCACCACGACATATATCAGCCTTGTACATCCCATGCTTCTCGGTGGTAAAGTATGTTGTTAAGTTAGTATCATGACCGAGTGCCATTCGAATTGAATCGATACAATCTTCGTCCGTGAGGAAACGCACTGTCGTCGTCGTCGTCGTCGTCGATGAGTCATTGGTATGGAGTGAGATTATTGATCGGACATTGTGTCCTAGTGCAACATCCTCCTCATCACCAAGGTCTGATTCCAAAGTTGTAAGGAGGTTGGTGTGGTAGGTAAAAATTAATATTGATGGTATCGCGTGATGATGATGTTGTTGTTGGTCTGTAGTTACTGTTGGTATTGTTGCAGCCGCAGGCAGCACAACCACCGACTCTTCGTATTCTTCTGGGTGACGATTCTCAATCATCATCATAGTGCGTCCGTCAGTTTCCTCTTCGGCTATTGAGCTCTCGTCTACGTCCACTACCGTCGAGATCCCCTCCTCCTCCTGCTCTTCCTCCGCAGAATGGATGACGTCAATATGTGACGATTCCGCTGTTTCAGTCGACGGAGCAACTACTGTTTGATGAGAATTTCGTTTGCTGTGCAGTGCACGCAAGCTGTGTTGGGGGAGGTTATTGGTCTTTTTTGTAGTTGCTCGAGCAGTCGAATCGCCGCCCATCGTTGCAAAGACAATAACGACGACGAGAATAATGACAATTACGACAATCGGCGAGGGCATTTTTGAGGAGGGCCGTCGTCGTATTAGTCTCTGCATCATCGCTTCCCTTGACGTGATTGATACGCCGATGCTGTTATGATAAGTTACCCCAGCAGCTCCACTGGCGGGTGCAGCGACGAATCGATTGCGTATATTGTTAGTAACTTGTGTAGTGTCAGAGGACATGATGTACGATGCCGCCGCCTCCGCCGCAGCGATTGCGGCGTTTCTCCTCATGTTGTTTGATCTCCGATCTCCGCCTCGCGATCAGTCGCCCTAACAAAATAACCGGGAGCTCTTCTCCTAACCACCCACGACGCGACGATGGCGCCGAACGCAACCTCGGCTGACGACCTTGCCGACGAGGCTGCATCCCTCGATGGATACTTCTCCGACGCTCCCCTCGATCCTCTTCCTTGTTATCCCCCCATCGATGAAACGTACGATCGATGTATCATAATAAGCAACTTGCCCAAAGTCCCAGATGTCAAGTATGATAAGCTCGCCAAGGTCGTGCAAAAACTCGTATCGCGCATTGGCAATCTCGCCATATACGAGGGCACGTCCGAGGATACATTCTCCGGATTTTTCATGCCCAAAACGTCGGATGGGAATACCGCCGGATGCGCCTTCGTGGAGTACGAGTCGGTGGGCGATGCACGCAGGGCCATCGAGGTATTACGGGAATATAAATTCGACAAGAATCATTCGTTGCATGTTACGCCGCATGAACGTGCGGTGCATTTATCCAAAATCGCGGAAGGTAACTTTGAACTGCCCGATCCTGAACCATTCAAGGAGAGGCCGAATACCATGTCGTGGCTAGAGGATGCGTGTCAACGCGATCAATTCGCCATACGACAGGGGAAGGAAACGGCCGTGTACTGGAATGATGGACGGGGAGAACCCGTGGTCGACTACGATGGGGCGCGTGAACGTAAGGCTGGGGTCCCTTGGTGTGACTACTATGTCCAATGGAGTCCCAAGGGTAGTTACTTCGCAACATTGGTCCCAAACAAGGGTGTTATACTTTGGGGTGGTAAGACCTTTGAGAAGTTGGGACGGTTTGCCGCACCTGGTGTTGACATTGTATTATTCAGTCCTGAGGAAAATTACATGTTAACTAGCAATAACAATCCAAAGGACCCACAAGCTATCAAGATTTGGTCGATTCAGAGTGGAACGTGCCTAAAGACCTTTCCTCTCTATCCCAAGGATTTCCTCGGTCCTGGTGTGGAGTCATCTCCTCATGAGGATGGCGGCCTTCCACCTCCGCCGCCATTTCAATGGAGCTACGATGACAAGTACCTGGCACGTATGGGTAAGGACCTTATCTCTATACATGAAACCCCATCCATGAAGCTACTCGAGAAACGCTCACTCGCGACTGATGGGATACACGAATTCCAATTCAGTCCCAAGGCTAACATCATTGCATACTGGGCCCCCGAACATAAGAATCAACCGGCACACGTTGACCTTGTCGAGATTCCTTCACGCAAACAGCTCAGACAGAAGAATCTATTCAATGTTACTAAGTGTTCCATGGTGTGGCAAGAAAGTGGAGAGTACCTTGGTGTCAAAGTGACGCGTCATACCAAGAGTAAGAAGACATTGTATAACAATCTTGAGCTATTTAGGGTGAATGAACCAGGGGTGCCAGTGGAGATGCTTGATGTGAAGGATGCAGTGATGTCATTTGCGTGGGAACCGCAAGGGTCGCGATTTGCCATCATTCACGCCGAGAACCCAACAAGTACTAAGGTTAATGTAACATTCTATGACATGTTTAAGACGATTATGCAAGATAAGAAGGAGAAGGGGAAGAAGAGTGGGGGGAAGGAGAAGCAGATCGTGGCCGAGGTCAATCTGGTAGAGACTCTTGAGGGGAAACAGTGCAACTGTATCTTCTGGAGTCCAGCAGGTCGGACAGTAATCCTCGCGGCACTCGGTGACTCCGCCTCTGGCACGCTCGAGTTCTACGACGTTGATTCTAAGACACTTGTCATCAAGGAACACTATCGTGCTAATCAGGTCTTATGGGATCCCAGTGGTAGGACCGTGGCAACGACGGTGTCCCAACCAATTGGCGGTGGACACTTTAAGTTTGCGATGGATAATGGCTATGTATTGTGGACATTCCAGGGAAAGCAGCTGGCACAGGCAAGCTTTGAGGCATTTTACCAACTCGCTTGGCGTCCGCGTGAACGTCTTACATCGAAGGAAGAAATTGCGGACATTGCAAAGAATATCAAAAAGTATGAGAAGCAATTCAATGCATTCGACGAGGCTAAGAAACGTAAGCTCCGATTGCAAGAAACAAAAGGCAAGCGCAAAAGTCGGTCAGAGTTCCGAGACGTCATGGCTCGACTTGCCGAGTGGAGAGCACGGCAGAAGGTGGAGCGGATGGAACTTTTGGGGGGATATGACAGTGAGGATGAGGAGAACTATACGACCAAGGAGGTTACTATTGAGACGGTCCTTAACACGAAGGAGGACCTTGTTTATTAGGTTGATGAAGTGGTTCATTAATTTCAACACAAATCGTTTTATCTTCTCTTAGACTTTTTGCCATACTGGCATACATATACTAGGATACTTACGATGCACTGTCTCATAAAATCATGAACAAAGCTTTTCAGAGTCACTTTTTAGCGCATAACTAACTAAGCAAAATCGAACAAAACGGTTGCGTCATTGGTAGTCCTCTCCATGCAATGCATAATAAGATCATTTATAAGATGTATGGTACTGGATAATAATATTGCTGTAGATTATCTCACTGGTACAATTCCGACCCCCGGCAATGAAGCTTTTTCCGTTACACCCATCTCTTGGACCGCAAATACTCCTGCTTCTTCACACGGTCTTCTTTTCCAAGCTTGTCCCACTCCCAATATGGCACTGATACTATACGAATATCATCCAGATTATTCACTTGTCTGCATTTTAGAAGCGTACTACCCGTTGGTTCTCGATTGATAAAGTGTGATGGTCCATCCACTTCAATGCCTACTTTCGTACCATTCACTTCCACAAGTGCATCCAGGCGATAGCCACTAGCTGTAAGTACTTCTTCTTTAGGAAGCATACCATTGGATGACAGCACAGATACAACATCATCTTGCAAGTTTGACGATTGATAGGATTGCAACTCAAATGCTTGACGGCACTTCTCACGGAGTGCTGGAGGCAGATTGATGCCCGACTTTAGCTCATCTTGCCACAACTGCCACTGATGTAGCTGAGAGAGATTTGCTGGTACAAATCCATGTGCCTTTGCTTGAAGTGCATTAATGAAATCTGTATTGAATATCGAATGATCATCGACGTTGGCTACAGCATAAGCCCAGGCAATGTTTGCTAAGGCTTGGCTATCGCATTGGCCCAAGACTGACTTTACACCTGGAGCAAATGATGTGAACAAATGCTGGTCAATTAATCCGACAGTTGCATACGCCCAAGCAATGCTGGAAAAGTCTCGTGGGTTGAAGTCGTTGCACCTTTCGATCCCCACAACTGCCAACTTTTGGAAAAGAAGTGGGTGTGACTCTCGTGCAGTAGCGTATGCCCAGACAATATTGGATAAAGCTTGTGGCTTGAATTGTCCCAAGTCTTTCATTGCAACAATATGATCTCCGAATTTACTGAAGAGCTTTGGGTGTGACTCGCCTGCAGTTGCAAATGCCCAGATGATGTTGGAGAGCTCTTGTGGCTTGAATTGTCCCAAATCTTTCATAGCAGCAATGTGATTGGCGAATTTACTGAATAGCTTTGGATGAGACTCGCCTGCAGTAGCGTATGACCAAACGATGTTTGACAGATGCTGTGGCAGGAATTGTCCCAAATCTTTCATCCCTACAATATGATCACCCAGTTTCCTGTAGAGCTGTGGATGTGACTCGCCTGCAGTAGCGTAAGACCAAATGATGTTGGATAAAGCTTGTGGCTTGAGTTGCTGCAGGTCCGTCATCCCGGCGATATGATCACTAACTTTACTGAATAGCTTTGGATGTGACTCTCCTGCAGTTGCAAACGCCCAAATGATATTGGATAAAGCTTGTGGCTTGAATTGTCCCAAGTCATCCAGTGAGGCAATATGATCGCCAAATTTACTGAAGAGCTGAGGATGTGACTCCCCCGCTGTTGTGAATGCCCAAGCAATGTTGGAAAAGTCTTGTGGCTTGAAGTGTCTCAAGTCCTTCATTGCGACAATACGATCAGCAAAATTCCTGTAGAGCTTTGGATGTGACTCTCCTGCAGTTGCAAACGCCCAAATGATATTGGATAAAGCTTGTGGCTTGAATTGTCCCAAGTCATCCAGTGAGGCAATATGGTCGCCAAGTTTACTGAATAGCTTTGGGTGAGACTCCCCCGCTGTTGCATATGCCCAGATGATGTTGGATAATTCTTGTGGCTTAAATTCTCCCACATCATTCATACCCATGATTGAGTCGCCTACTCCCTTGAATAGCACCGAGTTTGTTGACTTCATTTTTGCATACGACCAGAGCATGTTGGAGAGCTCTTGTGGCTTGAATTGCTGTAACTTGGGCATCGCCTCAAGGGCAAGAATGTCCAAAATTGAACGTCCATCTTCGACCTCGGGTACGTATTCTGATAAGCCAAATGAATAGATCAGATTCGATAGTTGTCTAGCGTCAAAGTTAGAAAGGATGACAATAGCATGTACTGCAATTTCGCTGAATATGACTTGCTTCCTTTCCGAGTTGATGCCAACAAGGAGATTGTGCAGATTGCGGTGCAAACTGCCAGTAGCGGCCCTTTGTCCTCGAGATTCAACTTGTTTCATAACCTTTGCCAAGTTGATTGCAATTGTTGCAATGTATCTATTACCATACGCCTTCATGTTTACCATTGTATTGCACAATATTTCGGCAAGCTGTTCATTGAGTTGAGCCCGACTATTCCCCCCACGATGGTTTTGAACATGCTTCACCAATAAAAACCAAAATGCGGCTATTCCCCGTGGAGAAATGGTATCAAGATGATCGTACGCCGTTTCAATCAAATCTTCTATTGTGTTACACTGTCGCATGTCAGGATCACTCCGCCGCGTTGAGAAGGCACATCGGCTGAACAGTGGGATAATCAACTCGCTACTGCCAACATTGCGATATTTTGATCGTAGTGTATCGTAGAAATGAAAGCCATCAGGATATACGTTACTCATTATAACACGCTGACGTGCATACTCAATTGCACTCGAGCTACCAGATCGAGCGTAGTGCGGCGACATGCGCTTCCAACGGTAAACAAATCTCCCTAACACAGACATCATAATCATCTTCTTCCCACACACCTCGGTTTGGGTGTGCGTCTTGGCGGGACGGGTCACATCATACCCCCCAGAGGGATGACGATTCCAGAAAGAATCCTGCACGCCGGTCCGCCCTCCGACCTCCCGATTGCTACCGCCGAGGTCATGCCGCTAAAGGATAGTCGCGGAGAAGGCGTCGATGCAAAGGCGTACGCTATCGGCTATCAAAACTACGACGACATTGAAGCCAGTGTTGTTGGGGAGGCGACAGTCCTTGAGAATTTAGGATGGGATCCAGAAACACGACGGATGTTTATCCGAAGAGTGTATACCATCCTTGCCGTACAGCTACTATTAACATTTACAGTCAGTACATTTATGATACTACATGTACCGACGCAGACGTATGTGCTGACTCATGGTTGGCCGGTAATGCTGTCAATGATATTATCTATTGTATTGATAATTGCGCTTATGTGTATGAAAGACAAGGAACCGCACAATATTTACCTCTTAGGTGCATTCACAGTTGTGGAAGCCTTTCTTGTTGGGTCGATTACGACTGCATATTGTGCCGCAGGTCAGCGTGGCATTGTCCTTGAGGCTGTGTTCCTCACAGGAGCAATCTTTGCTGGACTCACAATCTACGTTTATCAGTCAAAGACCGACTTCTCATTCCTTGGTGCGGCATTATCCATGGGTCTGGGCGCACTGATCCTGTGGGGCTTCCTCGCAATGATCTTTGGATTTAAGACGGGTTATTTTTATGCACTACTCGGCTGTATCGTTTTCTCTGGTTACATTTTGTTTGATACATGGATGATCATGGACAAGCTTTCACCACACGAGCACATTTTAGCCGCTATCATGCTGTATTTGGACATCATCAACCTCTTCCTTAGCCTTTTGCAGTTGCTCTCGAGGGACAACAACGGTAATTGATTATATGAACTGAATGTATGAATGATGACTCTGTTGTATTATTGTTTTGTTAGATTGGTAGTTTATTTAGTGTGTAGTTTAGTAGTAATCATGTTCAAACTTTTGACAGAATATTCTCGTGCCTTCATAAGCTTCCCACCTCCAACAACTATACTCAGTATTCTAAGAGCCACTTCTAACAAACCTCCGCGGCGATCTTTCACCTCTTCTGAGGAGTGAGCGATGAGAGAGGATAAAGGAAAATAAATATACATGAACAAGCAATGAAAGTTGAATTAATATGGATACAATAAGCTAAACTAAGACACAACTTCAATTGGTATGTCTGATCTCTCTCTCTCCCCCTTGCATTCTTCAACCAACTTCAACGTACTTAGTGAGCAACAGGGGCCCTGGCCACGATCCCGATGGAATCAGTAACCACAATTGCACGATCTTCTCTTTCTGGATTATTGGGCCCACCCACCGGCTCTTCCACAAAGCAAGCAAGATATTTCCCACTGTCATCCATCGAAGTAACATCGGCTTGTATCTTAGCACAGCACTCCTGTGGAGACAAGAATTCATTTGGCGAAGACTCTGATTTACAGCTCCACGGACCAATGTCCATATCTATCCCATTCACCCTCCATGGCCAGGGGTAATACACCATTCCATCGTCGAACAGGCCGAAGACTTCATTGCCGGCAACATTGGTCCGTAGGACGACTTTATAGTAACTGGCATCAGTCAACTCACGTATCTTTCTTATGTCAAGCCAAAGAGAGTCCTGCCCTTTAAAATCTTCCGGATGATCGACGACATAGGCATCTATGAGGGTTTGGCACTGCTCAATTGTTTTTCCCACACATTCCTCGAAGTGGTGTTTGTCGGCCTATCGGTATATAAAGGAAAAGCAATTCATTAGTAAAAGGCATTTAAGCATTCGTTCCTTACGGTTGAACACATGACATGAACATGCAAACACAAGTCAAAACGTAGGAGACGAGTGATCAACTTACATATTTGGGTGTGACGGCCGCCATCCGTCTCGTTCGTCCACCCCCTGGTGATTCAGATTCGTTCGACGGGGTTCGACGTTGTCGACTTTGATTCCTTCTTGAACGCAACTGTCTATGCCATAAATTATCAGCAATCCCACTCTCCTCACTGGTATCTTCGTGAAGGTTAAGACGTCGTTGTTGCTGTACCGACGCCGAGGACGACGAGTCATCGATGGAGGAGATTACGATTATGGAGAAAATCAAACCCGCTGATAGCATCAGAGGAACGACGCTCCAAGCAATTGCGGCCATCGACGTTGGTGATGGTTGATTATTCGAGCTTCGTTTCCGCCGCCGACCCTCCTTCACGTCCGCCATGTCTATTCCGCGTTATCGTCTTGTACTTTCAATGTCAACGATATGAAGCGCCGTCAGCCTCGTCAGCACGTTCTGGGGCGGCTTTGGAGGAGAATAAAGACTCCAAAACTCCGAATGACTACCTAGTCGGGTATTTACGTACGTGAGATTGTACTTTGATGACTCTTCGAATTTCTCCCGCATTATTACATATGTGGAGAGGACAACAACATAACATCATGGCTGGTTTGGAGGATGAGATCGCCGCTGGCGCCGCATCGATTACAACCCCCGGCGATGGAGACGACATTGTAGAAGAACCTAGCCCGAGGGTGCCTCCCATCACCGAGGACGATAAATCAACCGATGAAGACGATTTGTTCGACGATGAGGAATTCCTCAAAAAGTATGAAGATGAGGAAGACATCGACAACAAAAACAAGGATTGTAATGGTGAAGAGGATGACGTCGCTCCCTCCTCTGACACCGCCGCCGCCAACACCAGCCCCGAAGATGCCCTCCTCTCTGCCGTGTCTCACAAGGTTTCGGGGAATGACTACTTTAAGGCTGGCGATTTGGAAAATGCCGTCCGCTCCTACCGACGAGGGACCAATGCACTTAAAAATTTCAATCAACAAAACTCGGGCGATGAGCAGATCAAGTCCTTACTTATCACGTTGCAGACTAATTTAAGCATGGTCACTTATAAGCAGGAGAAGTACAAAATGTCGAGAGACCTGGCGGCCAAGGCATTAATAATTGACGCTACAAATGTCAAGGCATTGTATCGACGTGCAATGGCACATCGCAGCCTTGGTGATCTCGAGTCAGCACGTGACGATCTTAGGGCGGCATTAAAGGGTGAACCCAACAATGTTGCCGTGAAGAAAGAACTTATCGCAGTTAAGAAGATACTCGACGAACGCAAGGCAAAGGAAAAGGCGGGGTTGCAACGAGCCTTTAGCAACCGGGGGTCGTTGCTTTATTCTGACAAGGAGGAGGAAGAGAAACGTAAGGAAGAGCAACAGAAGGAGAAGGAACGACTCGAGGCAGAGGCTACAGAGAACAGGAGAAAGGAGTGGGAGGATGAATGCGTCAAACTTTTGGCCAGTGATCCTCCGCAGGAGGTTGTATCCTTTGAGGAATGGGACAAACAGCGACGAAAAACAGAGGAGAAGGCCGAGAAGGCAAGGAAGAAGGCCAAAAAGGCTGAGGAGGAACGTCATCGCGAGGAACGACGAAAGGCAATGGGCGATGCCAAGGCTCCAAATAGCGTGGATGATGCTGATGAGGATGACGACGACGTGCTTACGGAGAAGGAACTTGCCACGCTTCGGGGTTACAAAAAGACGAGCGATGGGCGCACGACGTCATATTTCACCCGAGAGCAGACCGATCATGAGAAGGAACTTATTGGGTCTATTGCTCCGAAGCGGCTAGATGATTCGTCGACATCATTGCCGTCGCCCAATCTTATCTCCGATTTGGGAGGCGCAGGTGGAGGTCCCAGTGCATGGAATGCATCAGGAACGACTTGGGAAGAAAAGGATACGACCGACTGGTGTACCAAAGCACTCGAACAGTGCCTTCTCGATACTACCTCGGCTCATTACTCGTCTACATCTTCGAAGACATTCATCGCTGTTGTGAAGAAGGTTACGGATGTTAAAGGAGATGCATCAGTGGCGATTGCTGGGGGGAAGAAACGCTATATTTACGACTACCACGTCGACGGCATAGAATATGAGATATCAGATGCGGACGGTGGTGCGAACGTTGTTGCGTCTGGGTCGATTAGGTTGCCGGAAGTCCATAGTGCGAATACATCGTCTAGTAATGAGGAGGAGTTGGAAGTGGAAGTGCTGGCCTGGAAGATAGCTCCCGAGGATGAGGATACTGAAGCAAGTTTGGTACAAGATTGCGTAGAATGCCGAAAGGTCATGGTAGCGGATGTCAGGAAGAGCGTGTTGGCGTTTGTTGAGAAATTTAATGTAAACTTCTGAAGGATACGAGAAACATGGTCTCACGGTTTTGTACGTAGTTGGGAATAAGCAACATCATCTCACACGCCATATTTGGATCTGTATTCCACGACCAGCTTTAACACATCCTCGCCGTAATTATTTGGACTTAACCTCAGATACTCCTGGAGCTGAGGCAGTGCCACAATCGAGACAACTGGGATATCCATATCACGGGCCACGGCTTGTACTGCTGACAGTGGGTCGTCTAGAGATCTTCTCTCAGCTCTATCCAGCGCTATTACTACCCCCACAGGCGTCGCACCGATCGACTTAAGTAGGTCGTATGATTCGCGAATCGCCGTTCCTGCAGTGATGACATCGTCAACTATCAGTACCCGCTTATTTGTCATGGTCGATCCAACTAGTATTCCACCCTCGCCATGATCCTTTGCCTCCTTACGGTTGTAGGCGAAGCCGGTATCAATGCCAAAATCGTTGTAAAGGGCGGCACAAACAACCGCTCCGAGCGATATCCCCTTATAAGCAGGTCCAAAGACAACGTCGAACTTTATCGCTCCATGCTCATCTACTCTGCTCGTGTAAAACGAATTCAAAAAAGCAGAATAATTAGAATAATGACGCATCGGACAAGCCGAAGTGACAACGATCGCAGATATATACGTATATATATATATATGTATTTGCGAACAAACCCCTTAATTCACTCACAATTTAGAATCCATAATCGCAGCGGCATAACTTTTACCAAGTTTGTGTAATGCACTACCACTTGAGAATAGTCCAGCATTGAAAAAGTATGGTGACGTACGTCCACTCTTGAGAACGAACGAACCAAATTTCAGTACCCCCTCCCCAAGACTAAATTCAAGGAACTCTCTCTGATATGGTGCCATCGTATCTACTGCAGCAGTTTGCCGTTCTTTCACAACTGCCTCCCTCGTCGCGTTAATCCCCTCCTTTAGTCTACGTGCCTCCTCTCCAGGATCGGATGCACCACTCGCCCCCCGTGATACAGGAATGAGTAAGCATGATCCATCATCGTTAAGGCCTGATCGACATGCGTCTTCAAGGTCCCCACCCTGTGCTCCGACACCGGGAGAAAGAATCCAAGTTCGTCTCCCAGCGGCCTTTCGAGCCTTGGATAATGCAAGGGAGTCAGTTGCACCGACAACCAACCCCAGCCTTGGTGGTGGCGAGGAGGCTGCGGACGACGACGGTGATTCGACTTCTGCCCTTTTCGACCACTCATTAGCCAAACGTGCAATCTGTTCAAATAGCATACAACCTTTCCCTCCTCCTCCTCGTAAAGGGAGCGTAAGTATGTCATTCGATCCTGGATTTGATGTCTTACATAGGACAAATGCACCGTGATCGGAATACTTCCCTATCATATATTCGTCGCGAGATTAGGCGGAGAAGGATGGTCGTATGGGGATGAGAGAGATATAAACGATTTCTCGAACGAATTACAACAGCGCACACACAATGATCCATGATGTTTATTTCTTTCTCTCTATTTCTCTCTCTTGCCTCATAGATCTTGGTGATTATACAGTTTGTCGTCATTGAGCTGCCAGGCTCAAATCAAGAGTAGCAAATATATGTCTATAATCATCGACGAGAGAGATAGAGATCGTTGTCGAATGTACAAAAAATTTCTCCTTCTCTATCTCTAACTTACCGGTAATAAATGGTTTAATGCTATCCCATCCCATGAGCGGACTTAACGTTACCCCGTCTGCGCCACATCCACCATTCTTATCATAACAGGCATCCGCGTACGCCTCCGCGGTCGTCCCGATATCTCCTCTCTTAACATCGAGCAATACCGGCACGTCGTGGGGAATAATATGATCAATGACACGACGCAATGTCGACATTCCATACTTATGTCCAATAGCCTCGAAGAATGCGGCGTTGGGCTTGTAACATACGGCATGCGGGTGTGTGGCATCGATGATACGGACGCAGAAATGGTATGCCGCTTCGGCACGGTCTTCATCCGTTGCCGACTGGGGACAATTGAGCTCGGAAGAGTGCGGATCAAGACCGATGCATAGGAGGGAATTTATTGCCTTGGCTCTGTTCTCTATCCGCTCGAAGAAGGACATGTTGCTGTTGGCGAAGGGGGGTGGAGCGTGGTGGAGGTGCAGGGAGTCTAACGTTTGGCCTGAAGCGTTTTTCACCTGACTCACACAAACAGAGTGGTACCCGGGGAATGGCGAGATAGACCTATCGACTGCTAATCATTATTCCTAGACCTACCGACTGCTAATCATTATTCCTAGTGACGGATGCCCCTATTATTTTCATTGCAGCGTTGTTAAATTTTCACATTCATTTATAAACATACGACACGATCGTAATTGTCGTGGAGCGGAGAAAAAATGTTCCACCAAAGATCATCGTTCGACCTCCTATCAAGGACCTTGTATAAGTCAGGGAAATGTTGCCGATCGATGAGCAATAGTAGTAAGGAGGCGACAGCGCTCGCGGAACGTCGTAGAGCAGCACTGGCCCAACGTCGTGCATACGAGCATTACCGTAAGAGAGATGGCATCGATCCCAACAATATCGGCGGTAGGGGTGGCGGAGGACCTGACATTAATGAACGGAATGCCCGATTGGCATGGTATGCGGCCGCAACTGTTATTGGGGCACTCGGTGCGACATATGCAGCCGTACCACTATATAAGGTATTTTGTCAAACGACGGGGTTTGGCGGAACGACGCAGCGTGTGAATTTAACCGATTGGGCCGAGAAGAGAGAGTCTCGTGAGTTAAGTGGTGAATCGCGAGTATCACAGGCATTGTGGGACAAATTAATATCCATGAGTGATGTACCACGTGAGATGCTCCCGACGTCGGTGGGTACTACCAGCCATGGTCGAGGTGGTAAGACATGGACGGATGAAGAGGCTGCCGAGAAGTTAGCTTCACTCCGTCCAAGGAAGGATGGTCGACTTATTACAGTACGATTCGATTCGACAGTTGGAGATGTATTACCGTGGACGTTTGTACCGGCACAACTCGACGTCAAAGTAGTACCTGGTGAGACGGCATTATCATTCTTCACAGCGACGAACAAATCTGACAAGGCCATCACCGGTGTAGCCACGTACAATGTTTATCCACCGAAGGTTGGGTTATACTTTAACAAGATACAATGTTTCTGCTTCGAGGAGCAGAGACTACTGCCGGGTGAGACCGTCGACATGCCGGTATTTTTCTTCATCGATCCAGAAATTATGGACGACCCCCAGCTTCGCCATGTAAATAATGTCACACTGAGTTACACTTTCTTTCAGACGGACATTGATTATGACGATGAGGAAGAAGAGGAGGGACTGAGCCTCGAGCAATACAAAAAGAGAATAGTTGTTGGCGATGGCAAAGCTGATGATCTCGAAGAGATTAAGGTGGCATGGTGGAGAATGATTATTCCTCGTGTATTCCGTGGTCCTATGTAAATTAGTTATGTTTTCTCACACTGTTTGTTATGAATTGTCGTGTTGCTTCTGCTCCACCATAATTTCTTGGCATAGAAGAATACCAAGAAGCTTGTTGTCTATTTATAGTTACATCAGCGGCGGTGGCTCAATATTGTCATCATTGTCTTCGTAATCACAAATTTTCGCAGTAGAAGTCGAGACAGAGCACTTGTCTTTGACAATTTTCAACGAATTCAACACATCACCTGCTCTCAATAGCGATTCTCCAAGACGCTCTCTCTTCTGTTGTCGACATTCCTTCGTAGTTGAATTCCCATCGGCAATGCCACTCTCAACTATTTCCGCCACCTTTTGATCTCTGTCGTTATTGCCATTACGAATATGTCCCGATCCAATCGCGACCTCTTCGGGGTCTACCTTGGGCATCACGAGCTCTAAGTAACCTGATGCCGCCACTCTGCGTGCAATGCTCCTGTCGGACACAACCTCCATTGGCAATACCAAACGCAGTATTTTCGATTTTACTACAATGCAAACGTAGGTTGGATGAACGTCTACGTCGATTAGGGACGTGGATAGAAATTTAGGAATGGCAACACGCATAATCAGAGTACCCAACCTGCCATTCTTTGCATGCTCCTCCTCAAACCAATATTGATACTTTCCTTGATTGCATTGCTTGATCCCACCATCCTGCTTAGTCATGTCATCATCATGTAGAATTTCTTCCCACTCCCTAACATTTTTCACGGCATCGAAATGCTCTTTCTTCCACTCCTTTTCACCCTTTAGCTTGGGCTGGTTGGCTGTCTCTTGCTTCTCCTTGGCAAGCCTCTGGTGGTATGATTCGTTACTAATTCCAGTCCGTGCTTCAGGATTGTGAAATGTCGGTGCATCGTCCGTTATGTAGCCTGTATCGATTTCCCCACCGGTATTCTGAATCAGTCGTTCAGTTCTGCGAGATTCCGCCAAACGATGGAGTTCCGTCATCAATGTAGGGATTTGCTGCATGGCAAGGATGCGTTCCGATCGTTTTATCTCTATCCCATCCAAGAATTGAAGATTTGGTAGACATGCAATGATGTAAGCACGACACCCCATCCACCCGATTTGTTTCTGTGTTGGTGAAGCTGTCTCACCCATGCCCTCACTAGCGGCAATACCCATGCAAGGATTTCCGAGTAAGAACAACTCTTCCAAACTCCGACAAGCGCTCATTTCATCCACGCTCTCCTCTAATGCGTCGACGTCTATAAAATTCAAAGTTAGGTCTAGCTTTCGCAGACACTCCATGCGACAAATTCCCTCAACTTTTGTGATGTTATTCAATGCTAGATTCAAATATTCCAGCGATCGAAATAACTTCAATTCCGACGGCTCCATTCGTTCAATGACATTGTTTTGTAACAATAATATTTTGAGAGTCTTGCCACAAGTTCGACCTAGTATAGGACCAATGGATTGAAGTTCTTCCTGATGCAATGCCAGCTCTTCAAGTGTGGACACCAAGCTCTCATTGTGTTCGGACCGCTTTCGCAAGAGATCGAGGGTGATAATACGTTTCGATTCTAATTGCTCAAAGTCAATGGCTACTGGTGGCGGCGGCAGTGGCGGTGGTGGGGAACCAGCAGCGCGTTCGCTGCAGCTAGATACTAGTGGCATCATTGCCCCACTACGAAGGGAAGAAATCCTGTCTTCTTGGGAGAGGGGAGAGTTTGTTCTTTTGGCGGGTCTCAAAAATGCGGGGACCAAACGTACAAATGATTCATATGTGCTTGTCTGCTGACGTGTTTTGCTACACTAGATTCGATATCGTATCGTATCGTAACCTGGAGTTCCTATTTCATATTCACACTGATTGATCCATCTTGGTGGGACGTATTTTTTGCTTCAAAGGTTTGCTTCTTGCTTCCATCAACAAGTCGTTCGAGATGTCAGTAAAATACAACACCCCTGCGACTGCTTTTAAGCGCAAGGAATATGTGCCTCCATCAACATTTGTTGCTGGATCTGTTTCTGTCCGTGGACTTTAGGTTTTTTACCGTACAAGACAATTCTCACGCTCGACAGCGAGGAAGTCACCCGGACTGATGTGTAAGTTTTGCTCATGGAACTGCCTTGTATACACCGGTATTCTTAGTCCTATAATAGGGGGTGCATTTCGCTACTTGCTGCTTGGTTGATTTCTGACGTTACTTTATTTCTTGTTTACTCGTCAGGAACCTTTGCGGAAAAAGTGTGTCGAAGCTATCTTACGGGGAGATTGGATCTGTTGACAAGGGTAATTGCTGTTGCTTTGTGAGTTTTGGCGGAGGGGTTGGAGAAATCTACCCTAGCTGCGGCTGTGACAATGATAAAGTCGACGAAATTGTCACGGATCTCAAGGCCAGAATTCGTGGACGTGGTGATACTGCTCAGATCCGACACCAAGAAGATGCTCTGAAAAGACTCGATGTGGTCGATGCAAAACTTGACCTTATCCTCAAGCACATGAACATTCCAACTTCGGAGGTCATGACGGACAGAAATTGAGTCCCTTGGAGGGACTGGCTGCGTTGCAGCAAACTGGCGTACAGGTATCTAGTTGTGTTTGTGTTCAGTTTTGATTACATGTTATCTTAAATAACAACGTGTCCTGAGTTAAGTTTGGATATGCCATGAAAAAGTTGTAGTACGAAGACTTCTATTAAGAAAACTTTGTTTACTTTCTTCCTTGAGTTAGTCATATTTACGTTTTTTACTTTTCTTTGGTTTTGTTACTTCCTTGTTGTTTCGTGGAAACAATGGAACAATTAATCGCGCCTAATAGCTCTCTCAGAGTCAAGGTTTGCTTCCCGAGCCAACACAAAGATTGGCATTTTGGAATCGCGCAAGATGTTGAAGCAAAGTACACACTTTCGGCATCATTGCTTTGATACGTCTCCAATGTCAGCAGAGTGGCTGATGAACGCGAGGTAAAATTTAGAAACAGACTCTAGAGCAGACTGGACACTCCAATCCTCCCACTCCTCCTCCTCCTGCGAATAGCATCATAAAAGGAGTACTCAAAGAATAAGTTCATCCATCTCTTCTGAGTTGTATGTTTCGTAGCGAATCCTGGATAGGAGAGGATTGGTGTAGCTTAAAGTGAGATTTTGTGATATCCTCCTGGTTGCCGGTGAATCTACACTGTACATTCGCACAAGGGATGCATTTCCTAAAATACCAGCCCACCTCACGTACGACGACTTTGCAAAACCAACAAGTTCCTTCTCCACCTTTAACAAGAAGCAAAAATCTTCTTCGGGAGATTGACCATTCACGACCCGAACTTGTATGCCCCGGGCGCTTAACAAATTGACAATATCTTCCACGGCCGTGTTGATGAACCGTGAGGTTATCGCGACCTTATTTCCTTTCGTCAAATTGCGCAGTAGCTCTTCAGAAATCTTACGTGGGCTTAACTCCTCAAAACCGAGAGCAGTTCCTCGCTTCGGCATTTCGGTGCCGAAATTTCTGTAATGCAGGACTGTCTCGTCTGCGTCAGGTAACGCCTTACAGCATGCCGTGTCCGAAAATGTAAGCAGCCATCGTAAGTCATGATAAAACAAATCAACAAAAAGATCATTCTCCATGCGTATCGAGTTTAACAGAGGAAGGGTAATTGTTGCATTTTCGTCAATCACTGGTATCGAATCACTCTGTACCAGAACATGAAGATGTTCAAGCGTAGCATCGACATCCGACTCAGATTGAATGACATTGTTTATGTACTGCAGAACTGTACTGTTGGCCATATCCCACGCATGCTGCTGAGCCATTCGTATTCCATATTCTGGAGAATTCGCACGAGGACCGTCATAGAGAGTTTGCAGATGCGGAAAGCATTTTGTTAATATTGTTTTGACTGATCCCGATTTTGGTGAGATCCTTCCTCTAATTACTTGATCACGTATTATCATTCTCGTTTTGATGCCGTATTTCCTTTCGGCCCACCAAGCAATCGGGTAAGCATGCGCTATGTGATTTATATGATTCCCCAATTCCCCCGACATGTGTATAATTATTGTTGCATCTGCTGATGAATTGGTCATCAACATATCTTCTAGAGGTTGTATAGAGGTGATGGTCCAATTCCATTCTGATGGATTGGTCTGAACCGTCGTAAATGGTCGATGATCGAATCCAATGCGTAGAAAGAGTAGAAGTACAAGAGCGCATGGTATGATTTTCCTCCTGTGCCGTTTCAGCTGTCGACAAAGAAAAGTGAAAGTATCTTGTTCCTTGCGAGTTCCAATGTCGCGAGCTATTTCTGACATCTGAAGGTCACCGGTATGGAATGTTCTTTTCAAACACACCTCATTATCCGTACTGTTGCGGACTTCCATGATGTTATGGAGTGGGGCGGTCGCCTTCTTTTGCTTTTGGCTTCCCGCCTTGCCGTTGTTTGGTCTGGTGCTTTCCCCTTAGGGTGGTAGGTCTAGACGAGACATTATTCTTTTGGAGGTTACTCCTAAA
>Ga0247831_1001823_pt1 | contig 37378 bp, 29 predicted proteins | sample LaCruzMarch2015__9_FD_192406 | JGI IMG/M metagenome (GOLD analysis project Ga0247831, IMG submission 192406) | Freshwater microbial communities from meromictic Lake La Cruz, Castile-La Mancha, Spain - LaCruzMarch2015_1m | ecosystem: Environmental > Aquatic > Freshwater > Lake | place: Spain...
TTCGGCCACCTATAAAGTTGATTATCTGTACTCACTTAACTCGCGGCAGTCAGATTTTAGTCCGATGTATTATAAGAATGGTTTAGTATTCGTATCAGCCCGAGAAGAAGGTAGATCAATCAAGCGGGTTTTCATGCAAAACCAAACGCCTTTTCTTGATTTATTTATGTTTGCTGATACCGCAGTACTTCGTAAAGATAATATTATGGCGATGAAACAAGCCAGTGGTGCGGGAGGAGGCTCGACTTTTAGTACCTCCGAAAAATTAGAAGCTATGGCTACCGAAGAAAATGAAAAGCAGCTTTCAAAAATCGAACAATTCAGCAAAACACTTAATAGTAAATATCACGAAGGACCTGTTACGTTCTTTAAAGATTATAAAAAAATAATTTTCACAAGAAATAACTATAATTACGGTCGCAGCCGCACAAGTTCGGATGGTGTCAATAAATTAAAACTTTATATGGCTACCGAAAACGATAAACATTGGGGAGGCGTAAAAGAATTGTCTTTCAATAGTGACGATTATTCATGCGGACATCCTGCTTTATCGACCGATGAAAGCAAATTGTATTTTGTATCGGATATGCCTGGTGGCTTTGGAGGAACTGATATATATGTGGTAGATTACCGTGATGGAAATTGGGGTTCACCCGTTAATTTGGGTCGTGAAATCAATACAGAAGGTAATGAGATGTTTCCCTATCTGGACGAAAATGGAAATATGTATTTTTCCTCGGATGGACACGAAGGATTGGGTGGTTTAGATATTTTTTATGTAGAGATGAAGGAAGGAATTCCTTTAAATGATGTGAAGAACCTCGGTACGCCAATAAATTCTGAAAAAGATGATTTTGGATTAATCACCAATGGGACTCGTTCGAACGGATATTTTAGTTCAAACCGCAAAAGAGGCTATGGAGATGATAATCTTTATTCGTTCCGTCATGGATGTCGCCAACTAAACCTTTTAGTTTACGATGCTGAAAGTAAAAAACCTCTAGAAGCAGTTGATGTGAGAATGTTGAAAAACGGCCAAAATAAAGAACTTTTCGTGACAGGTTCGGATGGAAAAGTAACAGTTTGTTTAGAAACTGGTTCTGAATTTGACTTTAAAGCCTTAAAAGAAGGCTATGAGACAAACGGTGTTTCTTACGGAACTTTTGCTTCTTCACTCAAAAATCAGACTTCAATCACTATTTATTTAGAAAAATCTAAAGCACCAATTATCAAAGGAACGATTGTTTCGGAGTTAAATCAACGTCCGATACAAGGGGCAGTTGTAACGCTTAAAAATGACAAAGATGGTTTTAAAGAACAAATCGTAACAGGTGAAGATGGACGATACGAATTCCAACCTAAAAAAGAAGGTGAGTATTCGGTAACAGCCAGTAAAGACCTCTACGCCGTAAATACCGAAAGTCTAGGAAAAGTAAAACAAACTCGCAAAAGCCCGAAAACTGTTGAGCAAAACTTAGGTTTAGTGGGTCAAGGCGATATTTTCAGACTGGAAAACATTTATTATGATTACGGACAGTTTTTCATCCGATCAGATGCAGCCAAAGAGTTGGAAACCAAGCTCATCCCGATTTTAAAGAAGTATCCAAATATGAAAATCGAGGTGCGTTCGCACACTGATAGCCGTTCAAGTGATGCCTTCAATTTGAAATTATCGAGCAATAGAGCTAGAGCAGTTCTTGATTATTTGGCCGCTCGTGGAATCGATACCAAACGTGTAGTAGCAAAGGGTTATGGCGAGGCAGAATTATTAAATAATTGTGATGATGATGTAGTGTGCAAAGAGGATCAACATCAAGCTAATCGACGAACAGAGTTTAAGATTCTTGATATTTCAGCAGTTGGGATGAATTGAAATGATTGAATGCCGATGATTAATGTTTAATGTGATGTGGGGGCTTATCCGTAATTTAATGATGCTAAAGCTAAATTGAAGATAGAAATTAGAGTCGAAGGTAGTTCGACACAGCAGTTTTTTTATAGTTTTGGGTTAGGGTTTATTATTAAAATAGCATTGCCATTTTGAGCGATGCTTTTTTGGTTTTTAGCTTTTCCAAAGTTCAATTTTTCAAAAAAAACAAGGTTTTTTCGTGCTATAAGATTACTTTTGAGATAAAATTGAGAAAAATATAATACAGCAAGCAATGGCAGAAAAAAAAATTGAATTTCTTTACGAATACTTAAATAATGCCTCACCGACAGGCTTTGAGTCGTCAGGTCAACAAATTTGGTTAGATTATATAAAACCTTATATTGACGAACAAATCGTTGATGTTTACGGAACTGCCGTTGGAGTAATAAATCCAGGACAACCTTACAAAGTAGTTATCGAAGCTCACTCTGACGAGATTTCGTGGTTTGTCAATTATATTAATGAAGACGGTTACATTTATGTACGCCGCAATGGTGGCTCTGACCACCAAATTGCCCCATCGAAGCGAGTAAATATTCATACAACCAAAGGTACTGTAAAAGGTGTTTTTGGATGGCCAGCTATTCACGTTCGTGAGTCATCCACCGAGGAAAAACCTACATTAAAAAATATTTTTATTGACGTAGGTGCCGCAAAAAAAGCTGAAGTTGAAGAAATGGGAATCCATGTTGGTTGTGTGATTACATTTGAAGATACATTGATGGAGTTAAACGAGAAATTCTATGTTGGCCGTGCTCTGGATAACCGTATAGGTGGATATATCATTGCCGAAGTTGCTCGTAAACTTAAAGAAAATGATATTAAACTTCCTTTCACGCTTTATGTAGTAAATGCAGTGCAGGAAGAAATTGGATTGCGTGGAGCAGAAATGATTTCTCGTAGATTAAAACCTGATGTGGCTATCTGTTGCGATGTAATTCATGATACCCAGTCACCGATGTATAATAAAAAAACTGATGGAGACTTAGCTTGCGGACGTGGCCCTGTACTTACGTATGGCCCAGCCGTACAGAATAATCTTTTGAATTTTATGATTGATGTTTGCACCGAGAAAAATATCCCGTTCCAACGTGCAGCTACTAGCCGCTCGACAGGAACAGATACTGATTCGTTTGCTTATTCGGGCGAAGGTGTAGCCTCCGCTTTGATTTCATTGGCTCAAAAATATATGCACACAACTGTAGAAATGTGCCATAAAGATGATATTCAGTCTTGTATTGATTTGTATTATGAAATTTTGTTGAGCTTAGAAGATGGACAAGATTTCCGTTATATAAAATGATTCAATTAAGGGTATTAATTTTTTCTTGGCAAAAAGAATTGTTTGCTTAAATTTATTTAGCTCAAAACCCCCTCAAGGTGAAAGGATTATAAAGTAATGTACAAATAACAAAAAGAACTCCGAAGGAATGACATTACATTAAAAGTTATGTCAACCCTTCGGGATTCTTGTGTATTAAATTATTTATATTTTCTACTTTAAAAATATTATCCTTTCAGGATTCTTAAGCTTTCAATATAGCTAATGATGCAAACTTTTCTTTAAGTTTATCAAAAAAACAAACTAACCATTAAAGTTATAGTGTAAATTAATAAGGATTTTGATATTCAGCCAATATTTACACTACTAAAATCAGTCGCATATTGGAAACTCTCTCGCATTCAAGCCAATGATAAGGTTAGTATTTTGGAGAGTACAATAATTTCGAATACTTAGTTAATAGAGCGAAAGTAACCGTAAAATACTAATTTCTTGAACAAAACAGTTTTTGCAATAACGCCCCCATTTACCCAACTGAATACACCGTATCCAGCAACGGCTTATATAAAGGGTTTTCTAAATACCAAAAATATTGCATGCTTTCAAGCCGATTTGGGGATTGAGGTGATTTTGACTTTGTTTTCAAAAAAAGGGTTAACAGAATTATTCGACTTTGTTAATCAAAAAACAGAGGTTTTCTCAAAAAACTCCCAGCGAATTATTGCTTTACAAGAAGATTATATTCAGACGATCGATTCCGTAATTTTATTTTTACAAGGCAAAAACCCTACACTTTCGAACGCAATTTGTCAAGAAAACTTCTTACCAGAAGCATCTCGTTTTGCACAACTCGAAGACCTCGATTGGGCCTTTGGATCAATGGGAATGCAAGATAAAGCGAAGCACTTGGCAACACTCTTTCTCGAAGATATTTCTGACCTCATCATGGAGTGCGTTGACCCACATTTTGGGTTTAGTCGCTATGCTGAGCGTTTGGGCCGTTCGGCAAATAGTTTTGATGAATTATATGAAGTTTTACAACAAGATTTCAGCTATATTGACAACATTTTGGTAAAAATTTTATCTGAAAGTATGGCCAAAATTCAACCAAGATTGGTGGTTGTTTCAGTGCCGTTCCCTGGAAATCTCTATAGTGCATTCAGAATAGGGCAATGGGTAAAACGAAACTATTCAACCGCCAAAGTTGCTATGGGAGGTGGCTTTGCCAATACCGAATTGCGTTCGTTATCTGATGTCCGAGTTTTTGAATTTTTCGATTACATTTCTCTTGATGATGGTGAGGCTCCGTTGGAAGAGATTATAAAGACCCTAACCCCTAATGGGGAATATTCAACACCTGCGAAAACTAAAAACGAAGAAAATGTACCAACATTTAAACGCACTTTTATTCTTGAAGATGGGAAAGTCGTTTACAAAAACAATTCTTTACTTAAGGATTTTAAACAGTCGGAAGTTGGTACTCCAGATTACAGCGATTTACTATTAGACAAATACATTTCGGTTATCGAAATCGCAAATCCTATGCACCGAATGTGGAGCGATGGCCGTTGGAATAAACTCACAATGGCTCATGGCTGTTATTGGGGAAAATGCACATTCTGCGATATTTCGCTCGATTATATTAAAATCTACGAGCCAATTGCTGCAAATCTACTCTGCGACAGAATGGAGGAAATGATTACTCAAACAGGCGAAAATGGTTTTCACTTTGTGGATGAAGCTGCCCCACCCGCATTGATGAGAGCATTGGCTTTAGAGATTCTACGCCGAAAACTAACCGTAACGTGGTGGACAAATATCAGATTTGAGAAAAGTTTTAGCAGAGATTTATGTCAGTTGCTCAAGGCTTCAGGTTGTATTGCTGTTTCGGGAGGTTTGGAAGTAGCATCTGACCGACTACTTGAATTGATTCAAAAAGGCGTGACCGTTGCTCAAGTAGCACAAGTTACTCGTAATTTTACTGAGATAGGTATCATGGTTCATGCTTATTTGATGTACGGGTTTCCAACCCAAACTGCACAAGAAACCATTGATTCGCTAGAAATGGTGCGTCAAATGTTTGAGATTGGCATTTTGCAATCGGGATTTTGGCACCAATTTGCCATGACCGCTCACAGCCCAGTTGGAATGTACCCCGAACAGTTTTCAGTGCATCGAGAAAGTAATACGCTCGGTACTTTTGCTAATAATGATTTAGTTTTTTCAGACCCAAAAGGTACTGACCATGAAGCTTTTAGCTTTGGTTTAAAAAAATCTCTGCTCAATTATATGCACGGAATTTGTTTTGAATATCCACTACAAGAATGGTTTGACTTTAAGATTCCACGCACGAAAGTTCCAAAGAATTATATTGAAAATGCCTTGCTCGAAGATGATGACGACTCAACGTCCCAATTTATGCTAAAACCTAGCTCAAAAATAGTTTGGCTAGGCAAAAAACCTTTGATAAGTTATTCAAGCACAACGAAAAAAGGACAAACGTTTCAGACAGCAAACCTTACTTTTCACGATAAAAAAGAATCTTTCAGTATCAAACTTAACCAAGCTCAAGGCGATTGGTTAGTTGAGATGCTCGATAAAATTTCCACGAAAAATAAAAAGGTTTATACATTCCAAGAAATAAAAGCAGATTATGAAGTTGCTGGTTTTGAAGATTTTGAATTATTTTTCTACAATAAACCTGTGAATGTTTTGCGTGATTATGGGTTGCTGGGCTTGTAGAAAATTTCAAGCTGCAATTTGAAGATTCAAATTTGTGGCTTTTCGTAATAGTGCGACTAAATCTTTTGATAATTTTTTCTTTAGTTCTTGATATTGTTCAATCATAAAGTTATTTGGATAATCAAGATTTTGATGACGCAGTATAGCATGATCAATACTTTTCATTCGTTCAATAGTATAGAAAATTTCAATTTCTATTTCATCTACAATTTCCATAATTAATTGATTTTCAATTCAATAAATCCCTTATTCCGTTTTTTTCTATCTTTACTAAACAAATGCAAAAATTCTAATTTATCTAATTCACCATGCTGATATTTTTTATGGTCATCTGGAAAAACTTCTACAAAAAAAGCATCAATATTTGAATATTTAATCCTAATATTTTTCAAAAGATTATAATTCTCTTGATAAACAGAAGTATTCACAAATAAGACTAAATCAATATCATTCGGAAGAATTTTATTAGTGATAATACTACCATCCACCCATATTTTAGTATCATCAGATAGTAATATTTTTACATCTGAAATAAAACTATGCAATTCGACTAATAGCAATCGTCGATATTCGTTCCAAGCAAAACTTTCAGATAAATTATTAAAAGTACAAAGTATCGGATTATTGCCCGGAATTAGATTACCAAATTGGTTAAATTCAATCAATTTTTTTGAACGATTATTATAATTTATAAGTTAAATTTATAAAATACTTTTGATTTTACAATATGTCTCAACAAAATATTATTGAAACTTCACCCTCTGGCAAAATCTTCGATTTGGAAATTCTAAAACGACTTTTCCAATTTATTGAGCCTTATAATGTTAAGTTTTATATTTTGGTGCTGACAATCATGCTCGGTGCTACTTTATCTCCTGCCCTGCCTTTGCTTATTCGCCAAACGATTGATGGCCCGGTTTCAGCAGGCAATTATAATGGTCTTGCCAAAATGATGGCTACTATGATTGGGCTTTTGGTTGTGCAGTCTTTGATACAATTTATCAATACTTATTTAGCTGGGTGGCTAGGGCAGAATATAATTCGTGATATTAGGGTACAGCTTTACCATAAAATTCTTCATTTACGACTAAAATTCTTCGATGACACTCCTATTGGCCGACTCGTTACTCGTACGATTTCGGATATTGAAACATTGGCTGATGTTTTCAGCGATGGTATCGCAGCAATTGCGGGCGATATTTTGCAGTTAGTTCTCGTCATTACGGTGATGTTTTACACTGATTGGCGACTTTCATTAATTAGCCTTTGTACGATTCCATTTATGTTGGTGAGTACTTATGTTTTCAAAGAAAAAGTAAAAAAATCTTTCAACGAAGTGCGAAATGCGGTATCGAGCCTCAATTCTTTTGTGCAGGAACACATTACTGGCATGAGCATTGTTCAGATTTTTAATTCCGAAAAAATTGAGTTTGATAAATTTCACGCCATCAATACAAAACACCGCGACGAAAATATTAAGTCTATCATGTATTATTCAATATATTATCCAGTTGCTGAGGTAATTGCGGCTTTGGGTACGGGTTTGGTTGTTTGGTTTGGGGCAAAACAAATTTTAAACGCTGAGGTAACTTACGGTACGGTTACGGCTTTCATTATGTTTATTAATATTTTCTTTCGCCCAATAAGAATGATTGCTGATAGAATGAATACCCTCCAAATGGGAATTGTAAGTACGGACAGAATCTTAAAATTGCTCGATAGTGATGATTATACAGGCAATGACGGTTTTAAAAAAGCGAATTTAAAAGGTGAAGTTGAATTCAAAAATGTTTGGTTCGCTTATAATAATGAAAATTATGTTTTGAAAGATATTTCATTCAATGTAAATCATGGCGAAACTGTTGCTTTTGTTGGAGCAACTGGTGCTGGCAAGTCTTCGATAATCAATTTATTATCAAGATTTTACGATATAAATAAAGGCACTATTATGATTGATAATCAAGACGTAAAAGAATATGAATTACGTAGTTTGCGTGAACAAATCGGCGTAGTTTTGCAAGATGTATTTCTATTTTCTGACACTATCGAAAATAATATTACATTGGGCGATAGCAATATTTCTAGAGAAAAAATCATCGAAGCCGCCAAACTCGTTGGCGTTCATGATTTCATTATGCAACTACCCAATAACTACGATTATAACGTACAAGAACGTGGAGCAACGCTCTCGGTTGGGCAACGACAACTCATTTCATTTGTACGAGCAATGGTGCATGACCCAAAGATAATTGTGTTGGACGAAGCCACTTCCTCAGTCGATACTGAAACTGAAGAATTGATTCAGAATGCAATTGATAAACTGATGCGTGGACGTACTTCAATCGTAATCGCTCACCGACTCAGTACGATTCAAAAAGCCAACAAAATCATCGTTCTCGACAAAGGCCAAATCAAGGAAGAAGGCAGCCACGAGCAACTGCTGAAACTCAATGGTTTCTATGCCAATCTCTATAATATGCAGTATAAAGAATTATTGGTTTAGACGCATTATTTGTATATTTTTGACTATTGTTTAGTTCTTTATCAAAAATATATGAAACTTATTTATCACGCTTTTTTTACTTTTTTTCTTTCTAACAGCATAGTTGCTCAAAACTGGCAAGTAAGTTCTCCCAGTGATAAAATCCGAGTCACAATCCAACGCACCGAAGCCGATGGTACGCTCAAATACTACGTAGAATATCTCGAAAATAATCAAACACAAACTATTATAGAGTCATCGAATCTAGGCATCTCTCGTATTGACGAGTCTTTTAACAATAATTTAACTTTTGAAAGTAGCAGTACGGAAACTATTGATGAAAATTATAAAATGTCGATTGGAAAACAATTACAACTTCGCAACAACGCCAACGAAATCACGCTCAATTTTCATAATTCAAATAATAGTCAATTTCAGGTAACTTTTAGAGCATACAATGATGGAGTGGCACTGCGTTATCGTTTCCCTGAAACTTCCAATGATACTTATTACGTAACTGAAGACAAAACAACTTTCCAAATTCCAGTCAATAATAGCAAAACTTGGATTCAAGGCTATGATAATTTTAGACCTGTTTATGAAAAACTTTACGAAAATGGTATAAATCTCAATCAAGCTATCAATCAGTTTAATGGACTGGCATTTCCTGCACTTTTTCAAACACCCAATGCTTGGATATTGCTCACTGAAGCAGATTTAGATGAAAAATTTTTTGCGTCTCATCTATCTTCTTATTTAGGTAATGGCACATTTTCAGTTGCTGCACCAAGTCGAGACGATGGTAATAGTTATGCCTGGTATGCAGGCTCGACACTACCTTGGACAATGCCTTGGCGAGTAATAATGATTAGCAAACAACTCAATAATGTGGTTGAATCTAACCTCGTTTCTCATGTAAGTAAAGCTTCACAAATAGTTAATACAACTTGGATAAAACCTGGAATTTCGACTTGGAGTTGGTGGTCAGACCTCGATAGTCCTAAAAATTTCGCCAAGCTAAAAACTTTCATAGATTTAGCGGCAGAGTTAAATTTGCCCTACTCATTGATTGATGTCAACTGGAATCAGATGGGAAATGGTGGTGATATTAATGCCTTAATTAACTACGCAAATAGCAAAAATGTAACACTTTGGTTATGGTATAATTCGGGCGGACCTTCAAACGACCAACCTGAACATCCTCGTGACTTAATGCACATTCAATCTGCTCGCCGCCAGGAGTTTGCTCGTATTCATGCTTTGGGCATTAAAGGTGTAAAAATTGACTATTTCCAGAGCGATAAACAGGAATTAATCAAACTTTATATTGAAATTCTCAAAGATGCCGCCGAATATGAATTAATGGTTAATTTTCATGGAAATGTTATTCCAAAAGGTTGGTCAAGAACATACCCAAATTTAGTTGCCATGGAAGCAGTAAAAGGTTCAGAAGCTTATATTTTTGATGGAAGCTTCTTGCCCAATGCACCTCGTCACCATACTATTTTGCCTTTTACGAGAAATGTAATTGGCCCAATGGATTATACACCGACTATTATCGGTTGGGGAAGAGGAGCTGAACATCTTACAACTGACGTTCACGAAATTGCATTGCTTAACATTTTTGAATCGGGCGTAACACATTTAGTCGATAGAGTAGAAAGCTATTTGGGAGTCCCTAATGACACACAACAGCCTCCATTACCAACCTTAGCTAAATCAATCATTAGCAACCTCCCCACAACTTGGGATGAAACACATTTGGTAGACGGTTTCCCTGGTACGCACGTTGTAATGGCTCGTCGTAAGGGAGAAAACTGGTATATTTCTGGAATTAATGGCGAAAATCAAGTTCGAAATATTTCAATACCATTATCATTCATTGCTACTGGCGATTATTCAAAACAAGTATTAAGCGATGGAGCAAATCCACGAGATATTCTCACTTCAGAAACCAATTACCAAGTTCAAGCCAGCAACACAATTAGCTTAAATATGCAACCCTATGGTGGTTTTATGTTGGTTTTGAAACGAGCTACATGCCAAACAACTCATAATATAACATCGCAAATTACAAACAATATAAAATATGAGGCATCAGAAACCATAAAAGCTACAAACATCATCAGTTCAACGGCTAATGTATCTTATGATGCAGGCAAAAGTATTTTATTGACTGCTGGTTTTCAAACTCAGCAGGGAGCAATTTTTAAAGCCTATATTGATGGTTGTGGCAATCAGTAACCCTTTTTTAACTATATTTACAAACAAACTTATTCACCCTAACAGACCTAAAAATGAAAAAACTTACGCTCTTTTTAGCGATATTCATTCATCACCAAATTAATGCACAATACAACCGTGCTTCAACGGGCATGGATCGCAAAAATGCCTTTCAGAAACACGCCGAACTCGTTAAAAATTCACCTTATAAAAATCTCAATTGGCGACTTCTCGGACCTGATAATACCAGTGGGCGAGCGACCGATGTTTGGGGAATTGAAGGTAATAAAAATATTATTTATGCAAGTTTTGCCACAAGTGGATTTTGGAAAACCGAAGACGCAGGCAAAACCTGGAAACCTTTAATGGACAAAATCGGGACACAAGCCATTGGAAATTTTGCGGTGTCAAAATCAAATCCCAACGTAATTTATGTTGGCACTGGTGAAGCCAATATTCTTCGAGCTTCACTTCCCGGCATGGGAATGTATAAATCGACTGATGCCGGAAAAACGTGGCAACATCTTGGCCTTGAAAACACCAGCACGATTGCACGTGTTGTCATTCACCCAACAAATCCAGACATTGTTTATGTGGCAGCAAGCGGCAACGAATGGAGCTATAATAATGACCGAGGCGTCTATAAAACAACCGATGGTGGCAAAACTTGGATCAAAGTTTTGTATCAAAACGAAAAAACTGGTTGCATAGATTTATTGATTGACCCCTCAGAACCAAATACACTTTATGCTTCTATGTGGAATAGAATTCGTAAGCGTTGGAGCGACCCAACTCCCGAAGATGACGATTATCTTTATAAATCAATTGATGCAGGAAAGACTTGGAAAATCATCAAAAATGGTTTGCCCGATACAAAAAATACTGGCCGAATCGGTTTAGCAATATGTGCCTCAAAACCGAATGTTTTGTATGCGTACGTAGATAATCATACGCCTAAACGCCAAGGAAATGAAGGAGAACTCGACTCTTATGGCCGTCCAAAAGAATTGGTTATTTTAGGAGCTGAGGTTTATAAAAGTACAGACAAAGGCGAATCTTGGACTAAAATGAGCGAAAATGACAAACAAATGGAAACATTTGGAGGAACTTATGGCTGGGTTTTTAGTCAGATTAGAGTTGACCCATCGAATGAAAATAAAGTTTTTATCATGGGACTAAACATTGCGGAGTCAGCAGATGGCGGCAAAAATTGGAATATTGTAAAAGGTGGAACCACTGCTGATACACGTATTCATGGGGATAATCACGGAATGTGGATTGACCCGTCGGACAGCAATTATATTCTTAATGCCAACGATGGCGGTATAGTAGTAACCTATGATGGTGGTAAAACTTGGAAAAACTTCTTTAAGGAAATTCCAACAACACAGTTTTATAATGTTGCTTATGATATGGCAACACCTTTTAATATTCATGGCTCTGTACAAGATGAAGGCTCAATGGGTGCAAATGTATCATGGCAAGCGTGGAATGGAGTAACAGATAAGAAAAACGGTTGGCATTTTGTGCCAGGTGGTGAAGGAAGCATTATTGCGATTGACCCAAAAGACCCAAATATTACTTATTCAAGTGCTTTTTATGGTAGAATCCAACGAGGAGATTTGACAAAAGAAGGAAAAGAACGCATTAAAAATATAACTATCAAAAAAGCTGAAGATGAAGAAACGCATCGTGGCGAATGGTTAGCTTACACACACATTTCAAACTTTGATAACAAAACCATTTATCACGGAATGCAGTATTTATTTAAGTCAACCGATATGGGAGAAACTTGGAAACGCATCAGTCCAGATTTGACGACGAATGATAAAAACCGCATGGGTAAATTACCGTATGCCATTGCCCACCAAGCAATTACGGCTTTGGCAGAGTCTCCATTCAAGCAAGGAACTTTATATGTAGGCACTGATGATGGAAATGTACATCTAACAACTGATGATGGCAAAACATGGACAAAAGTAATGGCTAGCTCACCAAAAAATGCCCATGTTTCGAGACTCGAAGCATCTAAAACTAAAGATGGAACCGTTTATATTACTCTCAGCGACCGCCGAGAGGATAATATAAAACCATATATCTATAAAACATCCGATTTTGGAAAAACTTGGATAAGTATCACGGGAGATTTACCAGCTTCACCAGTAAATGTGATCCGTGAAGACCCTTTCAATACTTCTATTCTCTACTGTGGAACAGATTTAGGCGTTTATACCTCAAAAAACAGCGGCAAAAACTGGCAATCAGTTCAAGCTAATTTGCCAGCGAGCGTTTCAGTACAAGATTTATTCATTCATCCACGAGATAATCAAATGGTCATTGCTACTTATGGGCGTGGAGTTTGGGTGATGGAGCGGTAATAATATCTAAAAAAAAGCAAGAAAAAAGCCCTCGACTCATCGGGGGCTTCATGTAAATTATATAATTCTAATCACCGAAGTGATGATATAATTATGCTAATTTTACGTTAACGGCGTTTAAACCTCTTTTCCCTTCTTGGATATCGAAAGTAACTTCGTCATCCTGACGGATTTGGTCTTTTAATTCAGACACGTGAACGAATACTTCTTGGTTTGAGCCACCTACTTTGATGAAACCAAATCCTTTGGTTTCATTGAAAAACTTTACTGTTCCGTTAGACATTTTGTATTTGTATTAGTACTTTAAAAACACAAATGTAAGTAAATAAATCTGTAATCAAACATAAATTTAATTTTTATCTAATTTTTTTTAAAATCTCTATACAATTTTAGTCATTGAAGTCTTTTCAAGCCATTTGAGCAAAACCAACAAAACAATTAAATTTCATTTTTATTCACAAAACAACAGGGCGATTTCTTATTACCCATTCTGCTCTTGAAGCATACGGAGATATAAGCTTTCTACTTTTTTTCTTGCCCAATCAGTTTTTCTTAAAAACTTTAAGCTCGAATTGAGCGATGGATTATTAGCAAAACAGTTGACATTTACATGGTAAGCCATTTGATCCCATCCGTAATAATCTCTGAGTTCTTTTACTATTCTTTCGAGCGTAATTCCATGCAGCGGATTGTTGGGTTGTTGTTCGTTTACCATACCTTATTTTTTCTTCTTTTTTGTCTTTTTCTTTAATGCCTCCATTTCTTCCGCTTCTTTGAGTAAAGCCTTCAAATCAAAATTGGCTGTATCTTTGGAAAAATCAATGGTTTCAGCGTATTCTTGTTTATCAAGTTCCAAAACTCTGATTTTCTTACCCATAAAGCCTTCGATTTCAGCCAAAATTGGCTTTTCTTCGGCCGCACAAAACGAAACAGCTAAACCTTTTTGCATTCCTCGACCAGTACGCCCTACCCTATGCACATAGTTTTCGGGTACATCAGGCAAATCATAATTTACTACGTAATCTACATTTGCAATATCAATTCCTCTGGCACTTACATCGGTGGCTATCAGTATTTTAACTTCGCCAGTTCTAAATTTATCCAGCACTAAAAGCCGATCTTGTTGTTCTTTATCTCCATGAATCGTTTCAGTTTCAATTCCTACTCGCTCCATTGCAGATTTTACTCTTTCGGCACGCACTTTTGTCCGCACAAAAACCAAAATTTTGCTTTCAGGATTTTCGCTGATAACCCTTTCCAAGAAAAAGCGTTTATCATCCATTTCCACAAAGGCCACCGAATGCGTAATATTTTTAGCAACGGGGTCGTTGGGTGATAATTGAATTCTGATTGCATTTCTTACCAACGAATAAGCAACTTTCTTGATTTGCTCATTGATTGTTGCCGAAAAGAACAGTGTTTGATGAAATTTAGGCAAAAATTTCTTTACATCTTGAATGTCTTTGATAAAGCCCAAATCAAGCATGTGGTCGGCTTCGTCAAGCACTAAAATTTCTACGCCCGTAATTTTAAGGTGTTTTTGGTAAATCAAATCAAACATTCGACCAGGAGTAGTAATCAAAATATCAACGCCTTTGACGAGTTTCTCGATTTGTGGAGCTTGCTCTACTCCTCCAAAAAGACAAAGCGTATCTACTTTTGTTCCTTTGGCCATTTTCTGAAAAACCTCAGAAACTTGTATTGCCAGCTCACGAGTTGGCTCCATTACAATGCATTTCACACCTTCTTCGTACCGCACCGAATACTTCATTTCTTGCAAAATACTAATAATCGGAATCGCAAAAGCGGCGGTTTTTCCTGTACCAGTTTGGGCAATGGCCAACACATCTTCACCTTTCAAAATTGGCGGAATCGACTTAAACTGAATATCTGTCGGGCGTTTGAAGCCTAACTCAGTAATATTTTTCTTGAGTTCGTTCGAAATACTATAATCGTCGAATTTCATCGTTTTCCACGTTTATCATTACCCTTGAAAGGGATATAACTTTCTTTTACGTATAATTTACCTTGCGAATTTAGCTTTGGTGCTTTGGTTGATTTCCCTGTCGATTTATCTTTTTTCTCCGAAATACTAACTTCTAAATTACGACCCATAACTTCGAAACCGTTTAGCTCAAAAATCGCTTTACGTATTTCTTCTTCATTGGGCATTTCTACAAAACCAAAACCTTTATTTTGGCGAGTAGCTTTATTTTTTACTATTTTGGCCGATGTTACCTCTCCAAACTTTTCAAAAAGCTCTTTTAATTCTTTCTCTTTAAGTTTAAATGGCAAACTGCCTACAAAAATATCCATTGTTTGATTTTTTATTATTTTACAAAAGTACGGAAAACAGTCGGCTATTGGCAGTCGGCAGTTGGCTTTTTATTGGTTATCACACAAAATAGAGGCTAAAATGACAATTTCTAACAGAATTTGAGCGAATTGGTTGTGCAATTGGACACAAAATTGACAACTTTGCGATAGTTGTCAAATCTAATCAAGAGTTACGCTTCGTAAAATTTAATGCCATTTTGTGCCAAAAAAGATTTGATGACATCAACATGAATACTGTGCCCTACGTGTAGAAAAGGCTGATTATTAACTTTAATTGTCTTTCCGTTTACATTGTGTGAGGCATTGTGCATATCAAAACCTAGGTGAAGAGCATTGGTTTTGCTTTGCATGCCACAAACTACGCCATTACGGTCAAAAAGTGGGCCGCCACTTTGTCCACGTAAACCTGGGGTGCTGAGTTCTACTCCGTAAAGTTCGTTGTTTTCTACCAAGTGCCTTGTTAGCATTCCATCAATTGGGAAGCGTGGCGTACCAATAATTCCGTTGTTTGTCCACGAAATTTCATCGACCTCAGCATTATATTGAAAGTTGGTAAATTCGGGAAATGGATAACCTAATCTGCAAAGTGACTTTCCTTGCTTTAAAACAGAACTATCTTTTGTAAATCGAGCGTAAGATTGATAAAGTGGTTTTTGAAACTGCTCGAAAATAATAATTGCTAAATCGTATTTTGGGTGATTTATCCAACGAAAACGCAGAGTTGGGTCAGCCGTACAATCAAGGAAACGCTCGTTGAGTTCGACTATCGTTTCGGGGGTATAATCATACTTATTTTCAAGTCCTTTGATAAATTTTTGGTACTGTTGATGCGGGACGCCGCCCGTACGAGGAATAGCGGAACGTTCTCGTTTGAAATCAGCATATTTTTGATTAATATTTGAGCGATTTCCTATCAAATCAATGACGTGTTTGCACGTAACTGCACATGAAAATTCATTTACAAAAAACATCGTAGCGGCTCCGGCAGTGACGATATTTTCGTTATAATTTCTTGAAATAAACTGAATCGGACGAGTAAATCGACCAACTTCTTCGATGGCATCAACAAACATATTTTTATAAAAAGCAGTAAAACACAAAGTAACGAAGAGATTTTTTGAAAACGTTAATTTTATCACAAAAAAAGAGCCATATAGATAAGGCTCTTTTTGAGAAAGGTTTTTATTTTTTCTTCCAGAACAAAACTTTGTCCTAAATGCTGCCATTACCTTCTTGACGTTTATTATCCTTCAAAAAATCATCAATCATTATTACATCCCGAAAATCTTGATTTCTTTTTGCAAGTACTTTTACTTCACGCAAATCATTTATATGAAGTACTCGAATTGTGTGACCTTGAATCTGCTGGACTTTCGCACGTTCATAACATTCATCAAAGTCAAATTTATTATGAACAACAGTCAGAATATCAATTGGTCCAACGAGTGTAAAAACCTGTGGTTCAGTAAAATTTTGTTTACCAATATCAGCTATTTCAGCTTCGACATAATCAATATCCAATAAAGTTTTCAAAAGAAGTGCCTTATTCTCATTAGTTGGACGTATCCAAATATCTGCATCTTTTGTATGCCGCATGATACCATGAAGATTGAGTGCCATTCCACCAATAATCATGAATTTTAAATTATTGGCATTAGCACTTCCAACAAAACGTAAAAACTCAGAATCTTCTAAATCCATGAGGGTTTCTTTATGATGATTTTACGTTCGATTTTTTGCTTATTTTCATTATGAATCTGGCGATACTCTTCTTGCATTTTAAAAAGGCTTATCAATCTTTCGGTTGGAGTCATTTTTCTACCTAATTCTAATAAATAAAAATACTGGTCGCCGATGTCTTTATGTCGAACTATTTTTCGGTCTTTCATTTCAATTGTTATTTTGATATAAAATTAAAGAAAAAATAATAATATGCTTTGTTTTTATCACAAAAAAAGAGCCATAACATAAAATGATACTCTTTTTAAAACTTTTCAAACCAATCAAATTTCTCGTGAATAATGGCTTCTTTTTGTTCATTGATGTATTTTAAAAATGCAGCAGCTACCGGCGAAAAGTTTTTATTTTTCATCCAAACTAAATTCCAAACCGAAGTAATAGCAAAATCTTCTACTGGAATTATTTGCAAATCGCCGTGAAGAAGTTCATTCTTGATGCCAATCACTGGCATAATTGAGCAGCCTAAACCCGCAATAACAGCCTCCTTTACCGCTTCATTGGAGGTTAGTTCCATATTTTTTCTGATGGGTAATTATTTTCTTCGATAAATAGTTCCATCACGAGCCTTGTGCCTGAGCCTTTTTCTCGATAGATAAGTGGCAAATCTTCAAAAATACGTTTATCGTAGATTTTCTTGTAAACTTATTTTTTTATTTGCCACCAAGAATAATTTATTTTTTAGCAGTTCTATATTTTCAACTTTTAGATAATCAGATAACACCGAAACCAAGGAAGTGAAACTTTCGATGATTACCAACCGTGGAATCAAGTTATGGCCAGAGGGTTTTGAAGAAACTTTCTGTACTGACGACTGGCGTTGTAGATTTAAGCTTACCGAAGGTAATCAAATGAACAAACAAGGTATTAGTAACTTAAAAATGAGGCAATTCAGCAAAGAGTTGATACTATAAAAACCGAAAACCTTTAAACTTTTGATGGTAAAATGGGCTACTCCTTGGGTCAAGGATAATGAACAAAATATCATAAAAAAATCAATATACAACTCATTCAATGTCAATTTGGTAGTATAGAAATCATCGAACTAGTTAAGCAGATGATTCATGCGAAAGTCACATTTCACGAAAACAAGATTAGTAATGACGACAGTAAAGAAGATATAAAAATACGTTAAATAGAATAAAACAGCTCCAAAAAGATTTATTAGATGCCATATATTACATCCATAAAAAGGGAGAAAATGTAACAATCAATGCTTCGATTGAAATATAAATCAAACACAATCGCAGAGTCAATCGGCTCTGCGATTGTATTTTTTAGTAAAATTGATTTATATTTTCTGCAATAATTTGGCCGAAATCATGGCTTATTACATTCCTGTGGTTGATAATTTACTCGATACAATCACAATTTCCACTTCGTTTATGGCAGGTACGATTCTGATAACTTCGTGGCTGAAAATAGATTCGCCCAAACTCCGATGGACACACTCTAAATCTTGGCAGGTGGTGGTGTGGCTGGCACAATTCAAGCAGGAATTCGACTTCTTCGACTGACTTCTACCAATTTTAAGGGAGGTTTTAGAAATGCTTTCTTTTCAACTTTTGAAAATTCGATTGCGGTTATTTTTTTCTTCTTACTCTTTGGCTACCTATTTTGGTGGCTATTCTTGGAGTTTTACTCTTTGTATTTCTGCTAAAAAAGGTTTTAAAACGCATTAAAACAAAGAATAAGTAAGTTTTTAATTAAAATAATTATAATTTATTCTTAAAAAAGCTTAACTTCCACTCAGAATCTAAACCTAAGCCTCATGGAAACCAAACCTTCGCTACGCTATGCGTGGTATGTTGTGGGTGTGCTTTTGCTTGCCTATATTTCCTCATTTATTGACCGACAAATTTTGTCGCTTCTCGTAAAACCCATCAAGGCATCTTTTGGCATTACGGATACGCAAATGGGGATATTAATGGGGTTAAGTTTTGCCGTACTTTATACGTTAGTTGGCATTCCGATTGGCTTAATGGCAGACCGAATGAACCGCAAACGCATCATTAGCTGGGGAATTTTAGTTTGGAGTATTATGACTGTTTTTTGTGGAATTGCGGGTAGTTATTCATTGTTCTTTATGGCTAGAGTTGGTGTTGGTATAGGCGAAGCTGCCCTATCGCCAGCAGCCTATTCTATTATTTCTGACTATTTTCCTAAGAAAAAATTGGCAACGGCACTGAGTGTTTATAATATGGGGATTTATTTGGGTTCGGGTTTGTCAATTTTGATAAGTGCAGCTCTCAGAACCATGATTGGTAAAGAAAACATTGTATTACCACTCGTTGGTGAGGTATATTCTTGGCAAATGATTTTCTTTTATATTGGTTTACCAGGAATATTGCTTGTTTTTCTTGTTCAAACTATTAAAGAACCAAAACGTGTAGAATTTGAATCCATAAAAGAAACCGCAGAAATAAGTAGTTTTAAAGAAATTATAGCTTATTTCAAGGCCAATAGTCGCACATTTTTGTTCCTCAATTTCAGTATGGCATTTATGTCGTTGGCTACTTACGCTGGTGTTTATTGGATACCAACGATGCTCAATAGAGTACATGGTTGGGCCGATACCAAAGCAGGTGTAACATTTGGACTTTTAGTTACTGTTTTTTCTACTTTGGGGGTAATAACTGGAGGTAGATATGCCGATTATTTAACGAAAAAAGGTGTCGTGCAAGCCAAAATGCTTTCAGGATTTATAGGAATGCTTGCTGCAATATGTTGTACCGTTGGTTTGGTAATATCGGATATTAATGTTGGAATTTATTTTATTGCAGGATATTGCTTTTTTAGTTCTTTCCCTTTTGGCTCTGCAACGGCAGCGATTCAAGAAATTGCACCGAACAAAATGCGAGCAATTTTCTCCGCATTTTTCCTATTTGTGGTTAATATTATAGGACTCGGCTTCGGGCCTCTTATCGTTGGTTTTTTGAACGATTCGATTTTTAATGACCCAAATCAAATACATTATTCAATTTTTATTGCACAAGTTATAGGATGTTCATTATCAGCTTTGTGCTTATATTTAGGCTTGAAACCTTTTGTAAAGAGCGTTGATTATCTAAAAAAATACTTGGCAGTTTCAAACCAAAACTAATTGATTTATGTTAACGAACACGATGTTCTATGAAAAAAACATGGGCTATTGACCATTGTCCGATTATTATCAATTATGAGTGAAATTAAGATTTGTTGCCCAAAATGTAAATGGGAACCCGATGGTGGCGAATATTGGCAATGTGATTGCGGCCAAATATGGGATACTTTCAAAACGATTGCACGCTGCCCAGCTTGCCACAAACAACATCAATATACAGCTTGTATTCCGCACGCAGGAGGTTGTGAAGCACATTCTCCGCACCTTGATTGGTACGAAGGTTTAGATAAAATCATCGAAGATTTAAAAGAAGAAGTGCTTGAAAATCAGGAGGTTTTTGTTTGAAAGTCCACGGTCGATAGTCAACAGTCGACAGTTTTGGGTACTGATATTTATTTTCTACCTCCTAAAAACTTTTCCTGCATAAAACCAAAACCATAGCCTATCAACTGAATAAAGCAGGCAATTACACTCAAAAAGCCAATTTTTAGACTTTTATTATGAATAGCCGAGTCAATAACGACCATGATAATATAAATCAAGAGCAGAAAAACAGCAATAAAAAACAAGATTTTGTCAATAAAAAAGATTATTGGAATGGCCAAAACTCCGAGTGTAAAAAGCATCGGGAAGTAATGCACCAATTTAAGTTCCGAAGGGAACATTCTGGAGAGATTGATACGCCCACGACCAAAGAAATGCAATTGTTTGAAGAACTGACCAAAATTCGTTCGTCTTTTATGATAAATGAAGGCTTCTTCAATCAAACCAACTTTAAAGCCTTTCGATAAAATTCTGATACTAAACTCAATATCTTCGGCCATCCGAGTCATTTTGTAGCCACCGGTTTCCTCCCAAACTTTACGAGAGATTCCGAAATTGAAACTGCGTGGATGGAATTGTCCGCCCGCATTGTTTTTCTTTCCTCTGATTCCGCCAGTCGTAAAAACCGATGTCATCGAATAATTGATGGCTTTTTGAATATCGGTAAAACTGCTATGTGCAGCATCTGGGCCGCCATAAGCATCTAACCAATTGTTCTTTAGAGAGTTATCTACAATCTCAAAATAGTTTTCGGGGATAATTGCATCAGAATCAAGTTGTACGAAATAATCGCCCCTTGCTCGCTCAAAGCCGTAGTTTCGAGAAAAGCCCTGCCCAGAATTTGGTTTGAAGAAATATTTCAAATCAAGTTTTTCCTGAAAACTCGCACATACTTCGTCACACTTTAATGTAGAGCCATCTTCGATGATTATTACTTCAAAGTTTTTGAAAGCGGCCGTCGCTACGGTCTGTTTACTCAAACTCTCAAGCAATTCTCTGACTTCTTCTGGGCGGTTATATACTGGGGTTATTACTGAATATCTTGACACGATTATTTAAGATTGTAAGATGGACACGATTAAATATTGTCTTTACACGATTTTTTAAGATTTCAGGATTTACACGATTATAAAAGTCTTTACACGATTATTTAAGATTATGAAATTTCAGGATTAAACCAAATGAACATGACTTTAATTAAAACGTACCGTTTTATAATCCTTTTCATCTTAAAATCTCTATAATCGTGTCAAAGTCGTGTGGGTGCAACTAATTTTTTATTGAAAACTCTTTTAAATTCAAGACTTAGGCCGCCAAAATTGATGAGCAAACCATCTGCAATATTATATGCTTCACAATAATTTATCGCTTGTGCTTTGTGAGCATCATCTAATTTGCTGGTAGCTTTTAACTCCAACATTACTAAGCCTTCTACGAAAAAATCTACCCTTCTTGTGCCAATATGTTCTTCTCTATAAAATATTGACATTTCTTTTTCTCGGTCGAAAGCTAAACCTTCGTAAGTCATCTCAATCGCTAAAGCCCTTTGGTAGATTACCTCTTGAAAACCATTTCCTAAAGTAGAATGAACCTTCATACAACAACCGATAATTCGGTGCGTGAGTTTATCTATTTCTGCTTTGGTACTTGCGTTTTGCATATTCTCTATAATCGATTTACACGATTTTTTAAGATTATAAGATGCACAGGATTAAAATTATCTGTACAGGATTTTTTTAGATTACTCAATAGACAGGTTTAGAAACTTTCGTTTAAAATCTATCAATCTAAATAAAATCAAAAAACGTATCGTTAAAAAATCCTGTCTGTCTTAAAATCTTTATAATGGTGTTAAGACAGTTTCATTCGCCGCCAAAACCTCTTCAATGTTTTTTTGCGAAAGAGCAGTTGAAAGGAAAAGGGCTTCGTATTGCGATGGTGCAAGATAAATACCTTTATCAAGCATTCCGTGGAAATATTTACCAAATTTAGCGGTGTCTGACGTCTTTGCTGTTTCAAAATCTATTACTGGTGTATCAGTAAAGAAAAGGCTGTACATCGAACCAATATGATTGATTTGGTAGTTGAGATTAAGTTTATCAAGAATCGAACGAATGCCACTAACTATTTGATTACCAGTTGATTCCAATTGTGCATAAACCTCTGGATGGTCGTTTAAGTGATGTAACATTGTAAGTCCAGCAGCCATAGCAATTGGGTTTCCAGAAAGTGTTCCTGCTTGATAAACAGGCCCTTGAGGCGACACACAATTCATAATTTCTACCTTTCCGCCATACGCTCCAACGGGCATTCCTCCGCCAATGATTTTACCCAAAGTTGTCATATCGGGCGTTACGCCGAAACGTTCTTGAGCTCCGCCTTTTGCCAAACGAAATCCTGTCATTACTTCATCAAAAATCAAAACGATTCCTTCTTTTGTACAAATATCACGCAAGCCTTGTAAGTAACCTTCCTTTGGAAGAACACAACCCATATTTCCTACAACTGGCTCAAGAATCAAGGCTGCGATTTGTTCTTTATTGGCATCGCAAAGCATTTGAACGGCTTCTAAATTATTATATGGAGCAGTCAAAGTATCGTTTGCCACACCTTTCGTAACACCCGGACTGTCTGGAATTCCCATCGTGATTGCTCCACTTCCTGCAGCAATTAAAAACGAATCACCGTGACCGTGATAACAACCTTCAAACTTAATAATTTTGTCTTTTCCTGTATAACCGCGAGCCACACGCACCGCGGCCATTGTGGCTTCTGTGCCTGAATTTACCATTCTCACTTTTTCGATAGAAGGCACCATCGAAATAATGAGTTCGGCCATTTCTACCTCACGACGAGTGGGAGCCCCAAACGAAAATGAGCCTTTGATTGCTTCGCTTACTGCTTGCTCAACTGGCTCAAAGGCATGACCCAAAATCATTGGCCCCCAAGAATTGATTAACTCTATGTACTGATTATCGTCTTCATCAAAAATATAGGCACCTTTTGCTCTTTTGATAAAAATCGGATTTCCGCCTACCGAACGAAATGCTCTCACTGGCGAATTTACACCCCCTGGAATGAAGTTTTTAGCTTTAGCGAAAAGTTCTTCGCTGGTATCTGTGGTCATTTATTTTGTATTGAAATGTAAAAAATATAGAATATCGAAACCCATATCTATATAACAATTTTTAAAACATAAAGGATTAGAGAAAGTTTGTTAACATTTCTAATCCTTTAAATTCTTTCCAAAATTAACTATTAAAACAATACATTAAAAATTAACCCCCGACTTAATCGGCAAATATACCCTAATGCCGGTATGAGAATATTGTTTTTGATTGAAAACACTGTAAACTTCAGCATTGAAAAGTCCTAAAAGTCCTTTTAGACCGTAGCCCAACTCATAATGTTTGACTTGATTAGTGATCAAAACATTGCCGTAAAGACACTCTTTCCAGCCTTTTCGTTGTAGGTATGGAATATTTGTCAGGAATAATCTTTTGAAATCAATCTTGGTAAATAATTGAGCATAACCACCTTTTGTGCTGTATTGATAATAGGGTATATCTCGGAAATCTTGGTGGGTTTGGACAAAAGTTTCATTGCCATTAAAATGCTTGTAATCAATGAAATAAGTAGGTTTATTTCCGTGACGACGGCCGCCGTAGAATGTTCCGACTTCAGCTCTTAACGAAACATCCTTTAGTTTCCATTTAAAATCATGGTTCATACCCAATTCTACACGATTAAAACCTGTTTCTCCAAAAGCTGAAAGATTTTCGATGCGAAAAGTTGGCCCAAAAGTCTGCACATAACGATTTCCGTTATAGATTTTAATTCTTGAAAATGGTCGATAAGTCAAAACGGCATTGAAACGAGTTTGGGTATGCGTATTAAAAGCCGTTGTCTTAAAATCTTGATGAATTGGGTCGTTCGACACATAATATTTATTGGCTATTTTTCGAAAACCTTGATTCTCAATGTTAGTTAAATGATATCGCTCGGCAAATTGCAAATATGTACGTAAGAAAATGTGATCATTGATACGTGGACTGAAATTGATTCGAAGATATTTCTGCTCGTAAAACTTCCCAAAATGACGATTATCAAGCAAAGCATAAGCCGCATTTACCAAATTATTTATAGGTTCTTCATTATTGATCTGAAATACTTTACGCCCCGCTTCCGCACCGATACTAAACTTTTTGTGCCCATTCCCAATGCCAAACGAGCCATTGATTCTATCTCTTTGGATTGAATAATGCGGTTTGACATTTATCGAAAACGAGCTGAGCGAATCAATTCTGCGGCGATAACTTAATCTGGGAAAGCCAATATTTAAACCCTCAACTGCATTATAGCGGGTATCTTCTTTCCAACCACCAATCGTAAAATAGTCTTTGTAAGTTCCACGATTTACGGGATTGTATTTATAAATATGCCCCGATAAAAGATGAATAAACTTAAATTTGGCTGGCTGTGCTTTTGCGAGCGAATCTTTATTTAATTTTTCACCTATCTTTTTTGCCTCTACCACATAAATACTATCAGCTTGTTTATATCCTTTTATTTCTATTTGAGTTAATGGTATTTGGCGTTCTTTTGCCCAAAAGTCTTCATTCCGATTTCTTGCCAAACTATCTACAGTACGAGAATAATTCGAGGCAATTATCTCTTCTTTTTTCTCCTTCTTTTCCTTTAATTCTTCTTTTTCGAGGTCTTTTGAGAGTTTTTTGAGTTGCTTAAGACTCAATTCTTTTTGTTCGAGAATTGTCTTGGTATCCAACTTTTTACGATTAAGGTCTTTGCCTTCAATCTTAAAAATCTTATCGTCTAAAACCTGTGGTTTGATAGTAGCATATTTTGGATTTTTTACGATTTGATAACCTTTATAAGCCGTAATCTCACGAGCCGAAATATCTGCTCCCATAAATTTTATCTCGGTCGTTTCTTCTACTTGAATGGGCATCCAAATATCATCAATCGGAGAGAAAATAACTTTATAAGTTGACTCTCCAACTTCTTGCTCATACTTAAAATCAATGCTATGAATCGTCCAAGTACCTTCAATAATATTGATAATGCCACTATATAAGCCAGGCGATTTTACTTTAGGGATAACTCGTATCTTGTTGATATACAATCCTTTATCTTGAAAAAAGCCTTCGTAAACGAATTTATAATTAACCGCACCTTTGAATGTTATAGGAGATTCTTCGTTGTTGGGATTATAAAAACTTGATTTATCAATAGAAGCATTGATATTATTTTTCATGGCAGGAGGCAGATTAGAACGTATCGAAATTACTCGCTCTACAAAACTATTTGGTTGCTTAAATTTTACCTCATTAACTGATTCTATCACATAAGTTTGTCCTTTTTTAATGAAATTGTCTTTCATTGCTTTTTCAAAGAGAAAAGATACATCATTGACCCTAAAAGTACCCCGTAAATAGCTACGCATCAAATAACTTTCAACCTCTTTATGATGAATCGGCGACATTGCGATGGTTTTTCGCATGATTGTAAGAGCAGGGTCTTCATTGTTGTTTGATACCTTTACGCCACCCAACTCAATACTAATTTCCTTCATTACAATATTGAGTGTCTGCAAGTTTTCGGCAATATCTACCTTCTTCGTAACTGACTGATAGCCAATGTATTGAAAAACAATTTCGTAAAATCCAGCTTTGAGCTTGATTTCGTAGTCGCCATCTTGATTGGCCATAGTACCGATATCTGTGCCTTTAACCAGCACCGAAGTGAAAGGCATCGTTTCACCTTTTTCATTCTTGATTTTACCTTTTATGCCGAGCGACGCTTCGCCACTTGCTGCAAATAGATTTTGTTCAATAAATAATAGTAGTAATAGTTTTTTCAGCATAACGGTAAGTGTGTTTTTTGTGGAATGGATTCTAATAAATACACTACGGTTGGAAAGTAGTAATATTGTAACATAGATGCAGAAATGGGCAGGAAAGTTACAGAGTAAATATTTTTACCACTAAGAATACTGATAAAGAATAAAAAACACTGAGTTTCACTGAGAAAATCTTGGTAAAACTTAGTGTTTACAAGTATTAATCAAATAAAAAATTCCCCTTTAGAAACCAGTTAAGGTGCCATCAATTCTTTCAAAATCTTCTGAGCGGCTATCGAAATGACGGTTCCAGGGCCAAAAATACCTTTTACGCCCGCATCGTAGAGATATTGATAATCTTGGGCAGGAATTACACCCCCAGCGATGACCATAATATCTTCACGCCCCAGCTTTTTGAGTTCTTCAATCAATGCAGGAACAAGCGTTTTATGCCCAGCCGCCAAACTTGATGCCCCAACGATATGAACATCGTTTTCGGCTGCTTGGCGAGCGGTTTCTTCTGGCGTTTGGAAAAGTGGGCCTATATCTACATCAAAACCTAAATCAGCAAAACTGGTAGCAATAACTTTTACTCCACGGTCGTGGCCATCTTGTCCCATTTTGGCGACCATTATTCTCGGACGGCGTCCTTCGATTTCGGCAAATTGGTCGGCCATTTGTTTAGCCAATTTGAAATTTTCATCATCAGAAACTTCTGCTTGATATACACCCGAAATCGAACGAATAACTGCCTTGTGGCGACCTGATACTTTTTCCATAGCGTAAGATATTTCGCCTAAAGTGGCACGTTTTCGGGCTGCCTCGACTGCCAAAGTCAGAAGATTTCCCCCTCCTTTATTCTCAGCCAACTTTGTAATTTTATCTAAAATTTCCTGCACTTCGGATTCGTTTCTTTCAGCTTTTATAAGTTCGAGTTTTTCGATTTGCTTTCTCCTAACTTCCTGATTATCAATATCCAAAACATCAATAATCGTTTCGGTATCAGTTTTATATTTATTTACACCTACAATTATATCCTTTCCTGAATCAATTCTGGCTTGTTTTCGGGCGGCCGCTTCTTCAATTCTCATTTTTGGCAAACCTGTTTCTATTGCCTTTGTCATACCGCCGAGTTCTTCCACTTCCTCAATCAATACCCATGCTTTTTCTATTAGTTCTTTAGTCAAATATTCTACATAATATGAACCTCCCCATGGGTCAACTACCCGACATATTTCGGTTTCGTGTTGAAGATAAAGTTGTGTATTTCGTGAAATTCTGGCCGAAAAATCCGTCGGAAGTGCCATTGCTTCATCAAGTGAATTAGTGTGTAAGGATTGTGTATGCCCCAATACTGCCGACATTGCTTCTATGGCTGTTCGGGCTACATTATTGAAAGGATCTTGCTCAGTCAATGACCAACCCGAAGTCTGGCAGTGCGTGCGTAAAACCAAAGACTTTGCACTTTTGGGGTTGAATTGCTTCACGATTTTCGACCAAAGCAAACGACCTGCACGCATTTTGGCAATTTCCATGAAATGATTCATGCCAATTCCCCAAAAAAATGATAAACGAGGAGCAAAACTATCAATATCCATTCCTGCAGCAATTCCAGTTCGGATATATTCTAATCCATCGGCGAGCGTATAAGCCAACTCTAAATGGGCAGGAGCTCCTGCTTCGTGAATATGATACCCAGAAATAGAAATAGAGTTGAATTTCGGCATATTTTTCGCGGTATAGGCAAAAATATCGCCCACAATTCGCATGGAGAACTCTGGTGGATATATGTAAGTATTTCGCACCATAAACTCTTTCAAAATATCGTTTTGGATAGTTCCAGAGAGTTTTTCGGGTGAAACACCTTGCTCTTCGGCTGCTACAATATAAAATGCCATTATTGGTAATACTGCCCCATTCATGGTCATCGAAACTGACATTTCATCAAGCGGAATTTGGTCGAAAAGAATTTTCATATCTTCGACCGTATCAATGGCAACTCCTGCTTTTCCTACATCGCCAGTTACACGTGGATGGTCGGAATCGTAGCCTCGGTGTGTAGCCAAATCGAAAGCTACGGAAAGCCCTTTTTGTCCAGCCGCTAAGTTTCTACGATAAAAAGCATTAGATTCATCGGCCGTCGAAAAACCAGCATATTGTCGAATCGTCCATGGCTGCATAACATACATCGTGCTGTACGGCCCACGTAAAAAAGGTGGAATTCCTGCCGAAAAATGCAAATGTTCGGCCGATTCAATATCTTTTGCAGTGAATCTTGGTTTTACGTTGATGCCCTCTGCCGTACGAAAATAAGTCGTAGTTTCCAATTGTGTTTCGTTTGAAGAAAACAATTTGTTTGACTCTAAGGATATTTTCGAGAAGTCTGGTTTCATTGATGATGGAAGCAATAAATAAACCGAATAATATTTCTGTCTATATTTCTAAGCAAATTTAACATAGAAATCAGATTAGTCCAGTGTTTTCTTGCTAAAATAAAATAGTAGTTTGGATTATATATTCTCAAAAAAAGCCTGCCGATAGTAGCAACAGACTTTATAAAGAGAAAAAAGTAAATTTGTTTCAAAAGTTTTAATATTATATGAGAGGTTTTTCACTAAGTGAATTTGTACTTAATTACTTAGGTAAATCTTTCAATCCGAATGCTCTACGCTCTTCCCAAGCATCAAGCCCATCATACTTACATAATAACTTTACATTTTTAAGACTATTGAATGATTAAAAACGCTGTTAGAAAATTTATTTAATTCATAAATAAGTTCAATTTAGTGGAAAAATTGAGTTTTGAGCAAAAAAAAGTCCGATTAGTTCGTGTTCTAATCGGACGATTAAATTTATTCTTCTATTGTCGTGTATAAGTCACCGATAATTCTGACTTTGCCAAAGTAGTAGATTTGATGGCATCCAAGATTATATCCATTGTTACCTTGGTAGTTGCGGCTGGAATTATAGGCTCGGCCGAAAGTGCATAAGCCGTAATGATGTAAATTTTTGCTCCAGGACCTTGCGAACACGGTGATGAATAACTATTTTTACCGTTCACCGTATTTATGCCAAACGAACCAATAGTTGTATTGTTTTCAGGAATTGAGTTTACCGCTGAAGCCAGTTTATAAACAACATAATAAACATGTTTATCGCCTGTTGGTGGAATGTGATGCATCAGGACGGCAAAAGATTTTGTGCCAGTGGGTATGTTTTTCCAAGACAATGGCGGAGCAAAACTCTGTCCATCGCAGGTGTATTTTTTATCTAAAACGCCATTGACTACACCCGAACTCTCTATTGTAAAAACCCCAAGATTAATTGGTATTTCGACCTCTTCTTTTGCACAATTCATTAGTAATATACTACAAAAGGCTATTAAAAACTGTATTTTCTTCATGATTTATTATTTCTTAGTGTATTGGCTTATTGTTGATTTACCATCTGTGCCGATCAATGTAAAGGTATAAACTCCTTTGGTATCCCAAACATAATTTACATAAGCTTTTTTACCATCAAGTGTATATTCAAGCGAATAAGCATTCGTGCCAGTTAATTTGAAATTGGTGATGGAAGCTCCTTTGAGTGCTGTTAATGCTGGACGAACACCTGCTGATTTTGCCTGTGGAAGAATTTGATTTTCAGGTGCTGGTGTAGTTGGGTCAAGACTTACTTTTCCTCGCATGGCAGCAATAAAGTAAGGATATTTAGATTCGGCGTGATAATGATAAGTATTGCTATAATTATGTCCATGATATTCATCTAATGTTTTAATGGCAGTGCCGTCTGGTTCTTTTGATCCATAAATAGCAAAACCATCAAGTGCCATTGCAATCGGATTATTTCCAGCAGTAGCCTCAAAATGAAGCGGAGCAATATGATAATGATAATCGTCGGCACGGCCACAATGCCCACCCCATTGGTCTAACTCGCCAATGACAAAAGCATCCTCCCCACGATTATTGAGTGGATTGAAAATCGGAATGCCATTGGGTGCAATAGCTACCGCACCTTTCATGAAATTAGATTTCAAACTCAAAGGCGAAGCAGCAAATTCGGGTTTGAGCGGAATAGACCAAGCATTTGAACCCGTGTATCCCTGCGGAATCGGGACTTGCTGCTGCCAACTCGTAATGCCAACCATCATATTATGAGTCTGAGGAATACCTTCAGTTTCTACATAAAAATAAGTATCATCAAAGCGGGTTTTCACTTCTGATTTGTATGGCGTAAAAACCTTTTCGATAAAGCTTGGGTCGGTTTTACTCAAAGTTGATGTCGTATTGGTAGTTGCATTAATAGGCTCAACTTCATTGGTTGTGCAAGCATAAAAAAACAACATAAAACTCCCAAAGAAATAGGCTATTTTTGGGTTTTGATTTTGTTTTCTCAACACAACCAATAAAACAAGAGCTGCAACCAAAATCCAAATATAAAAAGACTGATAATCAGTCGTTTTCGTATCAGCAACTAAGTTTTTTACTACTTGATTTTGAGCATTTATTTGCTTCAAAAAAGCTATTTTCTTACTCAAAGAAGTTTGATTTGAAAACGAAAAATCATTCAAATTGGCCGAAATGATTTTTCCATTTTTTTGTTCTATAAAAACTTTCCCATCTCGTTCCATCAAGAAATGCCCCTCGATTTGCTTTCCTTTGATTGAATAAATCACACTATTTGTTTTTGCATGTTCACCTACGTGGGCAAGCAACGACCCCGAGTGAGCCAAAATGAGTAAAATCAGGCAATATTTTATAATTTTCATAAGGAAAATGGTGATTAGGTTTTTAACAAGGATTTACTTTCGTTTTTTTATTTGACTGATATTTCTCAAAACTCAACTTTTGTATTTGTTTCATTAATATTGGTATTCAATTCCCCGTAAACCTCAATAATACCAAATTATCCAATACTAAATTAGACGACCAAATGAATTGCGAACCTGAAAATGATGATGTAAAATTTGAATAGGCAGGTTTTACACCAACTTGAGCATCGGTAAAAGTTGTGGCACTCGGCCATTTGCTGAAATCATAATCAGAAGAAAACCATGTTGATGGTATTTCCCAATGTAAAGCATACGATTTTGCACCGCTACTTGGACTATTACTACAAGAAGAAGAAATACGAGAAGAACCAGTCTCTACAACGCAATTTATATCTGCCAACGGTGCTATATAAAAAGTCTGAGCTTTCCAAGCCGAACTGGTGCTTGTGCCATCGGTAAATTTAGCAATAAAACCACCATCGCCAGGATAATAGGCATTGCCTCCGTTTGCTTCACTACCGATTCCTAAGTTTTCTTCCCAATCGACTAATTTTACTGCATATTTGATGGGGCGTTTTGCTTTGAATTTTACAACGCTCGAATTGAACGGCGTATATGGAACGGCATCGACACCTACTAATTTTCCATTTACATATAACTCGTAATAATTATCGCCGTGAATATAGCCTGTTATTACTTCGCCGTCTGCATCTATCACGACTGTCGGCACTTTAGATAAATCAACTTGACTTATTGAAGTTGGTTTTACGCCTGTACATTCATTGAAAAGGTCTGTTAATTTTGTGGCGGTAGAAAAATTAGTTTCGGCAGGAAGAGTCCATAGTTTTCCATCAGTTGAGGTTATTGTTCCGACTGATGTAACTCTTCCGCCCGTGCAACTATACAAACTATTAATTGTTGTTTTACCAATACCTTGGGTAGCTGAGCCTGTGCCTTTATATGTTGATGTTATGTTAATTGAAGAACTATCAACTTCGGTCTTTTTGCAAGCTATAAACACGATAATTGAAAGGGACATTGCTACAAAGAGATTTAGTTTCATAAGAGTTGTTAATTTATTAATGTGCAAATTTCATCGATAATATGCTCAATATCAAGCACTTGTGTCGTATTTTAAGTGCCTAAAATCCTCTATTTTTTATCAATTAAAAGCATTAATTCTATAAACGAGAATTGAGTGATTTTCTGGTTTACACCATTGCTTTTTTTCTTTAAAATGCGATTTTTTGGCTAAATTATAAATTTTCTCGTGCTTTATATATTGAATAAAGATTGCAGTTATGTATCAATGTCCATCAACTGGGATACAACTTTTAACCGAAACTAAGCCATAAATTCTTTTATTTTTGATAACATAATTTGAAATCAATTTTCTATTTTCATTCCAAACTCTTTGTGTTCCTTCTTTTTCTCCCAATTGATAATTGCTTTCTTCTCTGATTTTCCCATTCGGAAAATAAACTAGTTGTTTTCCATCAAATTGATCATTTTTATATTGAAACAAATATCTTAGCTTCCCATTTGGCCACCATTGTAGAAATTTACCTTCTTTTTTGCCATTAATGAAGATGCGTTCTAAAAGTTTTTCTCCAGAATTATACCATCCTTTTGCTAAACCTTGCTCGCGACCTTCAGAAATAGGCAATTGATAAACTACTCTATTTTCTTCTTTTTCAAACATATTACCCGAAAAAGGCTGTCCTTTATATAGCCAGCCTCTATCAGTTTTTTTTAGATTAGTATCAATATTTAAAACATTACTTTTTGCTTTTCTTTCATGACATGACAGCACAAGAAAAGCAAAAAGTAGGCTCGATAAGGGCTTAAAATTCAAAATAATAATATTTTATTGAGTTACTAAAAACTGCCCCATTAATCCTGCATCTTCATGATTCGGGAAATGACAATGATACATAAATGGATTGGTACTACTCGCAAAATCATCATATTTTGCCACTACCGAAACAGTTTCACCAGTTCGGATATAAAAAGTATCTTTCCAACCCGATTCATAATTGGCAATAGCTCCAGAACTACGAGAAACAATCTTAAATTGAATATCATGAATATGAAATGAATGCCCAAAGATATTATTATTTACAATCGTCCATTTTTCAATAGCATTAAGTTTCACGGTTTGGTTAATGGTTGTGGAACCGTAAGTATTATTATCAAATGTAAAGGCCGACCCTGCTTGTCCACCAGTTATCCTAATTGTTCGGGTGCTTGTAGCGTCAGATTCCTTCCAATAGGTGTTTGTTGTCAACTTTGCTGGCCATGAGGTAATTGCATTTGCAGACGTAGTTTTTACATTAATATGAAGCACAGTAAAATCTTTGTTATTTAACAAACTACCAAATTGGCCAGTGGTTTGTGGCTCACTACCACCAAAACCAAATTCTTGATTAGCATTAAAGGCTTTCATATCTAAGCTAGCACCAACGGCATCTTTACTCAAATCGACCAAAATTTCGGCACGTTCTCCTACTGCTAATTTCACACGAGTTACTTCAACTGGAGCATCGAGCAAGCCACCATCATTGGTTATAACATAAAAACTGCGGTTATCGCTAAAGCCAAGATTATATGCACGTTCGGTTTCGGCATTTAAAATTCTGAAACGAACAAATTGTTTTGGTAAACTGATTTGAGCGTTATGCGTGCCATTTGCCATTGCATAGTCGCCATAAGCGTGTTCGGTTGTAGTAAATGAATTATCAGAATTATATCTTCTGCTAGTTAAAACCAAGGGAATATCATCAGTCCCATAAGTTCGGGGTAAGGCCAAAGCTGATTCAATCGGGTCTTTGATGATAATAAGTCCGCCAGCCCCGTAAGTTAGTTGTTGAAACGTTTTTTCATGTAAATGAGGGTGATACCAATAAGTACCAGCATTATTTTTTATCTCGAAAGATGGCTTCCAGGTGGTATTAGGTTCAATAATCTGATGTGGACCTCCATCCATAATTGCTGGAATATGAAAACCATGCCAATGCGTAGTGGTTGTTTCAGAAAGGTTATTTGTTACGTTCATTTGAACAAAATCACCTTTGTTAATTATTAATGTTGGCCCCCAAAATTCTGCACCATTATAGCCATAAGTAGCAGTTTTAGCTCCTGTACGAAGTTGTTTGCTGGATTTAGCTAATGTTAAATCAAAAGCCTTACCAGTAATTGTGGGTGGAATCCAGAGGTCATTATAGGTTGAGCTCGTAGTTGTTGTTGTATTAGTCGTTGTTGTTCCAGAAGTAGGAGTTATATCGGTTGTAGATTTGTTACATCCATATAAAAAAACAAAAATGAGTGATATTGGCAATACTAATATAAAAGCCTTTTTTAACATACCTGAATAGTTTTAGTTTTAATGAGAAAGTATAACTAATAATTTAGATGCAAATAGAACCAAGAACTTGCTTTGATTTTAACAAAATTTATAAGCTGTTTTCTATTCTTTCAAAAGTTTATAAATCTTTGTTGATTTATCAATTATTTTCAAAAAATACATTCCCCTTGGAATCCGAGAAAAGTCCTGATTTTCAATGCTTTTCCCAAAAAATATCTTCTGTCCAAAAACATTAGTCAATTCAAAATCAGCATTTGTTTCAGCCCCATTAATTTTTATGGTCGAATTAAAAGGATTTGGGTATTGAACTATATTTTTAGGGTGAGCAAACTCATTTTCAACAGATAATACCGTTGGAGTTGGAGGTATTGTGGTATTTGTACAAGCATAAGTTTTACCAATTAAATTTGAAATCTCTTTACACAGTTCCACATAATTTGTATTATCAACTGTACTTAATGCAGCTCGTAACAAATCATTTTTTTCGGTAGGGTCTTTCGCAAGATTAAAAAATTTACTTGTACCATTATCAAACAGAAGTAGCTTATAATTTTTATTACGAATTGTTTTGCCATCACCCGCCACTGTTTGTTGCTTAAAAACTTCAGTAAATGCCCAAGAGCGAGTTTCCGTTGATTGATTTTTGATGATTGGCATTATACTTTTGCTATCGACTGGTTTATTAGCGGGAATCTGACTTTGCCAATTATTGTAACCAAACAACTCTAAAATTGTAGCAAATAAATCTTGGGTATTTACCAAGGCATCGCTTACACGATTTGGATTAATAACCGAAGGACCAGCAATAATAAGTGGGACACTTACTCCCTCTTGATAAATACTTCCTTTTGCACCTCCTCCGCCAGATTTTTGCGAAACTCCTGCCTCATTACCATTATCGCCAATAAAAATTATATCAGTATTATCCCATTGTTGAATTGACTTGAGGGATTCAAACAATCTCCCAAGCTCAGTATCAACCGCTTCCATCGAAGCCTTGAAATAGTCTTTTGGATTTGCAGTTATGTCACTACTTGTTCCACTTAAAGTTTTGAAAGAATGTAGATTTAGGGGTGGCAAATGGTATGGAGTATGCGGTGCATTGAACGCTAACCAAACAAAAAATGGTTTATTTTGATTTCCTTTTATCCATGTAATTGCATTATCAACATTTTCGGTAGTTGCATAATTGGTCGAGTTTTTGGCAACTCCATTGGTAATTTTTGTCCAAATTGTAAAACTATTTAAATTTCCATCAAAGCCACCTTCAAAATGATCATACCCCATATTATTCGGAAAAGTATAGTTTGAATTAGGATTCGATAAGTGCAAATGCCACTTACCAATATTTGCCTTTGCTATGCCATTTGTTTTAAAGCGATTTAATAATCGAGGAATTGTTATTTCGGAAGTATCCAAAACTGCAGAAGTTGTTCCACCTATGGCATTGCCTACCCCAGTTCTGAAACTATATCTGCCTGTCAATATTCCAGCACGAGTTGGTGAACAAAGCGGATTTGACCAAGCATTTCTAAAACGAACTCCTCTGGTCAATAACTTCCTAATGTTTGGTGTAGGTATTGTATCGAGGTGATTTTCGCTAAACCCAAAATAATCTGAGCCAATATCATCGGCAATGATAAGAATAACATTTCGCTGAGCTGAGGCGACAAAACAAAAAATTAGACAATAGAAAAAGGCAATAATCTTTACTTTCATTAGCTTTGTGAGTAATTATACGAATTTTTACTTTTGAATGGCACTTAGTTTTAAGGCAAGATTATCTTTGATTGTCTTAAATTGTGAATCTTGGGCTAAGTTCTTCTGTTCTGATTCATCTTTTGTCAAATCGAAAAGATATTCAGCACCAGATTTAGTTTTAACATATTTATACTGTTTATCACGAATAGCAGTCCCATTTTTGGTATCAGGATTCATACTGTGGTCAATCTCCTTATAAGTAATATCGCGTATAAAACTATTAGCGGTGGTGAATAAAGCCTTGAAACTTTTTGAATCTTGGTAAGAAGTAGTATTTGTACCAGCGATGTCGGCAATTGTGGCAAACAAATCGGTGGTATTTATTAATGAGGCATCAATCCCTTTTCTGCTCACTCCTTTGCCGTAAACAATCATTGGAACTCGTACACCGCCTTCAAACAATGAGCCTTTTGAGGTGTCTTTTGTAAAAGGGCTTTGAGCTAAAATCTCTGGTGTGCCATTATCACCCAAAAATATAATGACAGTATTGTCTAGTTGGGCTTTTGGAATATTCTGTAATAATCGATTGATTTCAGTATCCATTGCCTCAATTGATGCAAGATATTTTGATAAATTTGTGTTATCAATAGGACTTGAAATTAGATTTTTAGGAGGATCTTGGTAAGGAAAATGTGCTGCGTTATGAGCTAACCTTAAAAACCAAGGCTTAGTTTGTTGCTTTATCCAATTGATTGACTCATTTGTAAAATCAGTAGCGGTATAATTTGTAGAACTTGCAGTTTGGCCGTTTGTTACTTTCTGCCACTTATAATAATCCGCCACTTCTCCTCCCATAAATCCTGCAAAATAATCAATACCCATTTTGTTGGGGTTTGAAGACCCACCATTTGAATTATCTGATAAATGCCATTTCCCTACCACAGCATCTGCATACTTATTTGAGGTTTTTTGTTCAATATATTGTTGAATCGAGGTAGTGGTAAGTTTTATTCCTCCAGCTGTCTGAGATGGTAAACGTACTACCCCGCTTCGGAAACCATACTGACCTGATAAAATAGTAGCTCGTGTAGGTGAGCATAAAGGATTTGAATACACCTGCGTAAACAACAAACCTTCATTTGCC
>Ga0247831_1001824_pt1 | contig 37363 bp, 41 predicted proteins | sample LaCruzMarch2015__9_FD_192406 | JGI IMG/M metagenome (GOLD analysis project Ga0247831, IMG submission 192406) | Freshwater microbial communities from meromictic Lake La Cruz, Castile-La Mancha, Spain - LaCruzMarch2015_1m | ecosystem: Environmental > Aquatic > Freshwater > Lake | place: Spain...
AAACCTTTATATTCCGCCCTACGTCTATACCGGCGGCACAGTCGTAAAGATTGGATGATACGAACATGAGTGGACCTTCAAGCTATGTGCCTAAGTCCGACCTCGAAAAGTGGTTGGATACGCGGCTGCCGATCGTGCGGTTTATGAATGACACGCTGGTCGATTTTCCAACCCCAAAGAACTTGAACTATTGGTACACGTTCGGCGGCATTTTGGCGGTCTGTTTGGTCAGCCAAATCATCACCGGGATCATCCTGGCGATGCATTACGTGCCCCAGATCGATATGGCCTTTAATTCTGTTGAACGCATCATGCGGGACGTTAATTATGGCTGGTTGGTGCGCTTCATGCACGCCAACGGGGCCAGCATGTTCTTCTTGGCCGTTTACATCCACATCTTCCGTGGCCTTTATTATGGCTCGTACAAAGCCCCGCGCGAAATTCTGTGGGGCTTGGGTGTCATCATCTTCTTGTTGATGATCATTACGGCCTTCATGGGTTACGTATTGCCTTGGGGTCAGATGTCCTTGTGGGGTGCAACCGTGATCACCAACATCGTGGGTGCGGTTCCTTTCATTGGTGAGTCGATCAAGACGTGGTTGCTCGGTGGCTTTGCCGTCGACAATGCGACACTGAACCGCTTCTTCTCGCTGCATTATCTCCTGCCGTTCGTCATTGCAGGCGTCGTGGTCTTGCACATCTGGGCGCTGCATGTGCCTGGCAACAACAACCCAACCGGTGTTGAAGTCCAAGATGTGAAGAAAGAAACCCTTCCATTCCATCCTTACTACACAATCAAGGATGCGTTTGCGATCTGCGTCTTCTTGCTGATCTTTGCTGGCTTTGTCTTCTTCGGCCCCAACACTTTGGGTCACCCAGACAATTATATCCCTGCCAATAACCAAGTGACGCCAGCGCACATCGTACCTGAATGGTATCTATTGCCCTTCTATGCGATCTTGCGGGCCATCACGTTCGACGTCTTGATCATTGATGCCAAGTTTGGCGGCGTGATTGCGATGGGTGGTGCAATCCTGATCTTGTTCGCTTTGCCGTGGCTCGACTCGTCCAAGATCAAGTCCATGCGCTATCGCCCGGTCGCCCGCATGTGGTGGTTTGCCTTCGTGGTGAATTTCCTGATGCTGGCCGTGTGCGGTGCCATGCCGGCTGAACCACCCTGGACGTTGATCTCGCTGATCTGCACGATCTACTACTTCGCGTATTTCTTGGTCATCCTCCCAGTATTGGGCGTGATTGAGAAACCCCAAACCCCCCCTGCGTCGATTGCGGACTCGATCCTGCAATCACACAAGAAGTCGGCAGGCGTATCTGCCGCAGCTGTACCGGCGGAATGAGGAACTTTGTAATGAAACCAACTTTCGCACGCCGATTTATCGCCGGGGTCTTGGGTCTTGTCTCCGTGGTCGCTTTCACCAGCAGCGCGCAAGCTGCTGGCGAGGTCAAGCATCCACGGGAAGTCAATGGCTCTTGGGAAGGCCCATTTGGTCGCTTTGACAGGGCCCAGCTACAACGCGGCTTCCAAGTCTATAAGGAAGTCTGCTCGGGCTGCCATTCGATGAACTTGCTACATTACCGCAACCTCGGTGATGAACATGGCCCGTTCTATGATCCTAAGTATCCAAACCCGAACGAAAACCCAGTCATCAAGGCCATTGCTGCCACCTATACCGTGAAAGCAGTGGATCCAGACGGCAATGAAGAAGAACGTCCTGGTCTGCCAGCAGACAAGTTTGTGTCACCGTTCGAAAACGCATCACAAGCCAAAGCGGCTAATGGTGGGTCGATGCCTCCCGATATGTCGGCTCTGGTGAAGGCGCGTCACCTAGGCGGTGACTATATCTACTCGCTCTTGAGCGGCTATGATCAAACGCCGCCCAAGGGTAAGTCCATTCCAGAGGGCAAGTACTACAATCCGTACATGCCGGGTGGCGTGATCGCCATGGGCCCGCCATTGGTCGATGAACAAGTGACCTATGCGGATTCCGAAGCCAATAAGGGCGTCAAACCGACTGTTGACCAAATGTCCCGTGACGTTGTGGCCTTCTTGAGCTGGGCTTCTGAACCCCATCAGACCCAACGCAAGATCACAGGTTTTGGCGTGATGGCCTTCCTGTCGCTTCTAACCATCCTGCTGTGGTTCTCGTACCGCCAAGTGTGGCGCAACGTTGAGCATTGAGGCCGCTTAGGCTGCAACAACGACAAAGGCCGCCCTTAGGGGCGGCCTTTTTGCTGTGTGGTCTTTTCAAAACCCCTTCAGTCCCTTCGGGACAGCTTCCCCACAAGTGGGGAAGCGGCGTGTTCGAAAAGCTGCCGCCTGCCGCTTCCCCGCTTGCGGGGAAGCTCCGCCGAAGGCGGTGAAGGGGTTTTTCAGCATCAACTATCAACCGATAGCCGTTCGGCTGCGATAAGAGTTTTTATCTCAAGCCCGACGATCAAGGGCGACGGCGCTGGTGTCGCGGAAGGCTTGTGCACCGGGGCCATAAGCCACGGGGGTCGGGCGGGCGGCCACCGCTTCTTCGGCGATCGCGCGCACCAAGCCTTCGGCCAAGGCGCGCTGACGTCCCAATGCCCGCTCATGGGCTTCCATGGCAGCCTTAAACCGCTCTGTCTCCACCGTCAGGGTCGCCTTCAGGACGGGGGGCACGCCTTCGAGAATGGAAGGGTTTTGCGCAATCCGACGGCTTTCCAGCGCATAGACATTGGCTAAACGTGCGGATTCCTCATTCAAGGACTGGGCTTCCAGGAACCGACTGCCTTCAAACAAGGCCGCTTGTCTCTCAGCCAAATCAGCGAGGCGGCGCGTCAAGAGGATCAATTGATCCAGTAAATCGCTGGGGTCGTTGGCCATTAGGGTCATGATCTATACTCCCGCTGCTTGTGCGCGCTCTTGGATTTTGAGCATTTCTCGTTTCACGGCGGTGGCGATGCCGATCCCGCCTTGTTCGCTGAAGCCCTTGGCATATTCCTCAGTCAAGAAGGGCCGAAATGCCCGCTCTGCCGCACCGCCACCAAACATGGAGTCGGAGATGTCGGTGTCCGTTTCCATGAGCGACAGCATCTGCGCCAAGGCCATGCGCTCGAATTCCCGCGCGGTCTTGTCCATCTCGGCGTTTGACTTCAGCGTTTTTGCACGTGCACCCAACACCTCAACCGAGGTCGACTGGGTTTGGGGAAAGGGCATTATTGGGGCGATACTATCCATATTCTGTGGGTCCCTTACATCACTTCGATGTCAGCTTGCAGCGCACCAGAGGCTTTCAGCGCTTGGAGAATTTGAATGAGGTCTCGTGGATTGACGCCGAGAGAGTTGAGGCCCTCAACCAGATCGCGCAGCGGCACGCCGCCACGAATAACGGTGAGGTCGCCCTTGTCTTCTTCCACCGTGACGCTGGAACGTGGCACGACGGTCGTTTCGCCTTGGCTCAACGGGTTAGGTTGGCTGACGAGGGGGGTCTCCTGCACCGAGACAGTTAGATTGCCCTGTGCCACAGCGACCGTAGACACCCGCACATTGTCGCCCATCACCACAATGCCAGAGGCTTCATCAACCACAATCTTGGCAACCTGATCAGGGGTTACGTTGAGGCGCTCTACCCGGCCGATCAGGCTGACCATATCGCCTGGATAGCCGATGGGCTTTGAAAGCACGACCGTGGAAGGGTTGTCCACCGAGGCTGCTGCGACACCTAAATTGGTATTGATAGCATTAGCGATGCGGCGGGCTGTGGTGAAATCTGGGTTGCGCAGGGCAAGGCGAAGTTCGGTTTGACCGGCAAGGTCAAAATGAAGCTCGCGCTCAATTAGGGCACCATTAGCTATACGGCCATTGGTGCTGACACCGCGGCTGACACTGGTGCCAGAATTGCCGGTCGCGGTAAAACCACCGACTGTCAGCTGGCCTTGAGCAACAGCATAGACTTGACCGTCCGCACCCATCATGGGGGTCACCAGCAGCGTTCCGCCTTCTAAGCTTTTGGCGTCGCCAAAGGCAGAGACGGAGATATCAAGCCGTGTGCCTTGGGTGGCAAAAGGGGGCAGGCTCGCTGTAACCATGACGGCGGCAACGTTTTTGGTTTGCAGATTTTGCTCACGGGTGTTGACGCCCATCCGCTCTAGCATGGCTTCCAAGCTTTGCTTGGTGAAGGGCGAATTGCGCAGACCGTCGCCGGTCCCGGGCAGACCAACCACAATGCCATAGCCGATCAATTGGTTGTCACGGACCCCTTCGATCTGCACCAGATCCTTGATGCGCGATTGGGCAAAAACTTGCGTAGGCCAAGCAAAGCTAAGGCCGATCAGCCCGAGCATGAGGGCTGCAGAAATAAGACGGAATACGGGCGTGATTATCTGTGTCATCGGTTTTGACCATGCTAAATCCATGCCGCAATATTTTCAGAAAAAATCATTTTAAAACAATAGTTTCGTAAGTGCGCTCTTGCGTGAGCCGCTGATTGGATCGGCAAGGTTTGCCTAGGGCTGGTGGCATTCTGCCGACTTCCCGCTATCGTGTGGCAGACATTAATCAGGTCTTAACCGAGGCGGCGCATGAGTCGTGATCATGAAAGTTAATGCGCCCACGTCCACATCTTCTGTTTCTGGGGCCCGTCGCGCCACCGGCGGTGCGGCGCCTGGATTTGTCCTGCCCGGGCAAGTCGAAGGCGGGCCAGCGCAAGTCAATCGCGCCATGTCCGCGACCTCCATCGCCAATGTGGGCGCGCTTTTGGCCTTGCAGGGCGAAGATGATGTGGTTGAGCGCCGCCGCCGCGCGACCCGCCGCTCATCTACCCTCCTCGACCAATTGGACGAGATACGCGTCGCCATTCTGGGTGGGGGCGTCAATCGCGAACAAGTGGCGCGTCTCTCTCAAACCCTGCGTGATCACCGCGACGCTGTGGATGATCCAGCCTTGAACGCACTTCTCGATGATGTGGAACTGCGTGCTGAAGTCGAACTCGCTAAGCTCGAGCGCGCGCTTTAGGGGCATCGGGCAGCCGATTTTTGGGACCCTTCTAAGAGTTGCAGCCAGTAGCTTGTTCTTTTAGCAGTTCTGGGCCCAACCCAATGTTTCTTGCGCCTTGCGAGCGGTCTCGGGCTTCACTATAGCGCGAGGACATCGTGCGATGCCTTCATCGATCACATGCAGAAGCAGGGGTACGTCATGACGACGATAGTTATGCCAAACACCGATGTGCCAAGTGACTATGTGCCTTCCGACGACGAAGAGTTCATGAATGATCGCCAGCGCGAGTATTTCCGCAGGAAACTGCTGGATTGGAAGGGCTCACTGCTCGCCGACTCCAAGGACACCTTGTCGCATCTGCAAACCGAGACCGTGTCTCTGCCAGATGTCGCAGACCGCGCCTCCGCGGAGACCGACAAAAATATTGAGTTGCGCGCCCGTGACCGTCAACGCAAGCTGATTTCCAAGATCGACTCGGCGTTGCGCCGGATTGAGGATGGTTCGTACGGCTATTGCGATGAAACCGGTGAGCCCATCTCTTTAGGCCGCTTGATGGCCCGCCCGGTAGCGACCTTGAGCTTGGAAGCCCAAGAACGCCACGAGCGCTCAGAACGCATTCACCGCGACGACTAAGCCGAGACGATCAGCCCGCGACTAAAACGGACTGATCGCACCCAAGACTTGCTGCCCTTTAGGCGGCTGCTGATAGGCTGTGATCTGACCGCGCCCGCCGTAAGAAATGCGGGCTTCCGCCATTTGTGTATGGCGGACTTGATTGGCCGACGTGATGTCTTGTGGCCGCACAATCCCTGAGACCAAAAGCTCGCGTAATTCATTGTTGATACGCACTTCTTGGCGACCCGCTACAACCAAATTACCATTAGGCAGGACTTGGGTAACGATGGCAGCAACGGTCATGTCGACCTTCTCATTGCGCGCTACTTGGCCTTGGCCTGCGAACGCGCCGTTAGAACTTGCCCCAACCATGGTGGAGGGATCAAATGCCTCTGGCAGGACTTTGCCCGGCAATTGTTCCAAGCCAAAGAAACTGGTTACGCCGCCATCCATGGTGGATTTTCGCGTACGGCCAGTTGAGTTGTTCAATTGCGCCTGATCATTGATCTGAATCATCACGGTCAGGATATCGCCGATGTTGGAGGCGCGGGGATCATTGAAGAATTGCCGTGAACCCGCTTTCCACAACGAGTTTGACGAGGCTTGGCTCATCTGTTGGGCCGGCATTGGCATCACAACTTGACGACGCCCCGTGGCCGCATAGGCGGGGTTTTCAATCGGCGTCACTTCAGGCGGCTTACCAGCGGTGCGCACTTCTTCGATTGTGGAGGCGCAGCCTGTCAGGGTCAGAGCCGCCAAAATTACCATGCTGAACTTTTGCATTAATTGACTCCATTCTGATTAGGCACCCGAGCCGAAAGCTGACTTAGCATGACGCGGGCCGTGCCTGGACCATCGACAATGGCTTCCAGCACTTTGTTGGATTTTGGGTTTAGAACTTTCACATTGGCCCCAATGGCAGCATCGCCCAGCGCTTTGCCGCGGACCGATAATTTGAGGCCATCTGCTTCATAGATCAGGGTCACGGGCTCATTGCGACGCACGGACGGTGTGTCCATCACGTCCATCGCACGCAGGGGGGTGTTGGCGAGCAAAACGCGCTTAGCAGTTTTGCCGATCAAAGCTTCTGGGTCTGCCAAGGCATCGCGAGGGGCGGTCGAGGGCGTGTCGATCCACACCACATCCTCTGCCTGAATAGCTTCACCGCGCTGGATCGTGCGGCCAAGGACAGCGAGGGCTTCTGGACGGGCAGGGGCTGTTGGCGCGTTGGCTCTTTGCCGAATATCGGTGGCAGTGGCATTGGTTGGTTGGATTGGGATCAGGGGGTCGATGCGGCCAGGGCCATTGACGACAATCTGGCGGACGCCTTCACGGTTTGGCCAATTTAGACCCGCTGCCCGCGCCCGCGCTTGTAGGGGGGCCGCGCCAAAGACAACCAGTTGACCAGGACCGGGAGAGCGCGCAATCGGTGCATTGGCGGATGCGCCCGCATTGTCGAACACATCGCCAAAGGTAATTTGGGACTTCTCCGAACGCGGATTGGCCTTGAGTGACAAGACAGGAACTTGTTGGGCAATTTGGGCATAGCTGGGGACAGTCTGCACGACAGGTGCGGCCAGCACCAAGAGCGCGAGGCAGCCAACCCAGTTAAGCAGAGGCGAAGGGCGGGGCTTAGTCATCTAAGGCCTACCTTAGGACTTGAGATGTGGCTTGCATCATCTCATCGGTTGCATTGATCACCTTCGAATTCATTTCATACGCCCGCTGCGCAATGATGAGGGCTGAAATCTCAAACACTGGATTGACGTTGGAGGCTTCGACATAATTTTGGTTGATGGAGCCAAGACCGGGCCCCGTTGGGTTCCCGATGGTGGCAGGCCCTGATGCGGCGGTTTCGACCAACAGATTGTCGCCCAAGGCTTCAAGGCCTGCTGGGTTAACAAAGCCTGCCAACGTAATCTGGCCCAGATCCTGGGGCGCGGTTTGGCCAGAGATAATGGCTTGCACTTGACCGGAGGCCGAAATGGAGAAGTCGAGGGCGCCGTCTGGGATCTGGATTTCAGGCTGAACGATATAACCCTCACCCGTCACGATTTGCCCAGTTGCTGAGGAGGAAAAATTGCCAGCGCGCGTATAGGCCGTCCGCCCATCTGGCATGAGCACTTGAAAATAGCCCCGGCCATTGATGGCCATGTCAAATTTATTGTCGGTTCGGGTCAGGCTGCCTTGTTCGGCAATGCGATAGACCGAGCCTGTTTTCACCCCATAGCCGACTTGAACACCGGTTGGGTCAATCGTGCCAGAGTCAGAGGTTGTCGCACCTGGACGTTCGAGGTTTTGATAAATCAAATCCTGAAATTCAGCCCGCTGGCGCTTAAAGCCTGTTGTGTTCATGTTGGCGATGTTGTTGGAAATGACTTCAACATTGAGCTGTTGGGCCAACATGCCGGTAGCTGCGATATTCATAGAGCGCATGTGCTTGGTCCTTTAGTCAGATTAGGATTGAACCCGGGCGAGACGTTCGATCGCTCGGCCGCGCAAGTCCTCAGTTTGTTTCTGTAGGCGGGTTGCGCTTTCAAAAGCGCGACTGATTTCCATGATGCGGGTAAGCTCTGTCACCGCGACGACATTGGAGCCTTCGATCATACCTTGGACGACTTGCGGGTCGGCTGCCGCTTGGGCCGCTTCATCGGTAGGTCTCCAGAGATTGTCACCGACTTTGTCGAGGGCACCGGGTCGGTCAAACCGCGCGATGCCAAGTTGGGCCACCGTCACGCCATTTTGCTGGATAGATCCATTCTTCGCGACCAGAGGCTCGCCTTGGGTAATGTCTAAGGTAATGGGCTGACCAGTGGTATCAAGAATAGCGCGGCCATCGCCTGTAACGATGCGGCCTTGGGTATCCATTTGGAAGCGACCGTCGCGGGTATAGGCGTTTCCTTGCGGCGTCTGTACGGTGAAATAGCCTTCGCCAGCCAAGGCAAAATCAAGTGGATTGTCGGTGCGTTGTAAGGTGCCGGGGCGGAAGTCACGCGCAATTGTGTAATCACGGACAAACTCAACCGTCTTGGGTCTTTCGGCAATGGAGGCGGGCCGGCGAATGACGGGCTCAAACAAGACCGATTCTGACTTAAAGCCAGCGGTGGAGACGTTCGCCATGTTGTTCGCCGCGACATCCATTTGCCGCCGCAAGGCATTTTGGGCCGAAAGAGTGATGAGAAGTGTATTGTCCATCTCTAAATTTACCTTCTAGGTGAGCTCACGATGCGCTTTGGCACCAACTTCTCTGAGCCAGGCCCTACACCTTGCAAGCGCCGGGCCAAGAATTAATCATTAAAATTCAATACTATAAAATGGTTGATGCTCGAATTCGGCAGATGATGCCGTGAAGAATTGGCCGCAATAGGCGTTTTTGGTCTGTCTCTGGGCAGTTTTTGCCGCATAGTTAAGATTTGGTGACATTTCATTAACCACGATTGGCTTAATTCTGGGGACCAGAAACGCCCATGCGTGCCCGCTGAGTCGGTGCTCGTTCAAGCCAATGAGAGACTCTAATGGCCGGTAAAAAAGAGAAAAAAGATGAAGCCCCTCCTGAAGGCGCAGATGGTGCCGAAGGGGAAGAAGGCGCTGGTGGCAAGAAGAAACTTGCCGGCAAACAGCTGATCTTATTCATCGTTCTACCTGCTATTTTGCTTTTGGGTGGCGGCGGCGCTGCAGCCTATTTCCTTGTCTTCGCTAAGAAGCCTGCTGCCGTTGCTGACGCGAAGGGTGAAAAAGGCAAGGAAGAGGACAAAAAGAAAAAGGACGAAAAGAAAAAGGAAAAAGGCAAAGAAGGCAAAGAAGGCAAAGGCGGTGAGAAGAAAGAAGGCGGTATAAAACTGGCCGAAGGGCCTAATGGGGAAGGGTTCGTCACGCTCCCAGACCTGATCGTCAACATTGCCACCGCTGACTCGCGTCCTGCTTATTTGAAACTTCGTCTGACATTGCAAGCCAAGGATATGGAAACTGCAGCGACGATTGAGCCGCTTTTGCCCCGCATTCTTGATCAATATACAGGCTTCCTTCGTGAACTGCGCATGGAAGATATTGCAGGCTCTGCTGGCTATTCCCGGTTGCAGCTTGAGCTTTTGAAGCGGGTTAATTTGGCAATAGCGCCAGCCCAAGTCGATGCGGTTCTCATCGAAGAAATGTTGGTTCAATAATGGCGGATGAAGTTGATCAAGATGCAATGGCGGCTAGTTGGGAAGCAGAGGCCGCGGGCGATTCCACGGGTGGGAGTGGTGATGATGCCTTTGCTGCCGAATGGGAGGCTATGGTCGGTGGTGAAACCGGCAAAACCATTTCCGCCTCTGCGATTGGTGCAGAACGGGTTCTGAACCAAGATGAAATCGACTCGCTCTTAGGTTTTGACCTAGGTGATGATGACGGCGATGAAAAGAATGGCATCCGCGGGATCATTAACTCCGCACTCGTTTCCTATGAACGCTTGCCGATGTTGGAAATCGTCTTTGACCGCTTGGTGCGGTTGATGACAACGAGCTTACGTAACTTCACGTCCGACAACGTTGAAGTGTCCCTCGATCACATCTCGTCGATCCGGTTTGGCGATTATCTGAACTCCATCCCGCTGCCAGCTATTTTGGCCGTTTTCCGTGCTGAGCAATTGGACAATTACGGCCTGATGACCGTTGATTCCAATCTGATATACTCAATCGTGGACGTGTTGTTGGGTGGCCGACGCGGCACGACCGCAATGCGGATCGAAGGCCGCCCGTATACGACGATTGAGCGCATGCTTGTGACGCGGATGATCGAAGTGATCTTGCAAGATATGCAGGCCGCGTTTGAACCCCTGAAGCAAGTCGATTTCTCGCTGGACCGGATCGAAACCAACCCGCGCTTTGCCGCCATCGCGCGGCCTGCCAACGCTGCCATCATGATCAAGATGCGGATCGATATGGAAGACCGCGGCGGTCGGGTTGAACTCTTGCTTCCTTACGCAACCCTTGAACCAATCCGTAAAATGCTCATCCAGCAATTCATGGGTGAGAAATTTGGTCGGGATAATATCTGGGAAGGCCACTTGGCTACCGAACTTTGGTCGACGGACATGCAAGTTGAAGCTGTCCTTGACGAACTGCCGGTGCCACTTGGCCGCTTGCTGAACTTAAAGGTCGGTGAAACCGTGTTCTTGAACCAACCCCCAGACGGCAGCGTGGAATTGCGCTGCGGGCAGATTGCTTTGACCAAAGGCCGCATGGGCAAGATAGGCCGTGCGATCGCTTTGTCTCTGGACGGGCCACTCACAAATTCAGCAAGACGGGAACTGATGAGCCAATGACCGACCTTTTTATCCCGATTGCGCAGATCATTTTGGCGGTTGCGATGTTGGCTGTCGCGGTATTGTGCATCCGTCTGGACCGCAAAATCACCGCCCTTCGTGAAGGCAAGGACGGCGTGGCGGCGGCGGCGACAGAGCTTGCTTTAGCTGTCGGTCGGGCAGAGGCCTCTGTCGCGGCGTTGAAATCTGTTTCAGAGGCCGCTGGGGAGGACCTTCAACGCAATATTGAAGAGGCCCGCGCAGCGGCTGAGGCTTTGAAGTTTCTCGTTACAACCGCACGCGCCGTCGAGTTGAAGCCAGCGCCGGCACCTGAACCTGCACCAACTCGGCAAAAGCGCGACCTGCGTTGGGATGAAGAAGAAGTAGAAGAAGATTTCCGGCTGGCGCGGCGTGGTCGCCCGTTGGCCGAAACATGGGGTGGATTGAGATGAGTTTTAAGCTTCGGCCTTTAACGGCTTTGGCTGTAGGTTTGGGCGTGGTCGGCTTGGCACAAGTCGGCCGCGTTGCATTTGACGCGACCAATGCAATGGCCGCAGGCGAAGCCCCGAAAAAAGAAGCCGCAGCCCCCGCCGCGCCAGCAGAGGGTGCAGCCGCCGCTGCTGGTCCGAAGGCTGGGCCACCCATGTGCTTGCCTGTCGATTTGGCTAAAGAAGCCGGCATTAGTGCAGCTGAATTCCGGCTGCTGCAAACCTTGCAAGAGCGTCGTCAAACCCTCGACACGCGCGAGCGTGATATTGTCACGCGGGAAAACCTGCTCGCCACGACAGACGCAAAGATTCAAGAGCGTATGAGTGCCTTGAAGGCCGTAGAAGGTAATCTTCAGAAGCTGTTGGGCCAAGTTGATGATTTGGAATCCCAGCGGATTACTTCGCTTGTCCGGGTCTATGAGAAGATGAAGCCCAAGGATGCGGCGGCTGTCTGGGAAGGTTTGGACACCGAAGTCTTGTTGAAAATCGCGCAGAAAATGAAGGAGCAGTCGCTCTCGCTTATTCTGGCTAAAATGTCGCCAGAGCGTGCACGCGAAGTTACCCGTCGTTTGGCTGAAATTGATGCGCCAACGTTGCCTGTTATGGCCGGTAGCCCGCCTGTCTCTCCCCAAAATGCAGCAGCACCCCCAACCCCACCTGCAGCTAAAGCCCCGCCTGCCAAAGCGCCCGGCCAGCAAGCCGCGCTGAACAACCAAGCTAAGGGTGGTCCTGCTCCAAAAGGTTCGGCTGCGGCCAATGCTGCGTTAGATGCCAAAGGGACAGGTCCAGCCGGGGCCGGGCCAACAGCGCCGCGTGCACCGACGCCAAAAGCGCCGAACAACCCGTCAACACCACAGCCAGCTGCAAAAGCGGCAACAGGTCAAGCCCCGGCAGACCCCGCCCAGCGACCAAAGGGTTAGGTTTTCAGCAGTTCTGCCTCTTTCAGTCAGTCTTGACTGGTAAGGGGAACTTAACCGGATTCAGGCATAAGCGGATTTCTCCAGAAACTGGGCCAGACGTGGTCCGGCAGTGAGACTAAGAGATCTGACTTAGAGACCAGATGGCTAAATTGCGCCGGTTACTTGCTTATGTTGTCTGTGTGGCCCTTGCGTCGCCACCGATGGCCTATGGCCAAAATGCTGCCCCGGCGGCGGGTGCGACACCTTCGGCCCAGCAAGGTCTCAAAGGGGTTACGCTTTCGGCCAGCCAGGATGCAACCTATGCGCGCCTCTTAATTGCTTGGCCCGCAGGCACCAATCTTGCCGCCACCGTTGTTGCGACGCCCAATAATGGCCTCGCGATGATCCGTCTGCCGCGCGCCATCGAAGCAGATCCAGCAAATTTTGCCAAAGGCGCACCAGATTTTGTAGCTTCAGCGGCTTTAAGCACCGATAAGCGAACTATACGCGTTGCCCTGTTACAGCCGACCCGTGTGGTGACAAGCCGCGTCGGTAACGTGCAAGTTTTTGACTTCATTACAGCAAATGCAGAAGCACCACCGCCTTTTGAAGGCGAGGCCAAAGCAGCAGCGGCTGCCAATTCTTCGGCCAAAGCAGGCGAGGGTCCCGATGATGATGGGTCTGGTCCGCCCAAAAAAATGATTAATGGGGCTGCGCCCGTGGGTGCACCCAAAATCCAAGTGGATGTGTTTGAGTCCAAGGAATTCACGCGCTTGCGACTGTCGCGGGTCGGCAATCAGTTACCTTTGCCAGATCATGGCTATGCCCGCCGTGGCGACCGTTTGGCGATTGCTCTGCCGGGGAGGTTTGCCTTTGATACAGCGGCTATCCGGAACCGACCTCCTGCGCGGGTCGAGGATGCGGCGCGCTACAACTCTGATACAGATTCATCCTTCTTGCTGGACGTCGCACCCAACAGTGTTGTGCGTCACAGCCGTGAAGGCACTTCGATTCTGATCGACATTCTGCCTGAAGGAGCGAACCCCGATACGATCCAAGCCTTACAGGATGAAGCTGGCGGTAAGATTGGCTCGCCTGCGCCCAAGTCTGTTGCTGGTAAGCAAGCTTCCAAAGAAGCTTCCAAAGAAGCTTCCAAAGAGGCTGCCAAGGCGGGGAAGGAGGATGCCTCTGCCCCGAAACCAGATGCCATGAGCGAAGAAGCGAAAGCCAGCGAGCTTGATGCTGAAGCGCTGCTCGCTCAACGGCCAGATCCCGCCCCAACAGGCCGTGTCCGCATGAGCAGCGCCATGGTCGGTAAGGAGATGCAGCTAGAGTTCGACTTTGAAACCCCAGCCCCCGCCGCTGTGTACCGCCGGGGTGATTCAATTTACGTGCTGTTTGCGACCGCGGCAGATGTGGATGTGGGCCGCGTGCCAAGCGGCAAGTTTATCAGCCGAATTGAGAAGGTTCGCGGTGAGGGGGTTTCAGGTATTCGCATCATCGCGCCGCCCGAGGTTCAAGCGACCCCCACACCGTTTGGACCAAAGTGGAAAGTTGTCCTCTCGCCAGAAAAGCAAGTAACAGGGCGTTCGATTGGTTTGGTGCGCGAACAAGCTTTGGACGGCACCTCCAGGGTAAAGGCCTTGGTGCCAGATGGCGCAGCAACTGGCATGATCACAGATCCTGCGGTGGGCGATACCCTTTTGGTCGGGCTAGCCTTAGGCCCAATCAGCAATTTAGGCGCGCAAAGATCGTATTTGGAAGCCGTTCTGCCGGAAACTTTTCACGGCCTATTGGTTGTGCCTCGTACAGATGATTTCGAATTGCGGCGCGATGTCGATGGCTTTGTGCTCGTCCGCCCACAGGGGATGGCCTTGTCAGGCTTGGCTGCGGAAGATGAGTCCAGTGCAGGTCCCGCCGCAGCACCAGGCTTTATCGATTTTAAGTCTTGGCAATTGGGACCAAAGGCGGACTTCACCAATAACCTCAATAAATTGCGTCGCAAAGCCGCACTTGAGTTGGGTGATACCAATAATAAGATCACCGCCCGAGTGGACCTCGCTAGGTTCCTTATTGCGTGGGATTTGGGGGCGGAGGCGTCTGGCGTTATTCGCCAGTTGCGCGCTGACGTTCCAGCCTTGGAGCGTTCTCCCGAGTTGTTGGCTCTAGAAGGTATCGCCACCTTGATGGGTGGGCATGGGAAAGGTGCGCTCGATTTGTTGAGCGAGCCTGAAGTCGCCGAAGACCCGGCCGCGCAGTTGTGGGCCGGCTTGGCTGCGCAGATGAGCGGCAATGCCAGCGAAGCCCGCGTCCGCTTTGAACGTGGCAAGACAGCGCTGCAGAATTTTGAACCTGAATATCGCGCCCGCTTTAACATCGCTAATGGAAATGCCGCCTTAGAATTGGGTGATGGCGGTTTGGCCATGATGACCGCAAACAGCGCCCAGCGTGAAGCTCAAAACGGCTTAACCCAATTGCAAGCAGCACTCCTAGCCGCGCGTGCCATGGGGGCCACCGGCCGTGTTAATGAGGCCTTGGTTGCATTGACCAAGCTTGCGACCGCACCCGACCGCGAGATTGCCGCCCGGGCTGCCTATGAAAAGGCTAACCTTGGGGAATCCAACGGCAAAATTCCGCCGATTGAAGCGATCAAAGCGCTGGATGCGCTACGCTACACCTGGCGCGGTGACGACTTAGAATTGGACATTCTACGTCGTTTGGGCGGCCTTTACGTTCAAGCTGGCGATATTCGCTCTGGCCTGACGACGATGGCCAGCGCTTCAACCCTACGCCCTGATCTACCAGCCGCTCGTCGATTACGTGATGAATTGGTCAAACAGTTCAAGTATTTGTTCCTCGAAGGCGGTGCGGATGGGATGGACCCAATCCAAGCCTTGGCGCTTTTTTATGACTTCCGAACCTTGGCCCCGATTGGGCCAGACGGGGACCGCATGGTGCGCGGCTTGGCTGAGCGCTTAGTGGCGCTGGATCTGTTACCCCAAGCCACCCAATTGCTGCAGCACCAAGTCGATAAGCGCCTCGAAGGCTTCTCTAAATCTCAAGTCGCAACCGATCTTGCTGCACTTTACCTAATGGACCGCCGTCCAGAAGAGGCCCTGCGGGCTATCTGGAACAGCCGTGTGTCGCTCTTGCCAGAACCCTTGAATGAACAGCGTCGCTTGATCGAAGCGGCAAGCTTGGCTGAACTTGGTCGTAAAGATCACGCGCTGGAAACCATCGAGTTTGACGACTCCCCCGATGCGGCGCGGGTGCGGACCGAGATTTACATGCGGGCAGGCGATTGGCCGAATGCGGCAGCCAATGCGCGTGGTTCCTTGCCGCTTGCGCAGTCAACTTTGTCTCCGGAAGATGCAGGCGAAGTGCTGCGGGTTGCGGTTGCGCAAGCTATGGCGCGCCAAGACGGGCTTAATCGCGGGCTTGTTCGCACGCACGGCCAAGCGATGAGCAAGAGCGCCTATGCCGAAGCCTTCAAAGTCGTGACGGACAGTGCCATTCCGTCGAGCGCGTCGCTACAATCGGCTGTGAAAATTGCCACCGGCGGCTCCCCCTATGACGGTCTAATGCGCCGCTTGCGGGATCGCTTGAACCGTATCGAGACCCCGACAGAAGCCGAAACTACACAAGCCGCGCGGGCGATTGGGCCAACAGATGGCAATCCGAATGGACGTTTGACCTCCGCTTTGCTTTCGGTCCTGCCAAAGGCGCTTCAGCCTGAGGGAGCCCAAAAGGAAGCGGCACCGCTGTTGCCTGAGGTGCGTCCAAGCTTGCCGCCGCAACGCTCTCCCGCTGTCGCCTCTGGCCCGCAGCGAGCTCCAGCGCGGTCAGCTAGCACGGCATCGCAGACGGCACAGAATCAAGCAGCCCCCAAAAGGCCTGCCGGACGTGCAGGTGTGCAGGCCCCGCGTGATCCCCCGCAAGGGCCTATGGTCGGTCGCTAACCCGGGGGGACGGCTCTAAAGCTCTGCACAAGGCTTTCAGCAACCAAGCGCCAGCCATCAACAAGCACAAAGAAAATCAGCTTAAACGGCAGCGACACCACAACCGGTGGCAGCATCATCATGCCCATCGCCATCAAGAGCGACGCAACCACGAGGTCGATCACCAGAAACGGCACGAACAATAAGAAGCCGATCTCAAAGGCGCGCCGCAATTCTGAAATCATGAAAGCAGGGGTGACCACGCGCATGGGCAGCGCTTGAGCATTTTGCGGTGTGGGAATGCGGGCGAGGCGAATAAATAGCTCCAAGTCTCTCTCTCGCGTCTGGGCCAGCATGAATTGCTTCAGTGGCTCTGTGGTGCGCGGCCAAGCTTGTTCCATCGTCAATTCCTGCTTGGTCAAAGGGGCGATGCCCTCATTCCAGGAACGCTCGAAAGTCGGCTGCATAACAAAGGCCGTCAGGAATAAAGCCAAAGAAACCATGACCGCATTGGGTGGTGCCTGTTGCAGACCAATGGCAGTCCGTAAGAGCGACAAGACCACCACAATCCGCACAAAACTGGTGGTCATGATCACAACTGAGGGCGCGAGTGATAGGATGGTGATCAGCGCAACAGTCTGAACCACCCGTTCTGTCAGTCCAGTCCCACTACCCAAATCCAAATTGATCGATTGGGCCATTGCGGTGGCAACCCCCAACATGGAAGCGCCCATGGCACAGCCGAAAATGATCAGCCAGCGCCTAAGAAGCTGTTTGAGTTCGACCCGTGATTGGCCTTGGACTGGGGAGGCTTTGTTTGAGGCTTTTGACGTCATGACGGGGTGCCTGTAGCAGATGGGACAGCGAGCGAAGGGGGCTTTGAAGCTAAGGGGTCGATGGTTTTAGAACTGAGCGTGCTCGCCCCAGTGGGAGAGACCAAGACCAAATGCTCTTGATCGTCGCACTGGATGAGAATGGCACGAGTCCGCCCGGCATCCAGCCATAGCTGCTCAACCAATTTCAGTCGGCCTTTGGCGAGGCCGGGCATTTGGCCTTGCATCAGACCATAACGTCGGGCCAGCCAAGCGGCACCGAGCAAGAGGCCAAGCGTGACGGCCAAAGCAGCGGTCGCCCGAATGAGGTCAAAAAAGTCCATTGGTCAGCCCTCTATCCTAGATGCCATCCCACCCAGATCGCGCGTGCTTCTGCCCGCATGTTCTCGCGTCGCCCGCTCCGGTTAATCAAAAGTTAACAAAAGGCCTTCAGGGATATTAATCAGTGCTTAACCACGATCACTTCATCATTACAGGTGCGAAGAATCGCAAGGATCAGGTCATGGGCATCACCGACACGCCATTTTTTAACGTTCTGCGCGAGCGTATGGGGTTTCTGAACGAGCGTCAGAAGCTCTTGGCAGAGAATGTCGCCAATGCGTCCACACCTAAATATGTGCCGCGTGACCTCGATAATCGCGCCTTTGCGGATGCAATCGCGCGCCAGATGCCGCAAGCGCGCAGCGGCCTTTCAGGGGCAGCACCTCTTTCGCCAGTAAAAATGGCGGCGACACGGTCCGGGCACTTGGATGGCGGCGCGCCCGCTCCGGGCTCTGGCCGCGCGATTAAGACGCCTGATAGCGAAGTGACACTGGATGGCAATGCCGTCGTCTTGGAAGAACAAATGATCAAAGTGGCCGATACGCGCATGAATTATGACGCGGCTTTGGGCCTCTATCAAAAGGGTTTGCAATTGATGCGCTTGGCATCGCGCAAGCCGCAATAGGAAGATAAGCCATGTCAGATATGAATGCTGCGCTCAATGTTGCTGCTTCCGGCCTTCGCGCTCAGACCGCGCGGATGAAGGTGATTGCGGAAAACATTGCTAATGCCAATTCCACCGCACCCAATCCCGATGCCGATCCCTATCAGCGCAAAGTCAGCGTGTTTGGCCAAGTCATGAACCGCGAGAACGGCACAACGGAAGTCAAAATGACCAAGGTCCAGAAGGACACGTCAGAGTTTCGCTTACGCTATGACCCGACCCACCCCGGTGCCAATGCCGAGGGCTATGTGAAGATGCCAAACGTCAACACGCTGATTGAAAGCCTCGATATGCGCGAGGCGCAGCGTGCCTATGAAGCCAACCTCAATGTCGTTGAAAGCGCGCGGGCCATGATGTCTCGCACGCTCGATTTGTTGCGCCGCTAAGCGCTTTTTTCAGGAGAAACCTGAGTTATGAATTCAGCCGCCCTTTTAGCCGCCAAAGCCTATGGTGCCGCCGCCGGTGGCGCTGCCCCCAGCACGGGGCCAGTGATTGCCGATACCAACTTCAATTTCTCCTCCATGTTGGCCCAACAAGTTTCGTCCACAGTTGAGGCCACAAAGGCTGCAGAAACCCAAGCCGCCCAAGCGGTGACTGGCAAGGCTGAAATGATCGACGTCGTCACGGCCGTCGCTGCTGCCGAAGTCCAGATGGAAACCATGTTGGCCTTCCGCGATCAGGCCATTCAAGCCTATCAAGAAATCATGCGGATGCCCATTTAAGAGTCGTGCTGCCCAGCCCAACTTGTATCTGTTCCCAATCTGGCTCAGATCAGGCCTATGAGCAGAAGTTTGATCTATGGCGATATTCCAGCTGGCCTCGTCGAGGTGCCGCACGACGGGGTGCAGGTTTCCCCGTTGCACCCGGGCGCGGTTACCTTAGACGCCTTGCAAGAAGGCTCCTATGTGGGCCTCGTGATGCGGGCACCATCCAATACGATTGAGCGCCGCCAGGAGATCGCGCTTGCCTTGCGTGCCTTAGCGCCGGGGGCTCCTGTAACGATTTTGGCTCCAAAGGACAAAGGCGGCACACGGCTCGCCAAAGACTTGATGGGCTTTGGTGTCATGGTGTCGGATCAACCCAAACGCCATCACCGCATTTGCCAAGGCACCCGCCCGGAGACTCTAAGTGGCATTGAAGCAGCGCTGGCGGAAGGCTCCTTGCGTCTCCTGCCGGACTTAGGCTTTTGGGGGCAGCCGGGTTTGTTTAGTTGGGACCGTGTGGATGCGGGCACTAAGGCTTTGATGGATGTCTTGCCAGCCTTGGCCGGCAAGGTGGCCGATTTCGGATGCGGGGCAGGGGTGTTGTCGCAACTGGTCTTACAGAGCCTAAAAGTCACCGCAGTCACTGGGTTTGAGCTGGATCGCAGGGCGATAGCTGCCGCTCATAAGAGCATTCAGGACCCAAGATTCTCCAGCGTCTGGGTCGATTTAATTGCCACAGGCACACCGGGGCAGACCTTTGACGCCATTGTCATGAACCCACCCTTTCACCGCGCGGGGATTGAGGATCAGGCGCTGGGTACGGCGATGATTGGCCGCGCGGCAGAGGCTTTGCGCCCCGGTGGCTCCCTCTGGCTGACCGCCAACCGCCATTTGCCCTATGAAGCAATTTTGAAGGCTCGCTTTGCCAGCTTCACGCTGAAAGCTGAGGCGCAAGGCTTTAAAGTCTATCAGGCGATCCGATGAGCCGACCCGTATCAACGGCCCGTCTCGACCGCCTCTTAGCTAACATGGGCTATGGGTCGAGGCGCGACATTGGCCTGATGACGAAAGCAGGCTGGATTACCCTCGATGGTGAGATCGTGCGCGATGAGGCCATGCGCGTGCGCTTAGAGGCCGACTTGCCCGACCGCCTGCTCATCCGTGGCAAGAAGCTCGACCCTTTACCCGGCATGGTCATCATGGTGCATAAGCCCTTGGGTGTAACCTGTTCGCGCAAAGAGGCGGGCACGCTCATCTATGACTTACTACCGGACCGGTGGCGGGCACGCGATCCTGCTCTCTCAACTGTCGGGCGGCTGGATAAGGAGACTTCTGGCCTCATTTTGATGACCGATGATGGCGACCTGTTGCACAAAATCATTTCGCCAAAACACCATGTGCCCAAGCGCTATGTCGTCACGCTCGATCGGCCCCTCAATGGCACCGAAGTAGCCGCTTTTGCCGCTGGCGGCCTGATGCTGGATGGCGAGACCAAGCCCTTGTTGCCCGCAGAGTTAGAAGTAACCGGTGAGCGGTCGGCCATGTTAACGCTGCATGAGGGCCGTTATCATCAGGTTAGGCGCATGTTCGCAGCCATTGGCAATCACGTAACAGCCCTTCATCGTGACCAGATTGGTGCCTTAGGCCTGCCCGAGGACCTAGAAGCCCGCAGTTTGCGCGTGATGACCGAGGACGATGTTGCAAAAGTGTTTGCTGTTCCGGCCAAGTAAGGTCACGATCCAGCCAGAAATTATGAAATTGGGAGGCCACGTCATGAAAAAGAAACTCTTTAAGTCGCTCTGCCTAACGCTCTTGGTCACTGCCGGGCTGACCGGTGGACCTGCATTTGCCCAAGCGCCAGCCACGCCGCCTGCACCGCAACCTCGTCTGGATTGGCAAAAATCTGGCTACAATGTCGGTTTTCCAGCTCCAGCCGATAAGCGCGTCACACGAGATAATGCGCTAGCCTATCCCTACACAGGATGGAGCTATCAACATGTGCGAGAGTTGTTTCCAACCCGCGGCGTGGCGCGCGGTGGACCGGTTAGCCCCTTGCCCAGCCAGCCAATGGCACTCGATGGGCTGACCTTTGCCGCCCCGGATGGCAAGAAAATCAGCTGGGCGCAATTTGAAGCCGAAACCCACACCGACGCCATGTTGGTGCTGCATAAAGGCAAAATCGTTTATGAGCGCTATGCCAATGGCATGACGCCCGAAAGCCAGCATTTATTGTTTTCGGTCACCAAGTCGTTTGTCGGTCTAATGGCTGAACTCTTGGTCCATGATGGCAAGCTGGACGAAACCGCCAAAGTCATTACCTACGTGCCCGAACTTGCTGGCTCGGCTTGGGAAACGGCGACCGTGCGCGACCTAATGGATATGCGCGATGGGGTCAGCTTTGACGAAAATTACGCCAATCCAAATGCGGAAATCCACCGCTATGCCTTGGCGTGGGGCTGGGGGCCTGCAAACATTCCGGCACCAAAAGGTGTTTATGAAGCACTGCCGACGTTGAAGACCCGCTTTGCAGAGTCCGGTGGCCCCTTCCGCTATCGCTCTGCGGCAACCGACGCATTGGGCTGGGTGATCGCGCGGGCCAGCGGGCAAAGCCTATCCAGCCTCGTTTCTGAACGGGTTTGGAAGCGATTGGGGGTTGAGCATGACGCGACTTGGGCAATAGACCCTGCCGGACAGGAAATCGCGGCAGCTGGCCTCAATGTCACAGCGCGTGACCTCGCCCGCTTGGGTGAAATGTTGCGCCAAGATGGCCGCTTCAACGGGGTGCAAATCATACCCGCTGCTGTGGTGAAGAAGATTAAGGCTGGCAGCGATAATGCCGCTTTCCGGGCCTCAAATCCCATCCCTGCGCGGCTTAACTGGTCCTATCGCAGCCAATTCTGGATCAGCCATGATGCCAATCAAAGCTTTAATCTGTTCGGTGTGGCGGGCCAGCGTGTTTATATCGACCCCACGAACCAGATTGTCATCGTCCGCTTTGGTAGCCACCCCGTGCTGTCGAACTTGTTCACCGCCGCGATCCATGACGCAGCGTTTGGTGCTTTGACGGCGAAGCTGACGGCGCGGTGAGGGCTGTGGGCGCATTTTAAAGCCCCTCTCCCTTTGGGAGAGGGGTTGGGGTGAGGGCCTTACTCGCGCAGTGTTTAAGTGCGCGTTGCGAAGCTTTCATTGCACGGAGCAACGCGCCTTTGCGCCAAGACCCCCTCACCCCCGCCCGTCGACCAATTGGTCGACCCCCAAGGGGCGAGGGGAGAGCGGATAGATAAAAACTTATCCCCCACCCACCAAACCGCCCTTAACCTAAGCCCATCTCCGACGAGAGGGCGTTGTTGCTGCAGCGGTGACACCGGTTGGGGATGGGTAAGCGGGGTTAATCGGGGCAGACGTGGCTGCCTCGTGTTTTCATGAGGGTTAGCTCGTCCTCATGCCCGGTGTGCCTGAGCCCGACTGCCGTGTGAAGCCGGAGGTCAAGTCTTTCACTAGGCTTGGTCCAACCTCGCGGGTAGCCTGAAGTGAGTTTAGGCCTTTACGTACTAGGCGGGGGCAATGTCACCACCGAGGAGGGCTCATGATCCTCCCTTGGGCACACAGACTTATTTCAGCCGGGGCGCACGGTTTGCGTCGTATTCCGGGCCAGTCCGTTAATCTGGCCCACCCCCTATTTGGCGCGCACCACGCGCCCCGGCCCCTCTGCCTTAGGGCAAAAAGGTGCACCCCCGGTGGTTTTCCGCGCGGGGCTATGGGTGTTGGAGGCGAAAAGCCCCTTCAGTCCCTTCGGGACAGCTTCCCCACGAGTGGGGAAGCGGCGTGTCCCAACTGCTTCCGCTTGCCGCTTCCCCATTCATGGGGAAGCTCCGGCGAAGCCGGTGAAGGGGTTTTTCCACTTAGACGCGCTTTGGTGCCCATTCTGGTGAAACAGGGTGTCCACCAAAATGGGGCCAAAGGAAAAGGAATCTGGCCCCTAAAACTTCAGTCTCTCCGTTCCTGCACCTCGCAGCCGCTTGACGAAGAAACCTGGCAAACCCACCTTACGATGACTAACTTTAGCTAATCTTTGGTCCACCCATGACATTTATTTCAGCCTTTCTCGCCATTATTGGTTTGGCCTTTGTCGATAGCCTCAATCCGTTTTCAATCGCGGCTTGCGCGGTTGTCGTTGCTGGACAGCAAAGTCTGGCGCGCGGTCTCGCCTTCATCACGGCAACCTTTTTGGTCTATTTCCTAGGCGGGGTCGCGTTGGTAAGCGGTTGGGTTGAGGCTGCAGCGGCCATTCGACCTTGGATCAAACCTTGGATGGCGATAACGTTTTGGCTTGCGCTCGCGCTAGGCTCTTTCGTTGGCGCGGTCATTTTGTGGCGGCGACCTGCAGCAGCTCCGAGCAAAGAACCAAAGCAGCCAACCTCTGCTGCTTTGGTTGGTGTGTTTCTCTTTGCCGTGAGCTCGACCCTATCAGATCTGCCGACAGCATTGCCCTATTTCGGCGCGATTCCAATCATGGTTGCCACGGAGACCGACTTTTTGGGTCTCTTAGCTTGGTTGGCGTTTTACAGCCTGATCTATGTTAGCCCATTGATTGTGTTGCTCTGCTTCCGTCAGATGGCGCACAAACAGTTTGAGCCCCTCGTTGGTGGCATTAATCGCTCTATGGATTGGGCCATCCGCCGCCTGACCCCAGCCTTGCTTGTCCCCTTGGGGGTCTGGGCAGGCTATGAGGCGTTGCGGCTTCTTCTGACAGTTTAGGGCTGCTTGGCTTACTAGCCCCGTGTGGGATCAAAATAGGGTTTATCGCCCGCAATGGTCACACGCTCCATGATGCGTACAGCTGGGAAGTAATCTGACGCCGCATAATGTTGGCAAGCGCGATTGTCCCAAAAGGCAAGCGAGCCCGGGGCCCAGCGGAAGCGGCAAACACGCTCTGGCACGGCGGCGAGGCTGTACAAATGGTCTAACAGCCAATCGCTCTCCTTCTTGGACAGGCCAAGAATCCGAGAAGTGAAGCCCGTGTTGACATAAATGCCGCGCTTGCCCGTCTCAGGATGTGTGCGCACAACTGGATGGGTTTGGACGGGGAATTTTTCGTGAAGCTTCTCAATGTCTTGATTGAGCCTTTTGGCAAAAACCCGCGCAATATCATGCTCAGCTTCCAAGGTGCAGACGAATGCCTGCATGGCGGGGCTAAGCGCGTCATAGGCTGCGTACATGTCTGAGAATAATGTGTCACCGCCAACTTCAGGCAATTCAATGGCACGCAAGATAGAGCCTAGCGAAGGCTCTGCCCGCCAGGTAACATCGGAGTGCCAATTATTCTCGACCCCGCGTGAGTTTGGGCCATGGGCAATGCGCAGCACTTCCGGGTCTGGCTGATCGCGCGGCGTTGCCGGGTGTATTTCAAGCGGGCCAAACCGACGCGCAAACGCCAAATGCTGGGCGCGGTCAATATGTTGGTCGCGAAAGAACACGACTTTATGGGCCAGAAGCGCCGCACGAATGTCGGCAATCATGGCGTCATCCAAGTCTTGGCTCAGATCAATGCCCAATAATTCCGCCCCAATCGTGGGGGTCAATTGGCGGACTTCAAAGCGGGTAAACTGGCTCGCTGGCACATGGACAGTCATGGTGTCGTCTCTCCCAAATCATTATTTGAGAGAGATCGTATCCTGCATTTGGCTTTCGGCAAGCCTCACCAAAGTTAGTTTTAGACAGGAACGGAGTCGCTGGCTTCCAGAACATCTTCAAAGGTCCGCAAGCCAGGCTTCGGCGCACAGACCAACACCGCCATATTGCCGGGCAAATGCAGGTTATCGAGCATCTTTTCATGGGCAAGCGGGATATCGGCCCACTCAAACACTTCCGACATGCACGGATCAATCCGGCGCTCAATCACCAATTGGTTGGCCGCACTCGCCTGCTGCAAATTGGCGAAGTGGCTGCCTTGCACGCGCTTTTGCCGCATCCACAAGAAGCGGGCATCCATGGTCAAATTGAAGCCCGTGGTGCCGGCACAGATCACGACCATGCCGCCGCGCTTGGTGACGAAGACGGAGACCGGGAAGGTGCTTTCGCCCGGATGCTCAAAGACGATGTCGACGTCGCGCTTGTCGGTGACGTTCCAGATGGCTTTGCCGAACTTGCGGCATTCCTTCATATAGTCGTTGAATTCTGGCCCGTTGACGAGGGGCAATTGACCCCAGCAATTGAAGTCCTTGCGGTTGAGGACGGACTTTGCCCCCATCGACAACACATAGTCGCGCTTGCTTTCGTCCGAGATCACGCCAATCGCATTGGCACCCGAGACCGCGCACAATTGGGTGGCAAACACGCCGAGGCCACCCGAAGCACCCCAAACCAAAACGTTCTGACCGGGCTTCAACACATGGGGGCGATGGCCAAACAACATGCGGTAGGCCGTGGCCAAAGTGAGGGTGTAGCAAGCGCTTTCCTCCCAAGTCAGGTGCTTGGGTCGGGTCATCAACTGGCGGGACTGAACCCGTGCAAACTGGGCGAAGGCCCCGTCTGGCGTTTCATAGCCCCAGATGCGCTGGCTGTTTGAGAACATGGGGTCGCCGCCATTGCACTCTTCATCATCGCCATCATCTTGGTTGCAATGGACCACAACTTCATCGCCGGGCTTCCAGCGCTTGACGTTCTTACCCACGGCCCACACGATCCCGGCGGCGTCAGAGCCCACCACTGCATAATCTTGGTCATAGCCATCTAAAACGCTGACAGGTTCACCCAACCCCGCCCAAACACCGTTATAATTGACGCCAGCCGCCATCACCAACAGGAGGACTTCATCATTATCAATTTCAGGGGTCGGCAGAACTTCTAACTGCATCGCCTTTAAGGGGCGGCCATGGCGTTCTTTGCGGATCGCCCAGCCCCACATGGTTTTGGGCACATGATAAGCAGGGGGAATTTTGCCGACAGGATAGAGATCGAGCAAGGGCTCACCCGAATCTGGTGTAGCCGCTACATCTGTTGTCGTCATCCCGAACTCTCCCGCTGAACGTGCTTGGCGCGATGGTTTTTCGCATTTTTGGAAATTGGTTTCTTGTTCGTCCGATTTAGAGGCAGAAACATGCGCTTCTAGCCCCAAACGAACCTTGCCTGAGCCAAACTCTTCTGCTGCGCTGCAACATAACTTGTCAAGCTGTTTTTGGTCCACCTTCGAACGACCATTCTAACCAGCGGACAAAACCAATGTAAATTGCCTATGGGCGATAGCGCATCGCGACATCACACCGCTCATAGCTACAGCCATAGCGGGCCATGATATCGGGGTCGTGGATAAACCCTAGCTTTTCATAGAGGTGGATGGCGGGCTCGCACTTTTTATTCGTAAGGAGGAATAATGTTTCAATCTTCATAGCATTTGCGCGCGACAGCACAGCGTCCAGCAGAAACTCTCCCGCTTTTTTGCCCCGGGCGCTGTCTAAAACGCCCATCTTTGTGAGCTCAAAAGCGCCCGCGTCCTTGGCGGGCATTAATGCGCAAGCGCCCACAATTCCAATCCCCTCCACGGACACGAACAGAATGTCGCCACCCTTATCAATGATCATGGATTGGGGGTTTTCCAAGACTTTGCGGTCGGTCTCCTCCAAGGCAAACATCGCTTCTATCCATTGCACATTGATATCGTGAAATGCTCCGGCGAGAGTGGGTGACCAAAGATGAATTGAAAGGTGGGTAGACACGTCAACAGACCTCAAGGTTTCGCAGCAGATAAGGCTAACTCAGAAGGGCTTGCAAGCGCACATTACCAGCGGGACCCAATGGATTTATGATTTCGAGGCCAAATACTAGTCTAAATGTCTGATCTGAATGTTTGACCAAAATGCCGAGTTAAAACTTTTCGCGCTCATAAAGCTGTTCGCGGGGCTCAAGAGGCAAATTCAAACTCCCCTGTCGGTTCAATCTCTCTATCAAGTTGCGCTTGGCTTCTTCCCGGTTAGCAGGCGCTTCAATTGGGACTAGTTTCGCATAAGGAACGCCGTGAAGCGTGATCACAATCGTTTCCCCGCCATGGGCGCGGTTCAAGAGTTCGGAGAGCTTCTGCTTCGCGTTAAACGCGGCGATTTGGCTGGCCATAATTCAATCCAGAATTTACTCAGAATTTGCAGCAGAAGGGCTAAAAGTCAAGAAATCTCCAAACGATTGACGGGAAATAGGTTAACGTAGCGAAGGCGTTAATCCGCCCCACTTCAGCACGGCTCAAGCAAATTTTAGCGAGAACGGCTCTGGATGCCCGTGTTGGTGGAAGATTTTGCCGCTTGCATAGCAGGTATCAGGCATGGCAATGCTGCGGTGCACAAGGACACTCTTATGACCGACAAACCTTTTCAACACGCCCCCGACAAGCCCTGGATCTTCCGCACCTATGCTGGCCATTCCACGGCAGAGAAGTCCAATGCGCTTTATCGGGCGAATTTGGCTGCGGGCCAGACGGGCCTATCCGTGGCGTTCGATCTGCCGACGCAGACGGCCTACGAGGCCGACCATGTGTTGGCCAAGGGCGAAGTGGGTAAGGTGGGGGTGCCGGTCAGCCATTTGGGCGACATGCGGGCGTTGTTCAAAGACATTCCGCTGGAGACCATGAATACCAGCATGACAATCAATGCGCCCGCCGCTTGGATGTTGGCGCTTTATGTCGCTTTGGCAGACGAGCAAGGGGCCGACCGCAAGAAGCTGCAGGGCACCACGCAAAACGACCTGATCAAGGAATATCTCTCACGCGGGACCTATGTATTCCCGCCCGCGCCCAGCTTGAAATTGACGGCAGACACAATTGCTTGGTGCTTGAAAGAAACGCCTAAATTCAATCCGATGAATGTGTGCTCCTATCATTTGCAGGAAGCAGGGGCGACGCCAGAGCAGGAATTGGCGTTCGCACTCGCCACCGCCATCGCCGTCCTCGATGAAGTCAACGCCCAAGGCCAAGTCCTGCCTGAAGACTTCCCCGCCGTGGTTGGACGCATCAGCTTCTTCGTCAATGCGGGCATCCGCTTTGTGACGGAGCTGTGCAAAATGCGCGCGTTCAACGTCTTGTGGGATGAGATCTGTAAGGATCGCTATTGCGTGACCGATCCCGCCATGCGCCGCTTCCGCTATGGCGTGCAGGTCAATTCCTTGGGCCTGACAGAGCCGCAACCGGAGAATAACGTCTATCGTATCTTGCTCGAAACCCTCGCCGTGACCATGAGCAAAGATGCTCGCGCCCGTGCCGTGCAATTGCCCGCTTGGAACGAGGCCTTGGGCCTACCGCGCCCGTGGGATCAGCAATGGAGCCTCAGGCTTCAACAAATCCTCGCCTATGAAACCGATCTTCTCGAGTATGAGGATTTATTTGCGGGCTCCCACGTCGTGGAAAAAAAGGTCGCCGAACTGGTGGCTGGTGCCAAGGCAGAGCTTGCTAAGATCGATGCCTTGGGTGGCGCTGTGGCGGCCGTGCCCTATATGAAGGAAGGCCTCGTTCAATCCAATCGCGACCGCTTGTTAGGGATAGAAGGCGGCAGCCAAGTGGTCGTCGGCGTCAATCGCTGGTCGGATACCGAGCAATCGCCCTTGTCGGCTGGTGAAGGCTCGATCCAAACGGTTGATCCCATGGTGGAAGCTGATCAGATTAAGCGCCTCAATGCTTGGCGCACTAGTCGTGATGCCGCAGCAGTTGAGGCTGCTTTGGCTGAGCTTGAGGCAGCCGCACGCGAGAACCGCAACATTATGGAACCCTCCATTGCGTGCGCCAAAGCCGGTGTCACCACCGGTGAATGGGGGGCCTTGCTGCGCCGGGTCTACGGGGAATATCGCGCGCCAACTGGGGTTTCACTCCTTGTGAATATCGAGGGCGAAGACATTGAAGCTGTGTCGAAAAAGGTCGATGACATCAGCGAAAAACTGGGCCGTCGCTTGGCCTTTTTGGTCGGTAAGCCTGGTCTTGATGGTCACTCCAACGGGGCAGAGCAAATCGCCACGCGGGCCCGCGCCGTGGGCATGGATGTGACCTATGAGGGCATCCGGATGACGCCGGAAGAAATCGTGGCGCGCGCAGTGGAGAAGAAGGCCCATGCGGTCGGCCTATCCATCCTCTCGGGCTCGCACCTCGACCTCGTACGTGATGTTGTGGCCCGCATGCGGGCGGCAGGGCTAGAGCATGTGCCTGTGGTTGTGGGCGGGATTATCCCGCCAGAAGATGCCCGCGCGCTGAAGCAATTTGGCGTCGCCGCCGTCTATACGCCCAAGGACTTCAAGATCACCGAAATCATGGGCGATTTGGTCGATATTGTCGCCACACGGGTCGAGCAATTGGTCTAAGTAGGACTTTCCATCCCGCGCAAATCCTAGGTTGCCAGATTGGCCGATTGGCAGTAGCCTCGAGGCTATTCAAGGTGGTGTGGGATTGGAGGCGGGGTTGGGCAAACGCAAATACCTACCGGGCGTGGACATCGCCCAAACGCCTGAGGATAAAATCACGGCTGGTCTGACCGAAGTTCAACACTGCTTTGCGGGGGCATCTTCCAGTCTATCCCTCGTGGCTTTAGGTGCCTTAAACTTAGGTTGGTCCACATTGGCCACTAAAGGGCAGGATGTCCTTGTTTTCACTCAAATCGGGCTGGGGCTGCTACTGGTAATCGCTTGCGTCGCATTTGCGCTCCGTGTCCAGCCATGGCCAATGGTCTCTTTGGTCACAGATCGGCAAGTAGCTTGGCATGCGCCGTCGAGTCTTTTGGCGATCATTGGGGTCGCAGCCTTTATCTTCACATTCGCAGTCCCAATCGTCTCTGCATTCAATCAGGGTCCCGAGTGGGAGAAGGTCTTGAAGTCCGATTTTGGCTTTCTGGCCATGGGAACTCTAATTGCAGGTGCTTTTGTCGCCCTATCTCGGATAGCTGCAGGTCTCGAAACCTTGGCTTGGATCAAGGAAATCCGCAGGGAACAAGGCGTGATTGAACTCTCAACCGGTCAACGCCTCACCAAACAAGCCGAACAAGAACCCCAACTGCCCAGCTGGGCCCAGACTTTATAGGACGGGAAAATGACCGAACCTGTTAGCCAGACGGCGGAAGCCCAGAAAATCCTGTTCTGGACCGATAAGCGGCCCTTGGCGCCTGATTTAGATACAAAAATCACCTGTGCGATTGCGGAGATTGGGGTGGCTGCCGTCCAAGTGGTAAGCAGTTTAATGTTCATCGGTTACTTGCTCCTAATTCGAGCTGGGGAATCTGAAGATTTCTCAATCGTGCGATCAATGTCTGGTCCACTCTTAATGATGCTGGCATCGGGCCTCATGCTTGTGACCGTGACTCGCACACATGAGTGGTTTCCACGTTCGGTTTTTCAAAGTGGCATCCCCTCAGATCAGACCCGTTTGAGCCGAATTCTTTTGGTGATAGCGATGTCTGCCCTAGCTGGCTTTATGATGTGCCTCGTTCTTTCTATGCTAAATCGTGCTGAGCCAAGTGACCTCTACCTCGCAGAATTGGCCGGTCTTTGCGCGACATGCGCGCTGGCAAGCTACGGAAGTTCAATAATCGTTAGAGCCCGCTGGGTTCTTCAACTGCGGGCAGAGCAGGGTCATAAGCTGCCGCTCAGCAATGATAGCGATGAAACCACAGCGTCCCAACCTGCTTGGTATCAACGGCCAGCGAAATGAAAAATCGAAGTTTCCCCCATGTCTGACGGGCACACCGATCCGCAAAAAATCCTGTTCTGGACCGATAAGCGGCCCATCGCGCCCGATGTGGAGACGCGGATTACATGTGCGATTGCGGAGGCGTCATTGATCGCAGGCTATGCCGCCGCGTTCCTGCTTCAGTTCGGGACGATGTTTCTCTTAGTCGGTGTTGGATCCACTACGAATTGGGATGAGCCGATCTCAGCGTACACGCACATCGCGATGATCGCCTTGTTGGGTGCCGCGGCGGTCGTCAGCAGACACCAAATTCCCAAGTCTAATGGCCAACCGCTCGCATTCCGTAGCGGCATTCCTGAAACGAGAACGGGGGTAAGTCACTTCTTGATGATCGTCACGAGCATCGTGTTTGCTGTATGGTTTGGGGGAGTGCTTGCAAATTTGATTGGCTATTTTCAATTTTTTGATTTCTTAGAAAATACTTTGAGTGCTTTTGGTGTGCTGTTCGTCCTGTCGATCTTGCAGGATGGCCGCCGGTTACAAGAATTATTGCTGTGGGTCCTCGACCTCCGTGCGCAACAAGGGCACGCTATTGCGTTTGAGCCGCACCCAATGGCTGCACCAATCGTGGTCGAAAATGATTGGTGGAAAAAGCCTAAGTCACCATCGCCTTAATCACCACCGCCAGCGCCGTAAACGCCAGATAAGCCCCGAACGCCCGGCGCAGCATGGTCTTATCCAGCCGGTGGGCGAGCTTGGCGCCATAGGGGGCGACGGCCCCGGTCAACAGGGCCAGAATCACAAAGCCCGGCACGTTGATATAGCCAAGTGACAGCGGTGGTCTGCCGTCGACACCCCAGCCCATCAGGATAAAGCCCAAGGTCGCAGGTACGGCGATGGCCACGCCAAAGCCTGAAGCGGTGGCCACCGCTTGATGGATCGGCCTGCCGGCTAAGGTCATGACGGCTGAGCCAAAGGCCCCCCCGCCAATACCCATCAAAGCCGAAACTGCTCCAAGGCTGGAGCCAATAGCCGCCCGCGCTGGCCCGGTCGGCACGTCGCGCATGATCGTCCAACTCTCCTTGCCAAGGCCCATATAAGCGGCCAAGGCGATGGCGAAGGCCCCATAAATTAGGCCGAGGGTCGCTTTATCAGCAAAGCCCGCCATCACGGCACCAATGATGGCACCCAGAGCAATCCACGGGATAAAGCCTTTGAGGACAGATTCATCCACCGCCCCATGCTTGCGGTGGGCGGCGACCGAGCGCAGCGACGTGGTAATGATGGTCGACAGGCTCGTGCCCACCGCCACATGTAGATTGGCTTCGCCGCCCAGTCCAAACACGCCAAAGGCATAGAAGAGGGCAGGGACGAGGACGGTCCCACCACCAACGCCAAACAGGCCTGCAATAAGGCCCGCAAACACGCCAGCCCCTGCCATCGCTGCAACAAGAATGAGTAGGTCTTGGATTGGCGGCATCAGGCCGCGATCTCGCCGCGATTGGCAAAGCGGGTCGCCTCGCGTTCAATCAGCTCGAGGGCACGGTCATAAACTTCAATGCCAGCGCCAGCGCGGCTCTCTTCGCCCAATTGCCGACGGAACATGCGCGCGCCAGGCTTGCCCGCAAACAGGCCGAGCATGTGGCGGGTTATGGCATGCAGCGGCACGCCCTCGGCCAAGCGCCGCTCCACATAGGGCCGATAGGCGCGATAGGCCTCTTCAAGGCGGACGATCTCAGCGTCGTGGCCCAAAATCTCACGATCAACCCGGCCCAGCAGGGCAGGGTCATGATAAGCGGCCCGGCCCAGCATCACGCCATCTAGACCTTCGACTGCCTGTTGTGCCTGCTCAATACTGGCAATGCCGCCGTTCAAAATGATGGTAAGGTGCGGGTTGGCGGCTTTCAACTCGCGCACCAGATCATAGTCCAAGGGCGGGATCTCGCGATTATCCTTGGGCGAGAGGCCTTTCAGGATCGCCTTGCGCGCATGAACAACAAAGACGGTGACGCCTGCCTTGGCCACGGTCTCGACAAAGCCAAACAAGCTCTCGCGCGGGTCTTGCTCATCGACGCCGAGGCGGTTCTTGACGGTGACAGGAAGGTGGGTGGCCGCTTGCATAGCGCTGACGCATTCGGCGACCAGTTCAGGCTCGCGCATCAAGCAGGCCCCGAACCGGCCCGACTGCACGCGGTCTGACGGACAGCCGACATTCAGATTTATCTCCCCATACCCAAAATCAGTGGTAATCTTCGTGGCTTCAGCAAGTTTACGAGGATCAGAGCCACCAATTTGTAGCGCGACGGGGTGTTCGCAGTCGTCAAAGCCGATGAGGCGCTGGCGGTCACCATGGATTAGCGCATCTGCCGTGACCATCTCGGTATAGAGTAGGGCACCTTTGGACAGCGTACGGTGAAACGCCCGGCAATGCCGGTCTGTCCACTCCATCATAGGGGCAACGCAAAAGCGCCGATTAATCGTATCGGAAGTCATGGCCGCTCCATGCCTTTTTTAGCCCCAAAACGCAAATCTGCAGAAAAATGCACAAAGGGCAAAAAATGTGTTTGACACATGTGGTGTGCTATAGTAGTAATACACCCATGCACTACAGCAGTGCAGCACAAACACAACGACAGACCAACAGGAGAAACCAACATGATCACATTTATCGTCACAATTTGGCTCAGCGCTTTGGGTGCCGGCATGGCCACAATGGCAGCCACCGAACGCAACTAAGCCAAACCTTCCAGCTTCTACCTCTCCCCTAAATCCTCCTCTCTTCAAAAACACAAAAGGAATACCACCATGATCACCATCGCAATCACCGCTTGGCTCAGCCTCTTAGGCGCAGGTTTAGCTTCCATGGCCGCCGCAGAGCGCGCCTAAACCCTAAGCGTCCCTCCACACCATCGCCTCCGACCCTGCATAAATCGCCGCTATAACACACCATAAACCCGCTCCTCCCCGAGCTTCACACCAAGGATAAAAATCATGATCAACCTTATTGTCGCCGCCTGGCTTTCTGTACTCGCTTCTGGCCTGCTGGGTATGGCCGCTGCAGACCGCAAGTAATCGAACCGGCATCGTCAGCCCCTACGCCTCCAACGTCCTCACGATGCCCAACCTAGGGCCGGCTTAGCCGGCCCAATTTTTTGTTGAGAGCTTGTGCGGTCCAAGCCTTGGATGGCGCGCTCAAATCGCCTACATCAGGAAAATGGCTCGTTATCTGATCACTTCTGCACTTCCCTACATCAATGGCATCAAGCATCTCGGCAATTTGGCGGGGTCGATGTTGCCTTCAGATGTGCACGCGCGCTTCCGGCGCTTGCAAGGCCATGAGGTCTTGTTCGTTTGTGCGACGGACGAGCATGGCACGCCGGCAGAATTGGCGGCGGCAGAAGCCGGCATGTCCGCCAAAGCCTATTGTGATGAGCAACATGACATTCAGCGCACAGCAGGCGAGGGGTATGCGCTCTCGTTTGACTGGTTTGGCCGTTCTTCTAGCCCGCAAAACTATGCGCTCACGCAGCGTTTTGCTGAGATTCTGGAAGCTAATGGACTGCTGGAAGAGCGCGTTACCAAACAAGTCTATTGTATCGACGATGCCCGCTTCTTGCCCGACCGCTATGTTGAGGGGACGTGCCCGATCTGCGGGTTTGAGGATGCGCGTGGCGACCAGTGCGATAATTGCGGGTCCTTGCTAGACCCCACCCAGTTGAAGAACCCACGCTCCAAAATCTCGGGCTCTACCAATATCGAAGTGCGCGACACGGCTCATCTATTCTTGCGTCAGCCTTTGATGGAAGACAAAATCCGCGCTTGGGTCGATGCGGCAACTGACTGGCCGCATTTGGCACGCTCCATCGCCTATAAGTGGCTCGACGAAGGACTGCAGGACCGGGCTATCACCCGGGACCTGTCGTGGGGCGTGCCCGTTTTGAAAGACGGCAAGCCACGTCCTGGCTTTGAAAACAAAGTATTTTACGTCTGGTTTGACGCGCCCATCGAGTATATTGCCGCGACCGAAGAATGGGCCTTGGCCACGGGTGGCGATTGGAAGCGCTGGTGGCGGAAAGATCAGGGTGCAGATGATGTGACCTATGTCCAAGTGATGGGTAAGGACAATGTGGCCTTCCACACCGTGTCGTTTCCCGTGACGATTTTGGGCTCAGGCGAACCTTGGAAACTGGTAGATCGCTTGAAGGCCTTTAACTGGCTGACTTGGTATGGCGGAAAATTCTCGACCAGCCAAAAACGCGGCATCTTTATGGATCAAGCGCTGGAATTACTAAGCGGCGATTATTGGCGCTGGTATCTGATGGCCAATGCACCTGAAAGCTCTGATGCAGCTTTCACGTTGGAAGGTTTCCAAGCCACCGTGAATTCCGACCTCGCCAATGTGCTGGGCAATTTCGTCAATCGCATCATGAAGTTTGCCGCCGCTAAGTTTGAAGGCAAAGTGCCCGCTATTGGCGTCGCCGGGGAAGCCGAAGCCAAGTTGTGGACTGAGGTTTCGGCCAAGATCGCGGCCATCACCGCTTTCCATGAAGAGATGGAGTTCCGCAAAGCGGCTGCTGAGACCCGTGCATTGTGGGCTTTGGGCAATGAGTATCTGCAGACCGCGGCCCCTTGGACGGCGATCAAAACGGATGAGGCTTTAGCTGCCGTCGGCGTCCGCACGGGCCTGAACCTCGTTGCGCTGTTCGCAATCTTGGCCCAACCCTTTGTGCCAGAGGCTGCAAGCCGGATCTTGGGTGGTATCGGCGTGCCAGAAAAGAATCGTATGTGGCCAAGCGCCGATGATGCGAGCCTGCTGGATGCTCTTCCCCATGGCCTTCAGACCCAGGTACCTGATTTGTTGTTCGCCAAGATTGAAGATGAGCAAGTGACGGCTTGGGCCGAACAATTTGGTGGCGGTGGCTAAGCCATGGCGAGCTTAAACCCGACTGATCCGATCCTTTTTGTCGGCAATGGCGGCGGGTCCATGTTGGCCGAAATCGTTCTAGGGATGGCGGGCGTCCGGTTTCGGGTGCAAGTCGCTGGCTGGGGGGACAATGGCCTTGAAAGCGATGGCCTGCACGCCAGTAATCCGCTCGGCCAAGTGCCGACCTTGGTGTTCGCCAATGGCACGGTATTAACTGAAACAGCGGCGATTATGCTGACGATCCACGACTCGCGGCCCGGTCTCGAACTCGTCCCCACGCTCGACAGTGGCCTGCGTCCATCCTTCTGGCGCTGGCTGATGTTCATCAATGCCGCCATCTATCCCAGCTTCACTTATGGCGATTATCCGCAGAAATGGGCTGATCAGGACCAAGAGGGCCCGCTGCGTACCCGGACAGACCAGCACCGCAAGCGTCTGATGCTGCATCTGGAGCAGCAAGTTAGCCACCCGTGGTTCTTGGGCGAGACCTTCAGTGCGCTGGATCTTTATATCTGGATGCTGATCCAATGGCGGCCAAAACCGGACTGGTATCAGACCCATGCGCCCAAGCTTTATACTATTGCCAAGCGGGTCGATGATTTGACCGTCACCAAACGTGTCATTGCGCGAAATGGGGTGAAACCACTGCCTTAGGGGGAGTTGCCTAAAACAAAAAAGCCTCCCCAAGATTGGAGAGGCTTCTTCTCGTTAGGTGCTAATGCCCTTAGGCTTTAGAACTTGCGGACAAAGCTGGCTGCATAGCCATTCGCACCCTTGCCTTCGGTGTAGCGGGTGTAGTCCAGACGGAGGCCATTGGCATCGTCCAACATGTACTGACCGCCAACGCCGACGGCGAACGAGCCATCGTCGTCTTTCACCTTAACGCCAGCTGCTTTGGCTTCTGCCCAACTATGGACATAACCGGCGCGACCGATCAGCGACAAACGCTCTGCCACTGGCGCGCTGGCCACAGCAAAGGCGCCCAAGGTGCCGCGGGTCTTGACGGTGACGCCATTGACCTTGTCGTCATTGACGCCAATGCCGCCTTCGCCTTCAACGGCGAAGTTTGGAGTGAATTGATAGCCGACTCGGCCGTTCAACGTGCCGGTGTCAGATGTCTTATTTTGGAAATGGTTGTAGCCGCCGTTGATATAGGTTTGGCCAGCTGCATCTTGGGCAAAGCTAGGAGCCGAAGCGCAAGCGGTAATAGCCAAAACGGCGAGAGCGAAAATACGCATGATCTAGTTCCTTTGTTCGGTCTGCGACCACATCTCGAAAGCCTGATTGGCTACGAGACGATCGCGAGTTGATCCAAAGGCTCCCGGGGTATGACGCCGCTCTTTGTCGGTCGTCTAGAGCAACGCCCGCTCTTTCTGGCTCAGAAAGAGTGGATGAGCTGTTGCTCCATTTTTGATTTAGAGCGCACCTTTGATCCGATGGATCAAAACGCGCTCTAAGGGGGAGGAGAGCCTTTCGACACGACTAAGGTAGGGACTGTGACCCCGCTTTCGCAACTTACCATTCTGTCATATTGGGGGTGCAAATACGTAGTGTGATCAATAAGATACAGATTGTGGCGGAACCTTGTCCCTCAGATGAACCGGGGGTAAATGCATACCGGTTCCGCCCGATTCACGCCGCAATTGTCCCGTTCTTGTGTCAGTTGGGACATGCAAAACTGCATGGAACGATTACATGCCTATGCGTTTTAGGATTGCAGAATAGGCGAGGACAGGTTTGTTCTCTTGGGTCAGCACGCCGCGGATGAACAGCATCGTACGGGTTGCCCGCACAATGTCGGCAGTTGATTCGATCAAGAGACCGGCTTTTGCGCCGCCAACAAACTGGCTCTCAAACTGCATCGTCACACAGGGCTGCGCATTCATATAGTCATGACAATGCGCAAACAGGGCGAAGTCGGCAAAGGTCATGAGGCAACCGCCATGAATATTGCCCATGCCATTGCAATGCTGCTGTTCGGGCATAAAGGCGCAGGTATAGCCACCCTCAGCTAACGGCTTCATATAGAAAGGGCCAGTGAGCGTCTCAAACGGGTCAGAGCCATTGC
>Ga0247831_1001829_pt1 | contig 37276 bp, 48 predicted proteins | sample LaCruzMarch2015__9_FD_192406 | JGI IMG/M metagenome (GOLD analysis project Ga0247831, IMG submission 192406) | Freshwater microbial communities from meromictic Lake La Cruz, Castile-La Mancha, Spain - LaCruzMarch2015_1m | ecosystem: Environmental > Aquatic > Freshwater > Lake | place: Spain...
TGGTGCCTGAAAATGGAGATGTCCATGAAATAACTGCTGCCCATGTTCCAGATTCAACTAGGACAGCCACGTAATCCGCAACACCCTTGGTCGAAGGTACTTTAGTTGAGCTTCCTGTATTTGAAGACACATCATCTGTCTTATTTGCAAGCGTGACATGACCAACTTGAGAATAATCATAAGCAGTTTTACCCCTGTCGCCTCGATAGGCTGTTGAACTAGTTTCGCCAAGTGAAACCCCGCCTCCACTCGACTCCTTCCCCACATACTTCCACTTTTCTTCGGCCAACTCAGTCGCAAAATCCAAGCTCAAAAACACTGCTCCAAATTCACCTGGAAAAGTGGCTTCGTACAGGCGAAGCTCATCGCCTACGGTTTTACGAATTACCTGCCCTACTTTGCCAATGAACTCGCCACCGTTTTCGCTCCATAGTTGGTCGTACCGTATGCCAAATTCGTCAGGAGCTGCACTCACTTCTTGCCAGTACACGCCAATAGCCGCACCCGTTGGCGGTATGTTGATACTCGCCTCAGCATTTATGTACTTAAATAGCTTGAATAAATAAGCTACCCTGTCATCAGTGGTGTATGTTTCAGACGGGCTCCAATCAGGGAAAGCATACGTGCGAGCATTGGTAGCGTCTTGGTCAAAGCTGAACATCAACACCCATTGAGCCGGTTGAAACTCTCCAGGCAACACAGGGTCAAGGTTGTACCAAATGCCCTGATAAGTCAACACCACACTGTTGGGCGGGTAGCTCACGTCGGCACGGTGCAAAAGAGACCCGGTCAGGTATTGCACCAATTCCAGGTTTTGACCCAAAGTGTCAATCAGGTCGGCAAAGTCATCTTGAGTAGGCGTGTCGTCACGCTCAAACCTGGACTTCAAATAGTTTATGTCTCGAATTGGCATAGGTTTAAAGTTTAATCATGGTTACTACTGCTATTGAAGGTTGGCGGTTTTCGTGCCAACTGTTACCTCCTGTTTTTTCAGTTTCCACATTATATTCAAGTTTAATATTACTTTCATCCGCCAATTCTTGAACACCTGTCGGACTTACAAGTCCTATACGAGCTGGCATTTGGTGGCTATGCTCTGGCAATTCAGCAACAGTTAATCGAACCTTGTTGCGTCCAAAAAGTTGACCAGTTGAATAACTTGCATTTTCGTCATCGTTTTCAGTAGCATTGAAAGCACCCGCCGTCACCCGTGCCCGACCTTTCAAATCAGGTGTGCCATTGAAACCGTTGGCATAAGCCCAACCTGTCCACTGGTTTATCCCTAACCCTGTTGTAGGGTTGAAAATATTGTCAACATTCATACCAGATAGTATGACCACATCACGAACCTCTCCACGGTAACCTTGAATAGTGTGGTCAATCAATTCAGACAATGCCACACGGCCAATACCTGAGCCAACCACCAACACCAACCTGTAATCAGCATACACCCTAAATAGTGGCTTCTGTTGATATAAAGCATCTTGCCCAAAGTCCTGAATTTCAAAATAGCTTGCTGCCAAATTATCGTTGGAGTTGCCTTCACCCGGGTTTATGGTGCCAGGCTCAACACGGTAAACTTTACCATCGTAATACACCCAACCTGCTGTTACATTGACCGCCAAAGTGTCGGCTGTAACCTTCGCACCTGAAAGCCGCAAAAGCTTTGATGTGGTGTAATTGCCAGGCAACAATGCTGAAACAAGTGCTTCAGTTGCTTCAAAAACACTATTTTGGATATGCGAATAGTCTTCTTTGGCCGCCTCATGGTCGTATGAGGGTGGCATTTGAATTTCTTTCATTCGATTGGTTCGTCTATGTTGGCAATGTTGAACGTGGTGCCATAAGTTTTATAGTCAGTTACCAGCTTTCGCACCCTAAGCCGTTGACTTGTGCTAAATTCAGACGGTACCAACACTGTAAAGTCTGGCCCATCATTTACTAAGCCCATACTTGGTACAAGTGGATGGTTCGAACCAACACCATTTGCGCCTATGCTCACTATTCTGGTTCGTGAATCGTTGGCCGGTATCAGTAGAATAACCCTTGTTTTTACGTTCAACACAATGTTGATCGTGGCTTGCATTTTTCGACGCAAAAAAACCTCCAGGGCAAGCCTTTGACTGTTGGCTTTCGTTTCTTCCAACAACTTTTCCCGTAACTGAATAAATTCAGCATGAATCACAAAAGCCGGCTTGAGTAGAGCCGCAAACCAATCCACCCAAAACCCTTTTCGCAAAGGCCTTGTAAGCGCATCGGCTATCAAGCGGCGAAAGTCCACATCAAACAAACTGTCCCTCATATTGCTACCATGGTTATGAGTGAACCAGAACTGTCATAATTGGCATAACCGGCAAAAGTCAGGTAGCCCCGTTGAGTTCTGAAATTTGAAAAGCTGGTTGCCGTGGCAGACTTTCCTTCAATGGTGTCTATCTCAACATCTGCCACACCTGTTGCTTTCTGAATCGCATCAGTAAGCAACTGAATGCTTATGAACCCTGCTTTGTCTTCGTTGGTTGCCAGAAAAGCCCTAATAGCATCTTCAACATTCGACCTTACAGAGGTTGCGTTGAAAATCGGGTTGTAGTAAATTTTTACGGCCAACCTGATAGCATCGGGTTGGCGGCTAATGGCAAACGCCCGTGGTGCAACGGACTGAATGTTGTTCAACCAACCTTGAGCGTACCCCAATTCAACCAAATTCAGTTGCCGCAATGATCCAGGTTCGCCCGCCGCTAATTTCACCACCACATTGCCGTCCTCACGCCCTATCACAACTTTGGTTATGTAGCGTTTGGTTTCGTCTATGGTAGCATAGACTACTTTAAAGTCATCCGTAACTATGGCAGTGTCGCCCAATTGAGCGTCTTTCATTCTGGCTATCAACCAAGCGTCTGTGCCTACTTTTGCTTGTTCCGCAAGGTCAACCAATTCTTGTTTGGCCAAATCCCACAACCGCTGCTGAATGGATAGTATGAAAGCAACAATCCAAGCCCACAACCGCCAAATGGCAACCCTTGAATTGCTGTTGAGTTGATTCAATAGTATTCGAGCCTGATTTTGACCAGTAGGCGTGGTCAATCCATCCAAACTGGATAAGGCTTGCTTTTCGGCAACTATTGCGTTGTATATTTCTTCAGTGGTTTGCGCCATAATTAGGATACAGTAAATGGTGGTTCGCCTTCAATGACCATGCAACCAATTCCGGTCGTGCATTGCTCCACGGTTACGGGGCCTGAGTTTACGGTCACATTATTGAGTGAAAAGTCTGTTGCCAATGGAGTGGCCAGTGTGGGTTCGTGTTTGAATTGTTGCCCGCTCATTGGCCGCCAATTCAGGCCTTCCAAATCATTGTCCAGGGCAAGCTCCACCACCTTTGAAGCGTCACCATATAGTTGAACCGCAAGGTCAACCAATGTTTGATTTTCAAAAGCACTGGTAAGGTTCATTATTCGTGGTTAGGGTTTAGCTTGTTCAACAATGTGTCCTTCTTTTGGCTTCCAACACTGCTGCCAAACCAGTAGGAGAACACTTGCCCAACCTGGCTGCCTAAGTAGCCAATCAGCATATAAAGCATGTCCTTATTTTCCTGACGAATGTCCACGAACATCCAGGTGAATATGCAGGCCAAAAAAGACACGACGGTCAAACCTGCCATCAGGTTTTGAGTCCAACTGCCAATGCTGTTTTTTAGCTCAATTTCCCTGTTTCTTGCATTGGCCATTTCTTCATTAGCTACCATTTGCAGGTCTAAAAACTCTTTGGCTATAATCCTGTTGGCTTCGTTTTTTAAAGCCGACTTTTCTTCTTGCGTGGTGGTCAGTTTGTCAATAGCGTTGCCAACACTGTCAATTACTTTGGAGGCACCACCGCTTAGAAATGAAAGTAATTTGCTCATGTTAATCTTCGTCTACGTCTCCTGCAATGGTTTTGTCTCTGAATAGTTTTCTCATAATCCGTTTGGCTGCCCATGCTCCCACGCCACTCATAAAGCCGCACCCGAATAATGCAATGCCTGCTTTTATAAATCCAGCCCACTCAAGTAAATTCACTTGGTTTACATGAAACATACTTGCTGCCATAGCTGCAAGTATTTCAAACTCATGCAAGCCAAATATTACGCCTGTTATCCAGCCTGCGGCCACCTCAAGGTGTTGCATAACCCACTCTCTCATGCCTGTTATTCGTATGGAAAGCATGTTGGACTTGGTAGGCCTTCACCTGCCCCTACGTGAATGAAATTCTTTTCGTCGTTTATGCCAATCCGGGTAAATCCGGCGTGAAAAAGGCCGTACAGGATTAGCCACTTTTCCATGTTGTTGGCAAAAGAAATGTCAATGCCTTTGCGTTGCGGATGGTCGCCTTTACCCGACCGTTTTCGGCTCAATTCATGCTCAACAGGTCGGTAAGCACTGGTAACTCGGTAAACGATTCTCAAGCCCATTTCTTTGGCCTTTTCGCCGCTAATGTGCCTGGCATTGTCAATGCCTTCCATGAACTCTCCGTCCATGTCCGATAATTTGCACGCCGGGCGGCAATTTGGGGCGGCAAAGTCTTTGTCAGTGAAATATCGTAATGCTTTCATTTGCAACAGTGCTGTCGCAAAATTTGAATAGATATTTCCGAAAATGAGGAATTGTTACAAAACAATTTGCACTTCACCACTTTGAGTAACCGTAAGGCTTGCCGGTGTTTGCTCAATAGAAACCACTTGCCGGGTAAATTGTCGGCTCAATTCACCCGTATTACCACCATTTAGGTAACGGCGCAAACCTATGCCCATTTCAGGATGCTGCCTGATTTCGCCGGGGTTACATTCCAGCAATATTGCCACATTCTGAGACTTGCTTTCGCCCAACTGAAAGTCGCCACCGGCAATAGAAGGTTCAAAGTCTTGATTCAATAGTATGTCTATCATTGCTTAATTTTTTTGTTTTCCAAATCAGATCCTTTTGTCGGTACGGTAACTTTTGGCACCACCACTGGCAATGCTGTTGCGGATGGTGAACCTGGTGCGGTTATTAGGTGGGTATGAGTGGCGGCGTGTTGCTCCAATGCGTCAACCCTGCTTTCAAGTGCTGAAATCTTTTTGGCTACTTTGTCCGAAATAGGTAAGCCACCAAGTTTGCCACCATGAAATGTGATTGACTTTACTTTGCTCCAGGCGGCCAAAAAGCCTTCAGCATTGTTCATCATTACCACCAACACGGTTGAGTTAAGCTCCGGTTCAATCAACACGTCCGAATCTTCTCCACCAGTTAATTGCACGTTGTAAAGCGTACCATCGCCACTTAGCGGCTCCACATCGCAACGGTCATCATACACTTTCACCACCGTGCCTGGAATGGCAAACACCTCCAACTTAGGGTCGGCCAATTCACGTATGTATTGAGCTATCCTGTGTTTCATTGTACAAGTGGTCCAAGTGCTACAATTTGCCTTACTCCATTCATGCCAAATTCGTGGCGCACGGTGTCCACGTAGTATTTGCCCCTGTTGTCGGGTATTTCAGGGTCAAACAGGTTAACCACGTACCCGTGCTTTACGAAAGGTTCCCCAAACAAGGTCATGCTGCCTTCGTAACCATCATATTTGAAAAATGGCAAAAGCCTGTCGGCCTCAGCTTGCAACTGACTGGGTTGAAGGTCGAACCGGTTGATTCTAACAATAGACCCATCAGCATCAGACCCCTTTGCAACGGCGGTTGACTTTTTATGTTTGACCGTTGTAGTAACTTCCACCGTTACAGGCGAATCTTCTTTGTTGCGGTAAATCAAACCATTGTTCACCACGTGTTTGTTGAACGCCACATCAACTTCTTTGCGCAAACTTGGTACATACGGTTCGCCAACGTAGAGCGTACCGTCTCGAAAGAATGATTGAATGTTATACTGATCCCTAAGCAAGTCCAGCACTTCCACCACGTTGGGCTTGCCTTTGATTCTCAGTTGCCCTAAACCCTGTGGCGTTTTGGCGGTCAATTGAAACTTCACGCCCGTACCCGCCAACAGGTCGGGTATCAAAGTCTCGATCTTAAATTGAGGCCACGTTCGTGAATAGCTCTTTTGCTTCAACTTCCACATCTCGTCTTCACATTCAATCACAACAGGCGTTTTAGTGTGAACCCGGGTCACATAGCCTTCGAAAACGGTTTTGGGTGTTTCGTAACCAAAACGGATTATTACTTTTTGCCCACGCTTAAAAAGTGGTGCTACAATGGCAGACAATTCTTCTTTCACCAAGTTTCCCTGCATGATCACCAGCCGCCGTGGCAGTGTTATAGAGGCCGTATCGGTTCCAGTTTCCCAACCCGATTCCACCCTGATTTCATGCGCAAAGTTTAAATCTAAGGTACCAATGGTAATATGGCAACAAAGTCTGTGCATTAGAGTGGTGATTCTTTTTTGGCCGTAAATGCAAACATTTGCTCCCCTTCAACACCTTCTTCTTGCCAAAACCTTGACCTGAGTATCACAAGTTGAGTGATTCCGAAAACTTCATTCAAATAGGGGCTTTTCACTTCCACCACCGTTTTAGCATCCAACACGGCCACCATTTTTTTAACAGCCGCCAATGGGTATAAGATGCTGATGCCAACCAATTTGCCTTTCACACTTACAACCTTGTCGCCACCATTCACATATTCGGTCACGCTTTCGTCTCTACCCTGGATAGGCGTGTTTACAATGTTTTTTTCGTTTTCAACCTCTGCCAATACAACTTCCAATGCTATGAAGTTTGTAGAATAGCTTTGCCCGGTTGAAGGGTCTCTATGAGATGGTGCGGTAAGTACCATGCCACAAATGACAGGTGTGTTAAAATGACTATAACCAGTTCTAAAACTTTCCAGGGTTATTGTTTCAGGACTTTGGTCAAATTCAGGTTGCAACCTTTTCAGCTCTGGGCCATTGGCAGTGCGGTTAAACAAGTACACTTTTCGGCTTTCAAACCCCAATTGCCTAACCAGTAGCAACGGGTTTGGCGGTTGACTCAAAAGCGTGTTGGCCTGCCTGGCAAAGTCTGCCTCACGCCCGGGTTGGGTGGCAAGTAGCCCGCCAATAATGTCGTTGGCCAAACTGCCACGGTCTGGCAACTGGGTGGAAGTTGCACCGCCTGGTAAATTTGGCGAAAGACCTTTTCTGTCTGGAAATAGTGCCATGCTGTTTAAAATTGTCTGCCTCCAATAATTTTACTGTTGGCCACCGCCTCTGCCAACGCTTGTGCAATTTCAGACCGCACAATGAGCTTAATGTCTTTGAGGTTTACGGCCTCATTGAAGATCATGTTGCCCCGTTGTACAGCGTCTATATTGATGTTTACCACTTTGGGGCTACTGGCAGTCAAAGTGTTTTCAAGGGCACCGTCTTTGCCGGTACCAGACCCGCCGGGTGTTAGCGTTATTTTGGTTGGGTCGGCGGTTTCAAACCCAAATTTGTTAAACTCACTTTCGGCCTGTTGCCTTTGAAAGGTAAGTGCTGAAATGTTGTTTTTGAGTTGAATGATTTCACGATTTATACTTTTCGGGTTGGATGTATTAACAACGTCTTTTAATGACTTTCCTAAAAGAGCATTCAAATTTACTCGGCCGCCGCTTGAACCGCCGCTTATCAAGTCGCCTAATGTTCCACCCTGTTGTAGCTTAACCAAATCAGGGTCGGCATTTGCTCCAATTTTACCGCCTCTGATTGATTGTGAGGCTTGAAGAGCTTGCCAAAACGCCAATGCTGGTTTACCAGAATACTTTTTGTCATATATGCCTTTAAACTGTGGGTTGTTTTTGAAAAATTCAGGCAATCGCATTCCAATTTCCGCACTCATCATGCTTAACCTGCCTTGTGCATCTGCTAATTCCTTTTCTTGGTCGCTTTTTTGATTGTCCAGCTTTTGAAAAGCTATTTTCTTTTCCAAACCCGTCACCATTCTATCCAACTCAATGTTCATTTGGAACATTTGGCCGTATTCTGCCTTCATGTTGTCAAGCAACTCAGGATAGGTTTTAATCAACTTTTCCATGATTGCCAGCTTCTCTTTTTCAGGCTTGTTAGGGTCTTTCAAAGCATCGTTCATAGCTACCAATGCTCTTTGTTCGTCTTCGATAACCCGTATATTCATAGGCACTATGCCCAACAGTTCACTTGACCCCTTAATCATGTCACTTAGCAAGTCAACAGTGGCCGTCATTACATTGTTGTTCCCCTGCCCCAACCCAATGAGAAACTGATCCCACGTGTCGCCCAGGTTGCTGATTCTTCCACCAAGAACATTCGATTGAGCGGCCATGTTGCCCATCACACCGTTCATTCGGCCAAATTCGGCTATGGCTTGTTTTACAGCACCAGCATTGTCTTTCACAGTTTTGCTCACGCCTTTGAATGTGAGCGTTACCATCCCGTTTGCCCGGCTGGTTTTTACCCCAAACTCTTTCCAACGTTCCGGGTTGCTTGCGTCCATTATCGCTTCGGCCAACTGGTCAAAGCTCAACCCGGTCGAAGCCGCAAAGTCGCCCAACGCTATAATCTCATTTCGGGTCGGCGTTATGCCACGGTTGGCCAACTTCACATAGCTTTGAGTAAGTTCATTCACACTGAATGGTGTGGTTTTGGCAATGTCCAAAATCATTGCCATTGCCTCGCCCGCCATGCGCCCACTGCCAAAGGTGTTGGTCAATACAGCATTGTACTTTTGAAAGTCGGCTGTAAGTCCTACCATTTCCCGGGCACTGTTGGTCACAAAGCCCATAGCCTGGTTGGCTATATAAGCCGCACCTGCCATTTTAAAGAAACCGTGTCCAAGCTCTTTTGTGCTTTTGTTCGTCTTACCGACCAGTTCGTCGGTTTTCATCAGCTTCAAGTTGAACTTTTGCAAGTTGCCACTGGCAAGGTCTTTAAGCTGTAAGTAGTATTCTACCCCTTCTTTCATTTGTGAAACCGGTTTACAGGTTGTTCGTATAAGGTCGCATGATTGTCGTTTTACTGGTCATCGTATTTATCCTTGTTGCCGCCCTGGTTGGAAGGTTGGGCGCACAAGTGCTTATTGAAATTGTGGAAAACCCATTGGCCACTTTGATTGTAGTAATCATACTTTGCGTTGCCATTTACTTTTTGAAGTAAAAAAGGGGCAGATTAACCCGCCCCTTTCGTTTGTTGTTTGAGTAGCCATTGTAGCTCATTCCAGGTCTTCCACCAATTATCGTCATCCATCACATCAGGGTCAACCCCTAAGTGAAAGCGCATCATTATTCCTGCTTTTCGGTAGAAGTCGCCGTATTGGCCTGGGTCAACACGCCACTGCTCACTTTTTTTTTCAACTCGCCACGGCGCACCCTCACAAATTCTTGCATCGGCGAAACACTGCTCATAAAGCAGTCGTGGTCAGATATAAGCCGGTGGTCATAGTAGCCTTCGACCAAACAGTTGCGCAAAAGGCCTTCGTGGGCAAGAAGCGGGTCTCTGTCAACCAAAGTAAGGTAAGCCGAAAGAGCCGGAATAGATGGACGTTTCACAACACCTTCCGCCCACTCTGTAAATTCGTCATTCAGTGGCACCCGCAGCTGATAGCAAGGCACCCCCAACTGACGGCTAAGGTTTTCAAGTAGTTCGTCTGTAATCGGTTGGTTCATGGCTTACAGTTCGTTTCTTGTTTCAATGTCACCAATGATAATGGGTAGGTCAACCAACACGTTCATGTCGCCTTCGCTTATGTCCAGTCCGTCCTCAAGAAACTCCACATACTTCAACACGGTGGTTTTAGACGTTGCCCCGTATTGAACCCGGTGGGTCATTTCAAAGGGTGGACGGTCGGCAAGTTGACCATTTGGACTGCTTTGAATCAAAGCCCAAACCACGTCCAGAAACAAGGTTATGGAACCTTCATATTCAATCTTGCCACGGGTGCGGTTGTAAGGCTTTCGCCCGGCTCCATAGTTGTTCTGTTTCGCAGTTGGCCGCCTGTATTGAACACGCTGAATCCCATTGGTTGGCACACCGTCTATGGTGTGAGTGAAGCTAACCCAGCTTGCGCCGTTTCCGCCTTCGAGTGTTATTTCTGCCATAGTTTATGAAAGTTGAACGGTGTAGCTAAATTCCACATCAATTTCCCGTGCCACGCCCACAGGAACAATCTTACAAGTGATTGCCAACTTGCCTGTGTTCACAATGTCCTGGTCGGGGTCAACGCTTATGCGAAACTCTGATATTTCGCCCTCACGTTGCATTTGCTCCAAAGCACGGGTGCCAATGTTGTTGAGCACGGCCACCACGTCTTTTTGAATCTTGCCACCTTCAAGGGTTATTGGCCCTGAAAGGGTTGGAAGGTATGCAGCTCTTAACAGCCTTGCTGCCTTGTTTCGAACCATTACACGCTCAATGGCATTGTAATCGCTCGACTGAAGGTTGGCATTCGGACTGTCATAAAAGTATGTTCCGGAAATGCCTTGGTGTTTGCGCAAAAACAGGTAACGCTTTGTGTTCAATTCGGCCAACAATGTTGCCGGTTGATTTTTCACCAAGTCCCCTGTCAGGAATGCAGGAACGTCCAATTCGGCACCTGTTACCACGTTGCCACGTTGCACCCATGCAATGCTTTGATGAACCAAAAAGCGTGAGGCTAAACCTAATACAGCACCAATGATACCAACTCTGTCTTGACCTTCACTTAGTGCGGCACCACGTGCGGCACCATCGGCTCCAATCACTAAGGCCACGTTTGGATTAGTGGCAGTGGCAAGGGTTGCAATGTTGCTAAGTGTTACCGTGTTGGCCAGCTTAGGCTCAAAGTAAACAAATGTTGGCAGGTGCTCAGTGTCCAGGGTTGCACACACCGCTTGAAAGGCACTTACTTGTGTGGTGCCATAGTCGTCCAGGTTAAGGCTGCAAATGCCAATTCGGGCACATTCGCCATTTGCGGCACGCTGCAAAGCGGCCATCTCTGCAAAGTCAAAAGTTACAGGCACTGGAAACAGGCCAACCCAAAGTTTTGCGCCCGGGTTTTGTCTGAAAAATTCGTCAATGTGATAGCGGGCAACTTTTACATCTTGCTCACTGTCATCATTGGTTAAGCCTAAAGCCTCTGCCTGTTGAGGGCTGAATATGGGCTGAATGTTGTCATCAGAAAACCCTTCAACTTCAGCATCGGTATAAATTACCAACCCTGAAATATGGTCTTGCCCCGGCAAAGCAGGGTTTAGGTTCCCGTCGGTAAATACAATTCTTACGTCTCCCATTACTTTTTGAGGTCTAAGATTTTAACGGCTTGATAGTTGCCCTTAAACACCTTGTTGGCGAGCTTTTCATTCCAGAAGAACTCACCTTCAGGGTTGATGTAGATGGTGGTGCCACCTAACGCTTTGGCAGTTGCCAGCACATCTTCCACGTTTGCAGGCATGGTGAATTTGGCCTTTGCTGGTGCTTTGGCTGCCGGTGCTTCAGGGGTAGAGGTAGCAGGTGGCAATGGTGCTTCACCTTCACCTGGTGCGGTTTGGTTTTCCACGCCTTCTACCTGAGTAGCGTCATGTGCTTTGGCCGGTGCTTCAGGGGTAGAGGTAGCAGGTTTGCTGCTACCCCTTGTTGATTTTCTTAAACTCATGGTTTTACCAGATTATGGTACATAATTGTACAACACTGCCTCCTCAGCAAAGCCAATTTGAACGTCCATCTTCATGGCAATTTTCACAAACCACAGATCAGAATTGGCCTGCAATGGTGAAAACTTCACGCTCGATGGGTTGCCCTCTCCGTCCATCTTGGAATCAATGCCCACCCAGAGGTTTGAACCCATTGTAGCGTTTGCCTTGGCCACCACAATGGTGTTGTCTGGCATTCCAGGCGTTGGAATAACAGGTTTGCCATTGAAGGTGTAAACACCTCCACTGGTTTTGTCCACACCTTTGTAAGTCTGGTTTTGTTGAGCCTGGCGGAACAGTTCGGCTGTTTTGTAGTTCGCAAAAAACTTAACAGCAGGGTCGTAAAGCAGCGCATCCACTATTTTGGCATGTGTTCGCTCCATTTCGGCAAAGATGTTGGCATTGGTCAACACAACAGGGCTGGAAACTACGTTTGCAGCTTCGTCAACCAATTTGGTTACAAAACCGTCAAAGTATTTCAAGTTGCTGGAAAGCGACTTGTCGCCTTGCCACATGAGTTTGTCGAAGAAGTTGGCCACATACTTCAAATGCTCTTGAATGATTTGGCTTTCAGCACTAACCGGCAAACGTCGGTCAATCAATTCAGGGCTCAACTGGGTTGCAATCCAATGGTCTTCAAAGTCCCGTGGGTTGAACTCATTGTAAACCATGAACCGCTCGGGTGTAAGCACGGCACCATCCACGTCAATGTCACCCTGACTGGTCGGCGTGGCTGCATAGTCTTGAATCAAATTGTCAACCGACAATTTGGGAATGGTGAATGACTTACGAATGTCATCTTTCACATAAACGTGGCCGCCTTGTATGGTGGCTGCCCCGGTAATTGCTTTGACAATAAACCCAGACGCTGCTTCGCCTGCGTAGGTGGTGTCGTTGATGGTAAGTGCCATGTTCTATGGTACAGTTTAAAATTTGAGACTTAGTTTTTGTTTGCTTTGGCGTTTATTTCTGCCATAAACCCGGCTGCGGTTATTTTGCCAACCTGACCTTTGTTGGTTTCTAACTCAGGAGCTTTTGCCACCGTGTTGAGGCCATCGAGCAAAGTTTTGGTGCCTTCGTAGTTGCCAACGGCCTGTTCAATCCAACCTTGTTTGGCTTCTTCTTTCAGCTTACCTGCTTTGAAAGCATCTTCCACCAGGTTGGTCGCTTTTTCCAGACCAAAGGCTTTTACCTGGTCTTCCAACGCTTTGTTGGTTTCGGTGGCAGTAGTCAATTTGGCTTGCAAATCGGCCACTTTGTTTGTCAGATCGTCTATGCCTTTCACTTTCGCTTCCAGGTCAGCATAGTTTTTGGCAAGCGCATCATATTCGGCCTTTGCCACTACATCTTTTTGTGTCATTTGAGTAAAATTAAGTTTGTTGGTATAGTCGCAAATGGCTTTTGCCAACGCCATTGGTTCCTGTTGGTTCATAGCCGTTTCCAGCTCATCTTGGTCGGCAAATTCAAAGTCGAAAATCTCATCTACTAACCCTAACTCAAGGCACTCATTGGCATTTAAGTAGGTGGTTTTTTGCACCATTTCGGCCAATTCTTCCCGGCTCACTTTTGCCCTTTTGGCCAAAATGTTCAAAATGCTTTCGTTCATTTTGTCAATGGCACCATCTTCGCTATCGGTACCAGGCTCCACTGGGTGCATCATGGCAATTGCATGACTTGCCATGTAACGACTTTTTCCGGCCTGCGCTATAACCAACCCCATGGATAGTGCCGTGCCGTCAATGTAAGTGTTCACAGGTAGTTTGGAAGCTACCAAAGCCCCATAAATGCCTAAACCCGTCGTTACATAGCCGCCTATGCTGTTTATGCGATAATCAATGCCAACGCAAGGTTTGCCGTCAATACCCCATTTGGCGTATTCGTCGAGCCGGTATGCTGTGATAGCATCCAAACCCTTTTCAACATCTTCGTACAGCCGTATTGTTGCTCGCATGGTGCAAAAATTGGTACAGGAAAATTCTGATATTGGATTTGTTACAACTTTTAAATTTATTTGTTACAACTTTTCCAGACCAACCACAATCATCAAGTGTAAATGAACCAACAAAAAGAAACCGTTGCGCATTGTGTTTTGCGAAACAATTTAGCCGTTCAATTCGAGAAAGTTGCCTTAAAACACGCTAAGTCAAAGGCCGAATTTGTGCGGGAAGCCGTGAGGGAAAAGTTGGAAAGGATCACAAACGCTCAACAGGAAAAGCCTACTAATTATTGACTATGTCTTTTCTTTTCAAACACAAGTTGCCGGTCATTGCCAAAAAGATAGCGTCTGCGGGTGTTGAAGTCTACGCTTGCCAGGTGTACCGATTTAAGGGCACCAACATTGAGTATCGAGTTCTAAAGTTCGACCTCCAAACCGGGCAATTCAACACGGTTGAAACTTACTTTGAAACCGTGAAATGGGTAGATAGGTTGGAAGTTATTCGCAAAAGCCAAAAGGCAGTGTTGCTAACCGATATTGTGACAAAAAAAAATTGGACTGTTACCGAAAGAACCAAGAAATCTTAAATAGAATGCTGACAAAAGAATCGCTGATAAAAAGAACATTTGTTGTACAAAAAAGCAAAGGAATGCTTCCCTATGTGGTTATTTATTGGAGTAAATTAGGGTTTCCAAAACTTAGAAGTTTTGCGACTCCGAGTTTTTCGGCCAGTTGGGTTTGGGTGTAGCCAAGCTCTTTGCGCCGGGCTATGAGTTGGGTAATGAGGTCAGATGTTTGCATTAATGTAGTCCCTTGCGTTTTGATAATCTTCGGCTATACCTGTAAGCTCAATCCTGAAAAAATCAGGGTATGATGTATTTGAGCGAATCTTAATCTTTGGCCAAGTGTAACGGCGGCTTTGAAGCCATTCAAGAAAAAGCAAGGTGCAAAACCTTGTTTGGGAACCCACAAAACCAAGCCTGAGTCGTTTGATATTTTTGCTTTCATAATAGTAAGGGGCCAAAGCCCCTAAGGTTTCATATTGCGCAAACTTTTTTAAAAAAAATTATTTGGGCAACTCTTCCACCACTTCCAAATCAATCTCAAGTTCCCCGGTTTCCGGCTCATGGAAGGTGCTCCAATCTTTCTTGAATGCGCTATTGTCAATTGCAGTGGTTCTGAAACCGATGCTGAAAACCCGTGGGTATTCAAATCGGTCATCATAATTGAAGGTTTTACGTTCAATTGGTGTAAACCCTTCGATTTGCAAACCATGTAGCCACCCTGTCAGCTCGTCAATGGTCTCCAATCGGTTGTAAACCGTCTCATGCTCTCGAATGGCTACCAAGAGCCGAAAAGTAATTTCGGCCTGCTGCTGCTTGAGGCCGCCACCGCTCGACTTATACTCAACATCCCCCAAGTCGAACATAACCGAAAAAGCACCCTTTGCATTCTTAGGGTTTTCGGGCAATTTGCCTTCAAAGAAGTAGAGCCGCCACCGTTTGGAGCTTTTGTCAATGATTTGGTTTTGGAGGCCTTCGTAAAGTTTGGCTATCAGGTACATGATGTTAGATTTTTAAGGCTTTCAGCACTTCAAAGCTAATCTTTTTGCGTAATGCTTTTGTCAGGTTTTGTGAGTGGCCTACAAATTTACGCTTAGGCATTTTGCCGCTTCCACGTCCAAGTTTGCCGCCTTCGTTGTGTATTCGGGCGTAAGGCAAGTCTGAGCCAATGATGGCCAGACCGGGTTTGGTGTCGAGAACACGGACGCTTGACCGCAAATCACCGCCCCCTACCAGGGTGGCTCTTGTACGGTCGGCACGGCTAAACCCTTTGTTGGTATACACCTTCCTTTCCTTGCCAGACTTCGAAACCTTTGTTTCAAACTCCTTTCGCTTTGGCAGCTTCCACATTTCGACACGAGCATCTTCAAAGCCTCCCAGGCGGAAACCTTTGCGAAAGTGGCGCACAGCATCGTTGCCGATACGCTTAGGCAGGGTCGTTTGCAGCCGCTTCATGGCTGCTATTTTGGCTTTCAGGTTTAGCTTTTTCATTGTTCAAATGGTCGAATATCTTTTTGAGATGGGCGTTGGTTTGCTTTAATTCATTGTGAATGTCCCGTATTTTAAAATACCACAAAACGATTTCACGAATGATGAGAAGTGCAACTCCTAATATGAAAATACCAAACAACAGGTACTTCATATTGATTCCTTGTTCGTACATAATTATTGGGTTTTTAAGTACCTTGATTCAATATCTCGAAATGGCATTGGGTTCATAAATTCACCATCTGCATTTAACCTATCTGGGCCGCACCTATTTCCGGCCTTCATGGTCAATACAGACACGTAAGCATCGGGGTTTTTAGCAACATCGCTAATTTTCAAAGACTTTCTTTTCATTTTATCCATCCCAGATTTCTTAGTGAAAGTTCAAATTTAGGCACAATTTTTTGAAACTCAGTAGGGTTCCATTGTTCAAACTCTGCCAAAGTACCCTTATACGATTCACTTATCAATCGGTTTCGATAATCTAAACCAGACCTATGCAAAATAAATTGATGGTAAGCCCTTGCAAATATTTCAGCAGGGTCTAATAAATAGTTAATGCTTTCTAAAATAGCAGAGTTTCGAGGGTTTGATGAAAATACTCCATGTAGTTTAATTAGCTTCTTAATTGGAGTTGTAGGAATCAAATCGTTTCTAACCAAATCAAACAATGGATTATCACTTGAGTAAGTCCCAAAAGTTTTAAATTCAGTGGAAGCTGCATCTAAAAGGTGTCCGACTTCGTGCAAAATAGTATCAATTGTCGGTACAATTCCTTTACTCAAATTTATTTTAACAGGCCTTATTTCTGGAAAATTAACATTAAAATAGCCTAACTCACCTTTCATATCACTTTCAAAAGTAATTGGTAATTCTGGAATTACCCCGTCACCATGAATTTGGTCAATGAGTTTTAATGAGTATTCAACACGGTCTTTTATTTCTGGAGACTTTATGTTAAATGATGCTGAAACTGGTGTCCCATTGGGCGTAATTCCAGTAACTTTTGGCAATTCAAACTCCGGCTCTGGCAAGGGTAGCCCAAAATTGTCTTTCGCCCAATCCCTGTCAACATCTTCGATTTTAAAGTACGGGTGCGCCTGGTCAAACACCATGCGCTTCTTTCCAGGGTTGAACTGAAAGGCTTTTGGCTGGTCGCTTTCGGGCAAGTCTTTGAACCCACTCATGTCGCTTTCAGGTTCGTCATCAGACTCCAGTTGCTCAACATCGCACCGGCAACCCCAACCGTTCTTTGGCATGTACCTATCCCAAAACGGGTCATCCACCGGGCGAACGATCCCGTCAAGCCTGCGGTGTGTTTCCCGGACATTCGCATCGCCAACAGTCACGTACTTGAGTAAGGGGAATAGCTCCTTATTGGCCTCAATGTCCACCCATAGGCTTGCCATTCGAGCCTGTCCGGTGGCCGCTTGATATTCGGCTTTCAAGTAGCGTTGGTTGTAGTCTTTGGCCAATATGAGTGCATCACGGCGGTACTCATTCCAGGTCTTCACCCGCCCATCAGGCGTTTTCAAAAGCGAATTGTAAGCCTGTCGTTGTTGGTAAGTCTTTGCAGCCGAAAATATGTAAGTGTTGGCCTTTAGGGCTTCAATCATGCCCCTGTTTGGAGTGCCCCAATCAAACTTTATTGGTTGCCCGCCAAAGCCTTGTGCAACGCCCTGGAATAGGTAGTTGGCTGTCTGGAAATACAGGTCATCAGGCAACTTGTTTCGCAAATAATTGCCTTGAAAAAACCTTTCCAGCACTCTTTCTAAATACTCATCATCGAATATGGTCAGTTGCTCCGAATTGGTCGCTTCACCACACCCGCAACCTTTGTGAGCGTAAGCGGATCCGGCTGCTTTGAATACGTTGGCTGCTTTATGAATAGAAAGCTGCGGCGTAGTTGGTTGCCCCTTCTCTGCCGCTTGGAGTTGGGGCGGTGTCTTTGGGGGCGGTGGTGCCTCAACCACTGGAACACCATACTTTTTGTCAATGTACTCAGGTGGCAGCCGGTACCCGTTGCGCAAAAGCATGTCATCAACTTCTTTTTGTTGCATTAAGGTAAGCAGATCATCTTGCTCCCATTCGAATATGCATCCATCTGGAATGACTCTGAGCTTTGCCAGGCGTGGCAAAAGCTGGCTATTTACCACGTGTTTAATCCAGCGCAAATCGGCACTGGTAATGTTGTTGCTTACCCGCTCATGCACCTCCGCCTGGCTGCGACTGCTACCATCATCGGTGGTCATGGTTTGCCCTACTACCAGCTTGCTCAACTCCCTGTTTCGGGCGTTGATTTGTTCCATGAACACTTGATAGTTGGAGGTTGACCCACTGGCATTGTGCAATTGAAAGTCTTCGCTTTTGTCGAGCACCAATACGCCTGCTGGCCCCATGCTGGCAAGGTCATCACTCATCTTTTCCTTGTCGCCACTGCCTTGTGTTGCGTCTATTTTGGCAACCCGAATAGGAACGCCAAACACCATGGCATATTCGTCCCATGAGGTGAATACAAACTTTTTAGATAGCACGTGAAACCCGGCTTTTGCCAAAAATCCAAGGTCATCTGGCTGTTTGACCAACACGTACCAGTCTTTATACATGTCAGAATTTAGGTCTATGCCAGAAACCACGTAAGGGTTTGGTAAGTATTGTTCGCTTACAGGCTCCACCAGGTGTCGTTCGTAATTGCGAACGTCAACAATCTGGTTCTTTTCCACGCCTGTCAAGCCAATGAGTGAGTAGCCAAAGGCTTGCGCCTCCCAGGCATATTCGAGAAACTTGTAAAACCAATAATGGTCAAGGTTCTTTGTCAAATCCTGACTGCCTTTGAATAGCGTGTATTTTCGGCTCAAAATGTTGGCTTTGCGCTGGTCCATGAGAGCCGTGAGGTGAGCATCGAGTATCAGGTCATTGTAAGTCCGTATCAGCTCTACCCTCACTGGTAAATAACCTTCTTCAGCACGCCTGATAGCGTCTCTGAGTTTGGCAATGTCTTGCCTTTGCCTGGCAAGCTGACGGTTGAAGTAAGCCGTAATTGCCGAAAGGTCGGGTGCCCTGTTTTTGGCCGGTGGTTGAGCCGGTGCCTGAATGTCAGCAAGCAAATAGTTTTTTTCGTTCATTACCAATCGTTTTTAGGCTTAAAGCCTGATTTGATAGCCCAACGATTTGTTGGTCTTGGTTCGTATTCAATTCGTGGAAGGCCAATATCGAGTTTACCGCTTGCTATCGCTTTAAGGGCTTTGCAAGCGTCATCATACCGCTTGACCCGAATGTCAGGAACTTGCCCAACACGTGCCATGAGGTGGTAAACCACTACGTCCACCATGAGCATGACAAAGAAGGGGTTTTGGGTATCTTCTTCTTTCCAGACTTCAGGGTTTTGGTCAGGAAGTTGGTTAGTATTGTCAGAAAGTGCCATAAACAGGTGGTCGGTGTGGCCAACTTCTTCCCAATAGATAGGGGCTTGTTTGGGGCCTTTGCCCGGTGGTACCGGTTTTAAGGCTATGTAGGTAAACACCATGGTAGAGCATAATTCGCCGGTGTCATATTCGTTTTCAGGGTCGTATTCGTCGGCACTGGTTTCTACATACTGACCTTCTTTAAATTCGGTAGTAGCGTCCCATTCGTATATTGGTCTGAAATAATCGGTTATGTCGTATTGAACCTGAAGGTGAGCCTTAATTTCTTCCAAAGCGGCTTTTTCGGCCAATGTTATTAGCGAACTGTCACCATCTACAACGGTAGTCAGTTCGTGTTGCTCAATAATCCGGCGGTAATCTTGCCGGGCAATAAAGTGGTACTTTGCCATAGTATTGGGGGTTGGTTTATGGCAAAATTGGAGGGTTGAAGGCTTGTATTGGTGCCTTTGTTACAAATATTCAGTTTTCCGGTCAATATCTTAGGCCTGGATAAACTTTGTCAGGTTTTACAACGCTTACTTTTTTGGGCCCGTTCATGTATTCGGCAAACTCTTTGGAAAAGGCAAGGCAAAGGAAATAGTCATCAGCATCGCTGCAATGGCCATACTTCTCATACGATGCTTTTGATTCAGGGTCGGTAACCTTTTCTTTTAACTTGGTACCGTCGCTAGCTTCTTTTAGGTAGGTGTAATCGTTTATGCCATTCACACAAGTTTCATTGAAGTAAACCTCAATGAGCTGGTAAGGGTCGGGTGTGTTGGTTCGTTCGTGTATGGTGTTTATCCAGTTCACACGCATGACCACGGGTGGAGCTTTGCTGTCAACCTTGAGAATTGGTTTAAAGTCAGCCAATTCACGCATCAGGATGGTGTAATCGTTTTGGCCTTTTTCACTTCGAGTGTCTTCGCTTTTGCCCGCCGGGTCGCCTGTGATTATCAAGCCTGCTTTGTGGCCTTTGCTTTGCAACCACGCTTTCAACTGACTGGCAACTTTGGGGGTTGAATTGTTTGGGTTTTTCGGGCAAACCTCATGCACGTTCATAACCTTGCGAACGCCGTTTGGCAAGGTTTCAATCTGCCAAAGTCGGCAAGTCATGTAAGGGTTCACATTGAAGTCGAAAGAAGCGAATACGGGCAAATCAGGGTTGTATGGGTACTTGCCAACCTGCCTTTGGCGTGAATAGCCTTTGTAAATTTCGCCACCTGCTTTACTGAATGGGTTGCCATAGATCAGCATTTCTTGCAACCCGGCGTGAAGGTTGCTCATTTGGTTGGGAATGTAGTCGGGTGGTAGGTTGTGGTTGTTGTGGAAAGTGCTGGAAATGGTCACAAACTTATTTCCGACTGCCTTTTTGAAGTATGTTTCACCACTGTGGATGGTGGCGTTTATTTCGTCAACATACTTGTCCAGGTTGAACCATTCGTTTATCCAGGGCACCTTGGCGGGGCTGGTGAAAATGTAAAGCGGGTTAAATGGCATAGCTTGACCCCTGAGCCTGCCTACAATCACTTCTTTTACCGCTTGTTCTTTGGTGTCCTTGGTTTCGTCAAGGATAGCCCAATCAATTTCGATTCCGTCAAGGGCTTTGTAATTTTCCAAGGAACCGACATAGACAACGGCTCCCCAGGCGAACGAAATAATGTTGTGGTAATCTTTGAATGCATGATGCTCCACGTCCCAGTGAGCCGGTGGCCGCTTGCCAATGGTGTAGTGGCCTTCGCCGGTACGGTCGTTCCACTCTTTCACCTGGAACCAGTCACGCCAAACCTGCATAATTCGATTTAGGGTCGAGCGGTTCAACTGTTCATGGGTGTTTGCTGCAATCAGGCCAACTGAGCGGGTATAGGTCGAAATCAGTGAGTAGCTGACTATGCCCGCACAATGGGTTTTACCGCCACCCTGACCTGCCATGAACAGGTTGACAGGGTAGGAGCTGAATATAATGTCCTTTTGCGGCTCACTACAACGTTCAATTGGGTTGTTCATGGTTCAATCGGTGTTATGTCAATGGTTCGACTGGTAAAAGTGTTGCTATCTCTGTTGATGTTGAGCACCACCGGCGGTTGCACGTTCACCACGGTGGGCGGCTTTTGGTTATTGTCTTTCTCGAAAAGTCCTAAGTGCCTGGATAGGGCATCAAGTGCTGAAATCTTCGAAACAAGCTTCACTGTGACGCTTTCGCCATATTTTCCTTGTCTCACTGATATCGATTCAATCAACTTGCCCATCTTTTTGGGAATGTCGGCAACAGACTTGAATACAAACGATGTTTCACCTGATTCAAGCAATTCTAGGAAGTTCGAAAATGCAATGTCTTTGTATTCAGTAATTACATTTTCAGCCTTCACACCAGCTTTTTCGGCTAAAGACTTCTCTTTTAAAGTCATCAGTTTGGCCACTTCAACATTCCTCAACAGCCTTTCACCTTGAGAATAGGCCGTTTTTTTACTGTATCCAGACCTGATAGCGGCTTGGGTTGCATTGCGATCTTTGACGTATTCACGGCAAAAGGCAAGCTGTTTGGCTGTCAGTTTAGCACTCATGGAGGGCGGTAAGTAGTTTTTGTTCGATTGTTTTCAGTTCAAAGATACGCTGGTAGCAGTAGGTTTCAAACCCGGCTTGCAGGTTTGGTGGTAGGTCTGAGGCGTGTTTTTCGGTTTGGGTGGCCAAAAGGTGGTTTGCTTTGATTTCACGCCTCACATGCGCCAATTTGAGTTTGGTTATGGTTTCTACGATTTGCCGTGGTATGTTGGCTTCGAAATTGTCGGATTTGAGTTGGCTTAGTTTGTCCATGATTGTCGAAAGTAAACTTCGATGTATTGTTGAAATTCGAGCAAGCTGGTAACGGTAACTACCTTGTAACCGACCGATTCGAGAGCTGACATGACTTTGGCTTGGTTGGCAGACAAATAACCGTTTGGCTCTTTCACCTCGATGTATAGGCCGTGGTATAGGTCGTTTGGTACGGCAATGGTTAAGTCTGGTACGCCAGATTTGAGGCCTAAGCCTTTGGCAATGGATGCACGGTGTGTAGAGCGTCGGCCTTCGTTATCGTTCTTCCACATGAGGTTTCGGTACTGTGGGAATTGTTTGTTGAACCACATGACGCATTCTTGCTGGATTTTGGCCTCAGATTTGGGCAATTCAGGTTGGTTTTTAATAGTCTTGTTGTTTGGTTGGTTTTTGAATTGAAGTTTTGAAAGTTTGTGAAAGGCATACATTGTGTTTCTATGTATTGTCTTTGTAATGATTTGAAATTCAGTGTTTTGAAAAGTTGAAGGCACACTTCCACACATTGAACCCCTATTTCTGCTTATATTATTCATATTTGTATTATTCCTATATTCTCTTATATTAGAATAGTACAAATAACATGAGTTAAAAGAGCAATAGGAACCCAATGTATGCCCCGACCTTTCAAAATGGTAGTTCATTGTCTGATTCTGAGAAAGTTAGACCATCATTTTCAGACCCTCCAATGTATGCCCCAATGTATGCCTTTGAGCCTTCAATGTGTGCCTTTGGCAAATTTTGAAAAAACCAATACCACCCGCCGGTCATATCCGACTTGTCCCTCAAACTTTCCACCGTTGCGCCTTTGTATTTGGCGAACGCTTCGAGCCAGCTTTTCCACTTTTTACGGCTCAAATCCTTTTCGCTCCAACCGCTTGTGTTGAGCCAATCTGTGTACATGGTGTCTTTGGGCACCCGGGCTTCGCATTTGCCGTCTGGCGAGCTTTTAGCCCATTCACTGACCACCTGTTCCATCCAGGCTGGGAACGCTGCTTCTGTGGCTTGTATGAGCATTCGCAGTGCTTTGTTTCCACCAGCTTGCGTAAGCAGGCCTTTTGATAGATATTCCTGGCAACAGGTGAGCATGAACATGTCGAAAGCCGCCCATTCGTATGGGTCGTTGCCAGATAGCAGGGTGCGCTTGAATTCGTCTTTCGGCTGGTGGCCACTGTTGAAGTAAGGTGAAATCTCATAATCTGCCCGGCGGCGTTCGTTGCTTTGGCCAATGCCACCTACCACATAGTTGGTGGTTATGAGTAGTTTGGGCGTTTGCCGGTATTCGACCATCTTTTCGTCTTTACCCTTACGCTCCACGGTCAAGCCTTGCGTGAGTATCACATAGCAGGGTTCAAACTTAAACCAGGTTGGCACGTCATCGAACACCATCACACTATGCCACGGGCGGTAACGCTGAAAGGCAAAAGACTTGTCCCAACGAAAGTTGCGCCCGTCAATCCACAAACTTGGCCTTACCAGGTTCACCCACTTTCCAATCATGCTTTTTCCGGTTCCGCCGTTTGGCTCACTCGATACTTGTTCGTCCATCAGTATCACGGCTTTGTTCACGTCTTCACGCCGGTAGCGGTGCAAGAGGTAGCCAATGGCAGTACGCAAAGCCTCCGACCTCTTCTCGTTGCCACCGCTCACAAGCTCAACAAAGCGGTAAAAATCGGTTTTAAAAGGCTTTGGGCTTTTTTTGGTATCAAATGACCTTTGAATCACTTGCGCCTCCCACACAAGCCCGGGAAGGCCTTTTAGAGGCTTTACTTTTATTGGGTCGGTGGCCGTTACTTCCACATAGCCGCTTTGGAAAACAAAAAAGCTGCTGGTTTCGGTATCTTCGAGAAATTGGCCGCTCAAGTCAGGTAGCCACTCCATCTTGGCCGGTGTGAAGATGGAGCGTTCCATTTTGAGCAAACACCTGAAAATCTCAGACCTGTAAACGGCGTGTTCGTCAATCTCTACTTGCACCGCCAACTTTTTTACGATGGATTGAATTTCGGCTTTGATTTGGCCAATGTTGCGTTCGTAAACCACATTGTCAATCACCTGGACTGTTATGTACCCTTCCCTTACGTCGCCCTGCATGTAGCGTCTGTAACCTAATTTAATCAAGGTTTTGAGCAAGCGTTCTTCGTCGAGTTGAAGGCTTGTTTTGTTTCCGGTGCCTGCCACATAGCAAAAAGCATGGTTCCATTCGGGCGTACCTGTAAATCTAACACTGTCCACCATCGCCTTAGCATCGGATTCGTGAAAACCAAACATAGTTTTCAAGGCTATGTAAATGTCCACCACATCACGACCTTTGCTCAACTGTTGCCGGGTGAACACTTCCGCAGTGTCCATGAGCTGGTCTTTGTCCAGGTTTGGCTCTTTGGGCGGTTTTGGTTTATCAGGCTGCTTTTGACTTGATAGCGTCGTTTGCTGCAATCGTTTCTTGTAATCCATCCAAAATGGCTGTTAATCGGTTGGCGTGTTTAATCAGTACATGAGGTTGTAGTTGAGCGTATTTGTCCAAGGCATCCACAATGTCCTGGCAAGCAATAGCCGCTTTCATTTTTTCGCCCTTCTTTTCGGTGGCCGCCCGAATTTTCAGGATTGACTCTGCTTGAGTTTGCATGTCCATCATAGTTAGGTACTTCACCACGTCCGACAATTGCATGTAAAGTGGCGTGTCTTCATGGTACAGTTTGGCGGTCAATGTGGCTATCAAACCGGGCGAATTGGTTTCGTCAACTATCTTTTTGAGCCTTTCAATGCAGAAAGCCCGAATGCACCATTCAAATAAGGCAAAGACATCATTGTTCAAGTAATAAGCCGGCACACTCATTGCCAGTAAACTATTCAAAGTGGCCGTCCATCCGTTGGCTTGTGCGCCCGAAATAATTTCGGTATCGGTTGGGTGCATGTTGTGGACTTCACCGGCTTTAAATAAGTCCCAAGCGGCCTCAAATTGCTCAAAAAGCCACTTAGCAAATGGCACGTCGAACATTTCAGAGGTGAGATATTCACGTGCCATGGCATAAGTGGAGCGGTCGGAAAGGATTACCGCCGCTATTCTGTTTTCAATGTCAGACTTTCGCATGGCGGGCAATGATTGAAACCTGGTGTAAAGCATTTGCAATTTCGTCCCAGTGGTCACGAATTGATTTCATTTGCTCAATTGACTTCATGTCGGGTGCCACCTTTTTGGCGGCTATCAGACGTGAAAGGTTGTTTGCTTTTGACTTGTAAAACCCGGCGTGTTTGGCATAAGTTATACCATCAGGGTCGAGCTTTTTAATGGCTTCAATGGCATCCATTACAGACTTTTCGCCTTTGTAAGTGTGCCTGATTTCTTCGATTTGTTTTACCAGTTGGTTTGGATTTAAAGCTGTCATATCGTTGATTTTTGAATTGTGATTTTTGAAAGAAAAAAGGCAACTCAAGCCAAAGGCTACCCGCTGCCTGGATTTTTATTTAACTAAAACCTGATTAACTAAACAAGGTCGGCTGGTTCATTTTGTATTCGGTGGCAGTCAGGTACCCAACACCGTCTTTCCAGTAGTTTGTATTCAATTCAGTGGCCAAAGCCTTGCGGCCTAATTTAAGGCTCACAACAGGGGTTGAAGCTATGCCACCAAAAGGGTCAAACACCGATTCGCCGGGGTTTGTGTATCTGGTTATCAACCGTTCGATTATGTCCAATTGAAGCGGGCAGACGTGCTTTTGTTTCTTGCCCATGCTTTGCGCCGTGTTGAGCGTATTTATCCGATTTATGTCAGTCCAAACATCAGGGTGTTGGCTCTCTGGTGGCAGACTCATGTAGTTTGAACTTAGCCTGTTGAGGCAGTCGAGCTTTTCCGAAATGTCCACATGGTTTTCAAAATTGTAAGGGTTGATATCTTGGTAAATTTGCCAACCAATGCGCACCATTTCTTCACTCAACTTTTTCAGCTCTTCCTGGTCAAGTAGTCGGTGTCCGTTGCTTTTCCAATACGAATGAGCGTCGAGTTGCCACCGGGCACGGGTGTATTCTTCTTTCGATTTCACCACCGGAACATCGGCGTAACTGTTGCCGGTATCGGTTGGCTTTTTTCGGAAAATAAGCACATATTCAGGTAGCCCAACGCCCATTTTAGTAGCGTCTTTGCATTGCTCAGACCACCCCAATCGGTACGTTTGGTTGTTTTCCCTAACTACATCTGTGGTAATGGTAATCTTGCCCATCAGGTACCATCCATGCTCTACAAAGTGGGCAACGGTTTTGCCCGAAAAATCATCCACATGAATAAAGCCACCTTCGCTTTCGTAGCTAAACCTGATACGGTCTTTCACGTGAATGGCTGCTATCCGACCGGGTCGGGTTATTCGGTGCAATTCGCTGGTCAAAAATCCCAGTTGTTTGAAAAACTCAAGATCGCCACCGTTGTGGCCCATGTCATGGTAGCTTTCGGAGTATTCAAACTGGTCGCTGAATGGTATGCTGGTCAACACCATGTCCACACTATTTTCATCCATGTTTTGGCACTCTAATACAGCGTCATTGTTGATAAAAGTCCAGTCTTTTCCCTGTTGCACTTTGCGTTCCACACCCATTGCCCGCTTGAGTTGGCTTGCCAGTGAGTTGATGGATAGACCATGCTCTTTGATGATGTTAGTCATCTTTTCCACCATCTCATTGTGGCGTTGCCACTTTTCGCCCAACTTTTTTACAATCTGATCCTCGGCATCCGTGTAAATGATGTGGATTTCGACCGTGGCCGACTGCTGAAAACGGTAAATCCTGTGAACTGCTTGGATAAAATCATTGAACTTGTAATCAATGCCTAAAAAGATAGCCTTGTGGCAGTGGTATTGAAAATTGCAACCCGATCCTGCTATTTCAGGTTTAGTGGCCAAATACTGCAATTCACCATTCTTGAAAGCCTCCAACCTTTGCTCACGAATAGCATGGTCCAGGTTGCCCATTACTGAGGCAGACTGTGGCAAGGCCTTTTCAATTGCCCGGCGCTCGTCTTCCAAATTGTGCCAAAGCAAAAAGTGGTCTTTTGGGCTTTCGTTCACAATTTCGAGCATTTTGGAAACCCTGGAATCAAGGCTCACACGCTTTTCTTTTGCAGCGTGTTGCACACTGATAGCAGCGTCGGCAAAAAGTTTTAAGTTACCGTCCCTGTCAATGGTTTGCCCCCGATCGTTCACGCTCACACGGTGGTAATGAACTTTCATAGGTGGAAGATCGTAGCCCGTGTCTGGATAGCCCAAATCAGATGGTTTGGTCAAAAAAGTAGCCCAACTGCTTACCCAATGCCAAAACTCATTTTCCATGTTTTCCAATAGGCTTGAATTATGAGCCTTACTGCTGTCTCTTTTGAAGAAGCGGCTTAAAGCTTGTGTAATGTCCATAATGCCCAAAAAGTCGGCGTACTTCAAAAGCTCATGGTATTCGTTTGGAGATGGGGTGGCAGTGAACACAAACCGATAAGGCACCTGTTTGAAATTGCTCAAAATATATTGAGTTGTAAGGGTGCCCATGCTTCTGATCACGGAAGCTTCGTCGAAACAGACACCTCCAAAAACTGACGGGTCAAAGTTCCCATCCCGAATCCTTTCATAATTCGATAGGTAAATTTTAGCCTCTGTTACCTGACTGGCATTGGTTACATATTCAGGTTCCAGGTTCAACAGTTTGGCATCGGCCAAAAATTCGCCTTTTACACCCAATGGTAAGCCAATCAGCACGGGTTTTCCGGTTTCAACAATGACTTGCCTGGCTGTTTCGAGTTGCATCAGTGTTTTGCCCAATCCGAAACTGGCAAACACTGCCCGTCGGCCTCCCTCAATAGCCCATTTCACAATGTCGGCTTGGTGCGGGAAAAGTTGTTCACTTACAGATTGCGGCTCAAATCCGTGGCTTTCGGCCAACTTCACTTTTTGAGCCAAAAAGTTGAGGTATTTTTTTTGTTTGTTCATTTTACAAATTCGTTTAAAAGTGAACCGTCCATGAGCTTAGGATAGTTCGTGAATAATTTTGATGTTCCGGAAGAGCTCAAACGCAATCCAGGGATTGACACCATTTCCGATACCTTTAATTGCAGCCAATTCGGAGGCAACATCAGGCATTGGGCTAATTCGCCCGAAAGCGGGAATTGGATAAATTCGGCCAGACTGACCTCGTGCATGTTGCCAGTCCCAAAGTACCCTTTGGTTTTCCATGCTTTCTTCCAATAGCGTTTTATCAAGCCACCCATCAGGTTTGGGTGTTCCAATGTCCTGGCTGTTACCAGTGCGCAACTTGCCACCGGCGTGGGCCACGAGAAATATTCGCTGCCTCTGGTTATTGCCTCCTGTTGCGTAAGAGCATAGACTATACGCTTGGCAGGTGTAACCTTGATTTTCCAAGTCAGATACCTTTCGGTCGAGAACCATGTTTGAGATGCTCCCAACAACATTTTCGTTAACAATCCAAGATGGTCTGACTGCCTTGATGATTCTAAGCATTTCCGGCCAGAGGAAACGAGGATCATTCGTGCCTTTTCTTTTGCCACCAATGGAGTTGGGTTGGCATGGGTCTCCCTCAAAGACAATGTCAACTGGTGGGAGTGTTTCCGCTTGTACGTCCTTAATGTCGGCGTATCGTTTTGCACGTGGCCAATGTCTTTGTAAGTGTTCATGGTAAACTGTTTCAATTTCAACTTGTACAATTGTTTCAATGCCTGCCATTTCGGCTCCTAAGTCCATGGCTCCAATGCCAGTAAACAGGCTTATGCCTTTCATTTTACTTTTATTTTAAGACCATCTGGGCTTTTCACCCTTGATAATGCCACATACATTTGACCTTTCTGAAAGCACGGCTTTGATAAATCAATCGTGACTTTTTCAAAGGTCAAACCCTGTGATTTGTGAATGCTAAGAGCATAGGCCAATTTGATTGGGTATTGGGTTATTGATCCCAATTCTTTTAGTTCCAACTTCTCTTTGGAATCGCTCAACACGTACTCTTTTTTGGCAAGCGTGACCTTTTCAAGTGCATACTTAATTTCGCCAACCTTGATAAAATAGCAATCATTTCTGCTTACAAAAGTGCCAATGGTGCCGTTTACCAATTCGCCATTATTCGAGTTAATCAGGTACATGATTTTGGCACCATTTTTTACCCTGATTTCAGACTGAAGGTTGAAGTCATCAGCCCGAATGTTGCCTTCCACATGTGCTGTAAATACAATCTCAGGACTGTCTATTTTGGCAAGGCCTTGCTTATTGTAAAGCTCCACAGTTGAGTTGTGTGGTGCCAACACGATCCCATCGGGCTCGTCGCTTACAAACTGTCTGAAATACTCACTTTTGCCACCGTCACGGATAATGTTCAAATTGTCAATAAACTCAGGGTCTGATTGTCTTAAAACCTCAGTCAATTCCACTTCGACCACATTAAGCGATTTGTAAATTGCGGCGTGGTAAAATTCTTCGCCTTCGTACATTGAATAGAGCACTGACCGTGTATTGTCGCTCAATGGAGGTAGCAACTGCTTCATGTCTCCAATGAATATGACCTGCTTTGTTTTAAGACCAGCGCAACCATTTTTCAAAAGCGTAAAATTCATACCGTCCAGCACATCAGGCCTAAGCATTGACACTTCGTCAATAAGTATCACTTCAACTTGGTCCAGTAGTCGGCGTTTTTCGGTTTTTAAAAAATTGCAGGACTTAAAGTCTAAAACACCGTTTGGGTTGAGTGAGAAAAGCGAATGAATGGTTTGACCTCCAATATTGTTTGCAGCTATTCCGGTAGGTGCCACAGCCACAAACTTTTTGGACTGTTCGTTAAGTATTTTCATCAACTGTTTCACGACGTAAGACTTTCCGGTGCCGGCTTTTCCAGTTAAGAAAATGTTTTTGCCCTCTTTAGCGGCTTTAAGAAATAGCTGTTGTGAAGCGGATAGGTTAGCAACTTCCACTTGTTTTTCAATCGTTTCCATCAGGCGTAAATTTGAATTTGATGTTCAACCCAGTTAGGGTTATAGTCTTTCAGTGAAGCGTAGGTACTCAGTAGTTGCTCAAATATGGTTTGCTCCATTTCTGGCAAATCGGCGGCTTGTGCTTTCAGTTGGCGAACAAGCCAACCCGGTTTGTAGCCCTTGTGAGTACGAATAATCTCAAGCTCAGGAATAGTGAGCGTGTCGCTTGGTTTGCGCAACAGGTCGGCCAATTCGCCGCTACCTTGCATGATTGCCAGTTGTTCTTCAATGTCAACAAACTCAACTTGCTTTAGCTTTTTCGGCACCCTAAAGTTGTGTCCACATTCTTCGCAGTTGGCGGCACTTAGATGCTGCAATAGTCCACAACTCGGGCATTCCTTTGCCGGGCTTGCACCTGCTTTCTTTTTCTTCTTAGTGTCGGCTCCGGTGGCTAAATCGGGTATTTCATCCATCGGAAACCCTCCAAAATGGTAGTAGTTGCCGCCTTGGTCAATCACAATAGCCTGTTGCTTGGTGCCATGTGGCCTTAGCACACGGCCTACCATTTGCAGGTATAGGCTCTTGCTCACGGTTGAGCGGTTGAGTATGGCAACCTCAGCTTGCGGTATGTCCACGCCCTCGGTGAACAGGTTCACGTTGCAAAGCAGATCCACGTCGCCTCGGCGCAAAGCGTTCACCAGATTGTCACGCTCCAACACAGGTGTGTCGCCGTCCACATGAGCGGCACGGTAACCAGCATCCCGAAAGGCTTGCACGGCTCCAACGCTCACGTTCACTTTGGGATTGAAAACAAAGCCACGTTTACCATCGGCAAAGCGTCTGTAATTGTCCACCATGGCACCGTACATTTCCCGACGGTCAAACATTGAGGCCAATTCGTTGGGGTCGTAATCGCTGCCTTTTATCTTGACTTTAGAAAAGTCAACCTTTGGCCCATAAAATTTGGGTGCCACCAAAAACCCGTCCGATACCAAGTCTTTCATGGTAACCGGGTAAATCATTTTGTGGTACAGGTCGCCCAAAGGTTTGCCGTCGGTTCGATAAGGTGTTGCCGTCAATCCGATCACATGGCTGCCAATGGCAGTATAATGGTCAATCAACCGTTTCCAGGTAGGGGATGTGCTATGGTGGCATTCGTCAAGGAAAACAACATCGGCATGTGGTGGTGTTCGCCTTCCAAGTGTTTGCACGCTGGCCACTTGCACCGGTGCGATAACCATTCTCTTTGAACCCTGAATGATACCTGGACGGATTCCATAAAGCCGCAACCTGTCGGCTGCATTGTCTATCAGTTCACGCCTATGGGCAAGAAACAAAACCGTTCGCTTTTGCTCAATCATTTCAAAAATGAGTGAAGCTGCTATGGTGGTTTTGCCGCCCCCGGTGGGAAGGCCAATAATCACCTTTTGGGTGCCATTGGCCAATTCAACATGGAGTTGGTTGCTTGCCGTTACCTGATAGTCTCTAAGTTGCGGAATGGTCATACTTTTAAAATAAGTCATCATTGTTTTCAAGCAATGCTTTAGAACTTGCTGCTTGCCAGATTTCAGGATGATTGTCTTTAAGCTCTTTTAGAAACTGGGCATCTTGCTTAGACATGATTTCAGGGTTGTAAGTGTTGATAGGTTGAACATCTAACTTTTCGGCTTGAAGTCTGGCAAATTCCTCTGAGCAAGGGTTTATGGAGTAAATTGCCTTTGCGCCCAATAGCTTTGTAAATGCTTCACGTTTAGATGTTGCCGGTATTTCAACCCTTACGAATGAACTTCCACCCCATTCGTATTCACTCACATAACCGGCTAATTTGGTGTGGCCGAATAGTTCGACCACTGCCCATGCTTTGAAGCTATTGTCCTCCATTTTCGGCTTTGGTTTCTTTCAATCTTTCAGCTTGCATGACTATTTGATAACAAGTGAATGATTGATTTGCAATTCAGCACCTGGAACACTTTCACCTGCTTTCAATGCAGCCTTGATAGCTGTTTTATCAGGTTGTGGCTCAGGTACGGCGGGTGTGCGCCAAAAGTCGCCGGGCAACTGGTCTTGGTCGGTTATGTTTACCGCCTCACTTTTGCGGGTGCTTAACCGTACTACCCCGGTTTCAGTGGCTATTTCCAAACGGATAACCCCGGTTTTGTCGGCTTCACCAAACAGTTTTACAGCCGACAACAGGTTGTTTTCCAAAACTTCAATCTGGCTCTTTTTGGCCTTCATGTAGTCTTGAATCCTTTTCAGTTCAGCTTCTGCCAATGCCAGTTGGCCGCTAAGGGTTTGCCGCACATGTGTGTAGGCCAATGCCTTGCTTTGAAGGCTTTCCCGGGTAATTTTAAGAGCCTCAAGCTGCTCTTCGTTTATTTCGCCGTCAGCATCTTCCACGGCTTGCATGATGCTCAAATAGTCGCCGGTTAAGGCATAAAGCGATTTGTTTGGGGGCAATACTTGATACGCCCCAGATCCTTGTGTTTCCATGATATTACTTTGAGGTTGGTTGATTATTCAGTTGTGGCCCAATTGGGTAGTTGGTCTTCAGTGTTTTCGGCCACGGGTTGCACGGGTATGGTTTGGGGCTTTTCGGCCTTTTGCCGCTTGCTTAGTTCTGCACTGACACGGGTTATGAGGTCTTTGGCCTTATTGGTGTCGGCGTTTGACATGGCGTTTTCAAAAGCTGCCACTTCATCGGGCGTAAACAGTCCGTTTGTCAACAGGCTTTTGAGCGTTGCATGTTGCTTTCCGGTTGGAGGCACTACTTTGGCTTCGTTGGCTTGCGGGGCTGGTTCTGCCTGTGGTGTTGGAGCGGGAGCGGCAACAGGGTTAGATTCCACTACTTTGGCAGTTGTTTCTACTGTTGTTTCAGTTTCAAAATCTTCCTGAACATACACGGCTCCATTGAATATGTCAGGGCAATAGAATTTGGCAGCGTTGCTCATGGCACGAGCGTAGAGCATGTTTTTGGGGAACTTGTCCAAGTTCTTCGTGCCTGCTTTTCTGGCATCTTCGATTGTGAAAGTTTCAGTGCCAACGCTTACTCTTTGTGCGCCCCGGATTTCGACAATTTCAACAGTGCACACAGTATTGTCATGCTTTTTAATTGTGTAATCGTAGCGGCCACTTTGGCGTATTTTGGCCGCAATAAGCCCGGCTCCCAACACGGGTTTGCCCGATATGATGTGAATGCCAGACATAGCGGCGTAGGGTGTGATTCCCAATTCGGCACCTGCCTGGACTTTGACCATGGCTTGCTGAATTTGTTTGCCACCTTCAAACATGCCAGATTCGGCAAACATTTTGGCAAGGGCTAAGGCTTGTTCGAAGTTCGAAGGTGTGCCATTGTAGATTTGTAGATTTTCCATCGTTACTTGGTTTCAAAAAGTTGAAGTTGGTCTTGAAATGATTTCATGTAGCTGCACACGTCTTTGATGGTTAGTGTGCTTACATCCTCAAGCCTGTTGGCGTTGGGGTAGTTTGCCCGTATTTGTTGGCGGGCAGTGTCGGCATCGGTGCTGTTGGTATAGGCCAGCATAGCCTGGTCGGTGGCATAGTGTACCACAAATGCGAATAGTGACATATAGAAAATTGGGTTGGTTACTTCTTTGATTTTCTCCTTGGTTTGGGCGCATAGCCCAATTGGCGCATCCATCGGGTCAGTTGGCCTTTCTCTTTGGTTTGGCCTGTGTACTTATGCCAGATGGTGGTTTTGGTGGCCTTGGTGTGCAAAAACTCCTGAATGATAGCGTGGCGTTGTTCCTCCGAAAAGCCCAAATACCATTTGTTGGGTTGTGGCACATGGGTGATGGGAAATACTGATTCAGGTACAGACTTGCCAGGCTTTGGATAGTCTCCGGCGTTTATTTTGTCGGTCACCATAAGGTTCAAAATTTCCTGCCTAATGTCCTCCACTTGGTTGCTCAGTTTGCGGTAGGCACTTATAGCTTTCACATTGTTTACAGCCCTCACATATTCAGCTTGGTGTCGGCAAACATCTTCAAGCACGATGCTGGGGTCTACTTTCATTCTGCCATTTTTGGCGGGTTGGTTTTGTTTGGCCTGTTGGTATGCTTCCAGGTCGAGCGTCCAGGGTTTAGGTTTCGGCTCCACCAGTGCTTTCACAGGTGTTCGGTTTTGGTAACTGGCAAAGTCGAATGCCAGTTGCTTGCAGGTTGTGGGGTTGGTTTTCATGGCTTAGGCGGTTTGGCGGTTTATGGTTCTGTTGTAGATGTGTTTTTTGGTCATTCGTTTGCCATTTTTGGCCATGTAGGCTTTCAGGTCGGCAAAGTCCACCATGTAGCGTTTGCCGCTTTTGTGGCCGTACACGTAGCCGTTTGTTATCCACCTGATAACCGTGTCGGGCGTGTTGCCTATCATTTCGCAAGAGGTTTTCACGGGTATGTATTCAGGCTCGTGTTGTTTCAGGTTGCGCATTTCGGCGAGTATCTTTTCCATCCGCCGCATCCGGTTGTCAAGGTCTTCTACAAACCGGGTGAAGTCGTAGATGGTCGGGGGTTGGTTACGGACTGGCATGCTACAATTTGTCGAAAGAATGTAACAATTCTGAAATCATAAAGCCGCACCATGTAGCAATTGCAGCAATTGCCAGCCAAAATGCTACATCGGCTTGTCGCTTGTGGGCTTCCATTTTCTTTTGATGATCTTTTTCGTGTGTAGTCATGGGTGGATTAGCTAGCGGTTTCAAAGTTTTTTTTGGCTGCTTCCAATTCTTCTGCGAATTTTTTTACCGCCCCCAAAAAGGCGTAATCTTCGGGTTGACTTGGGTTTATGATGCCCGACCGCAGCCTGGCAGCCTTCATGTAGTGCACACCGTGCAGCTCCGATAGCTCACGTAGCTTGCCATTTGGTAACCTTAGTTTTTCTTTGTTTTGCATTTCTGTTATATTTGATTGAACGAAGGCAAAGATAATGACAATAAATAGTCATAAACAAAATATTTAACAAAAAAATATCAAAAAAAGATGGAAACGCCTATCATTCAAAGGCTTATCGATGTTAGAAAGTTGTCGAATTTAACCCAAACTGAATTTTCCGAAAAATTAGGGTTAAACAGGGCGGCTTATGCACATTATGAATCAGGTAAGGCAAGCCCTGAGAAATTAGCCGATAAATTGTCAGCAAGGTTGAATGTCAACCCCACCTGGTACCTGACAGGTGAAGGCCAAATGTTCCTGCCTTCCAAAGAATCACAATCCGCCAACCCAAAGGCCACCATTGGCACGGCCAACTGGGTGCGACCCAGCCACAGCCAAAGCATTGCCTAAAACCTGGCACTTAGAGACCGATTGTCGAGCCTGCAAATGCGATGCTTAGACGCATTGGCCACTGGCACGTTTACCTGGCAAACACTCAAGGCCCCGACCGCCAAACCTGATAGCAGCTTACTGGCATGGTTCGATAAATTTATAGAACTATACAAAGCAGGCAACAGCCACCGGTGGGAAGAAAAGTACCTTAACATAAAAGTGAAGATCGAGCGGTTTTTGAACGGCAAAGACATTTCGCTCAACCACCTGGACCATGATTGGTTGGTACGGTTTCGGTCGCACCTGGTGAAGTTGGGCAACAAACCAACCACGGTGCAACGCAACCTTTCGTTTTTGCGCACCATGCTCAAAGCTGCCATCAGGCATAAGGCTATGGAAGCGGCCAACAATCCGTTTATGGACTTTCCTTTGCCCGCTCCAAAGGTGAACAAGGAACGCTTAACAGAACCTGAGCTTCAAACCTTGCTGAAAACCGAATACCAAAACCCGGCTTCTATGGCAGTTGTACGGTTGTTTGCCTTTCAGTTTCACACGGCGGGCACCAGAATAGGCGATACGATTACCTTAAAACCGGAACAATTGCAAGGCAACAAACTGGAATACACGATGCACAAAACAGGCCACCTGCAAAGTGTGTACTTGAATGAAGGTGCCAAACAGTCGCTTGCATGGTTTGCCGACCAGTTTCCAGATACCACCGGAAAAGCCTTTGTTTTCCCGTTTCTGAGGGGCAAGGAACATTTGGAAGGTGTTGCCCTGGACAAGGCCGTTGAATCTGCCACGGCTCAAATAAACCGCCAACTAAAGCAGGTGGCCAAAGAAGCTGCAATCAGTAAGCGGCTCACTACCCACATGGCACGCCACACCTTTGCCGACCTTGCCAGAAAGAAGGGTGGTAACCTGTATAGCATCAGTAAAGCATTAGGCCACTCTAATTTGAAAATAACCGAAAACTATCTTTCGGCTTTCGACCGGGACGGTGTGGATGACCTTTTGAAAATGTTTGAATAACTATTTCACAACAATTGACCCGCAAAATACCCGTGTTAAGTTGTAATATTTGGCCTAAAACCGTGTTTTAGGCGCATAATTGGCAATTTATGAATGCAAAAAGAGGAAGGTGTTTAGAGCCTTCCTCTCTACAAATTTAAAATGTAAACGTCTGAAAAATAGTTAGTTATACTATAAAATTAAGTCTTAATATTTTATAATTTCACAACATTTTCAGTATTGTTTGATTTTCAAGGTAGTCCAATTTGACCTGCCACGCTGGTCGTAAAATCCGACTTTTACCGTGTAAATGCCTTGATTTGTGTTGGCATAGGAAAAGTCTTTAGGCTCGAAATTCTCATCAGGGTTTAAAGTTGTGCTCCAAAAACCCTTTTCCCTGGCTTTGTCCACCCAAATGCTTAGGACAATAATTCTTTCGGTCTCATTGATGAATATTGGCTGCTGCCCTCTCACTGGCAAGATGCCATTTTCGCAAACTGGATAGGCACTTGAGTACTTGGATAGGCAGAACATGTCATGGCTTTGAGTCACAAAGACTGTATCCGTTGGCACTTTGGCCTTGAATAAACCTGCTTTGGCAAATAAATAATCCAATGGTCTCTGAGTGGCCAGATAGAGCAGCCAAATAAGAAGTGCGAAGGCCAGTAATGGAAAGATGTTTTTGATTTTCATTTTAAACTTCTGGTTCTGGTTCAATTAAATATTGGCCTGTGATTGTGATTTCGAAACGATAAGTAGCCAGTGGGCTAGCCGTGTTGGCTTTGCTAATGAAATTAATTAGTAATCTTCCACCTGAAATTGTGTCGTTGTTAATATTGATTGGCACAAATGCTCCGTCAAATGTTGGGTCAGTGCAATACATATTGAATGTGGCCACCACATTATTAGTAGTTGTGGCATTGGGAAGAGGCTCTATCACAACTCTTACTGCACACGTTTCTTCTGTATTTGGATAATTCTCTCTTTCTATAAAAGATTTCAGAGAAAAGGTTACAACATTGCCTAACCTGGTGTAGTGACAATTAACAATTCCATTGGTGCCTGAAAATGGAGATGTCCATGAAATAACTGCTGCCCATGTTCCAGATTCAACTAGGACAGCCACGTAATCCGCAACACCCTTGGTCGAAGGTACTTTAGTTGAGCTTCCTGTATTTGAAGCCACATCATCTGTCTTATTTGCAAGCGTGACATGACCAACTTGAGAAT